>Ga0307516_10002389_pt1 | contig 25144 bp, 17 predicted proteins | sample 19_EM_MG_FD_203310 | JGI IMG/M metagenome (GOLD analysis project Ga0307516, IMG submission 203310) | Populus trichocarpa ectomycorrhiza microbial communities from riparian zone in the Pacific Northwest, United States - 19_EM | ecosystem: Host-associated > Plants > Roots > Unclassified | place...
CAGCTTCTCCACCACCGACCCGGAGTACTACCGCTGGACCCAGTGGATCTTCCTGCAGGTCTTCAACTCCTGGTTCGACCCCACCGACTCGAAGGCCAAGCCGATCGAGATCCTGGTCGCGCAGTTCGAGGCGGGCGAGCGCGCGACCGCCGACGGCCGGCCGTGGGCCGAGCTGTCCGATGTCGAACGCCGCCAGGTGATCAACGACTACCGGCTGGCGTACATCAGCGAGGCGCCGGTCAACTGGTGCCCGGGGCTGGGCACCGTGCTGGCCAACGAGGAGGTCACCCCGGACGGGCGCAGCGAGCGCGGCAACTTCCCGGTCTTCAAGCGCAGCCTGAAGCAGTGGATGATGCGGATCACCTCCTACGGCGACCGGCTGGTCGACGACCTGGACACGCTGGAGTGGCCCGAGCCGGTCAAGCTGATGCAGCGCAACTGGATCGGCCGATCCAAGGGCGCGAACGTGGACTTCCCCGTCGACGTCTCCGGAACTGCCGGCGACTCCGTCATCTCCGTCTTCACCACCCGGCCCGACACGCTGTTCGGCGCGACCTACATGGTGCTGGCGCCCGAGCACACCCTGGTCGACTCGATCGTCCCGGCCGCCTGGCCCGAGGGCACCAAGCCGGCCTGGACGGGCGGGCACGCGAGCCCGGCGGCGGCGGTGACGGCGTACCGGATCGAGGCCGCGGCCAAGACCGAGGAGGAGCGGACCGCCGACGCCAAGGTCAAGACGGGTGTCTTCACCGGCGCGTACGCGACCAACCCGGTCAACGGCGCGCGCATCCCGGTCTTCATCGCCGACTACGTGCTGGCCGGCTACGGCACCGGCGCGATCATGGCGGTGCCCGGGCAGGACGAGCGCGACTGGGCGTTCGCCGAGGTCTTCGACCTGCCGATCATCCGTACGGTGCAGGCGCCGGACGGCTTCGACGGCGCTTTCACCGGCGACGCGCCCGCGATCAACAGCGACTGGCTGAACGGCATGGCCGTGGCCGACGCCAAGGCCGCGATGATCACCTGGCTGGAGGAGCACGGCCACGGCCGGGGCGCGACCACGTTCCGGCTGCGCGACTGGCTGTTCAGCCGGCAGCGCTACTGGGGCGAGCCGTTCCCGATCGTCTACGACGAGACCGGCCTGCCCGTCGCGCTGCCCGAGTCGATGCTGCCGGTGGTCCTGCCGGACACCGACGACTTCTCGCCGCGCACCTTCGACCCCGACGACGAGCACAGCGACCCGGAGACGCCGCTGTCGCGCAAGAAGGACTGGGTCACCGTCGAGCTGGACCTGGGCGACGGGATGCGGACCTACACCCGCGAGACCAACACGATGCCGCAGTGGGCCGGCTCCTGCTGGTACGAGCTGCGCTACCTGGACCCGCACAACGACAAGGTGCTGGTCGACCCGGAGAACGAGGCCTACTGGATGGGCCCGCGCGACGCGGCGGACTGCGGCGGCGTGGACCTGTACGTCGGCGGCGTCGAGCACGCGGTGCTGCACCTGCTGTATTCCCGCTTCTGGCACAAGGTGCTGTACGACCTGGGTCACGTCTCCTCCTTCGAGCCGTTCCGCAAGCTGTTCAACCAGGGCTACATCCAGGCGTACGCGTTCCGGGACGCCCGCGGCATGATCGTGCCCGCCGACGACGTCGTCGAAAGCGACGGCAAGTGGTACTTCGGCGAGCAGGAGGTCGTCCGCGAGTACGGCAAAATGGGCAAGGGCCTGAAAAACGTCGTCACCCCCGACGACATGAGCGAGCAGTACGGCGCCGACACGTTCCGGGTGTACGAGATGGCGATGGGCCCGCTGGACGTCTCCCGCCCCTGGGACACCCGCGCGGCCGTCGGCTCGCAGCGCTTCCTGCAGCGGGTCTGGCGCCTGGTGGTGGACGAGGAGACCGGCGCGGTGCGGGTCACCGACGACCCGCTGGACCCGGCGACCCGGCGAGTGCTGCACCGCACCATCGACGGGGTCCGCGAGGACATGGACGAGCTGCGCTTCAACACGGCCATCGCCAAGCTGATCCAGCTGACCAACGCGCTGACCCCGCTGGGCACGGTGTCGCGCGAGGCGATCGAGCCGCTGGTGCTGATGACGTCGCCGTTCGCCCCGCACCTGGCCGAGGAGCTGTGGCGCAAGCTGGGCCACGACGACACGCTGGCGTACGCCGACTTCCCGGTGGCCGACCCGGCCCAGCTGGTCGCCGAGTCGATCACCTACCCGGTGCAGGTGAACGGCAAGGTCCGCGGCCGGGTCGAGGTCGCGCCGGACACAACCGAGGACGCGGTACGGGCGGCAGCGCTGGAATCGGTCGCCGAGGTGCTGGCGGGTCGCGAGCCCCGCAAGGTGATCGTGGTCGCCGGCCGGCTGGTCAGCGTCGTCGTCTGACTCCGCTCCGGGGGTGGTCGTCTGTGGCTGCTCTGAGCCGGTCGGTCGCGGGTTGGGCCGAGCCGGTCGTCCGCGGCTGCTGCGGGCGGTTTGCCGGCATGTCGCACGAAGGCACGGCCCGTCGCATTTGCGGCGGGCCGTTCCACGTGCTTGAACGCTGCGGCGGCCGGGTTGCTGATCGTTCTGCGTGCTGAACGCCGCGGCGGCCGGGTCGCTGGTCGTTTTGCGGGCGGGATTCCGGTAGCCGGGTTGTTGGTCGTTTTGCGTGCTGAACGCCGCGGCGGCCGAGTTGCTGGTCGTTCTGCGTGCGGGATTCCGGTGGCCGAGTTGCGGGGTCGTTTCGCGTGCGGGATTCCGGTGGCCGGGTAGCGGGCTGTTCCACATGCAGGACACCGGTGGGCCAGCGTGTGGCGGTGCGGCGGCGGCCCGGCAGAATTTCGGACATGGCTGATCTGCCGGACGTGCTGACCGTTGCCCCGCTGAGCTCGCCCCTGGACGCCACCGTGCGGCCACCCGGGTCGAAGAGCATCACCAACCGGGCGTTGCTCTGCGCCGCGCTGGCCCCGGGCACCTCGATGCTGACCGGCGCCCTGTTCGCCGACGACACCCGGGCCATGCTCGGCGCGGTGGCCGCCCTGGGCGCGATCGTCGACGCGGACGCCGAGACGGCCGTGATCCGGGTGACGGGGGTGGATCCCCGTACCGGATCGTCGGACGCCGCCGTCGACGCCCGGCAGTCCGGCACCACGTCCCGGTTCATCCTGCCCGCGGCGGCGCTGCGTCCCGGCCGTACCGTCGTGGACGGCACCCCGCAGCTGCGCGCGCGGCCGTTCGGGCCGGTCCTGGACGCGCTGCGCGACCTGGGCGCGGAGGTCTCCACGACCGGGTTCCTGCCCGCGACGGTGCGCGGCCCGCTGCGTGGCGGCCGGGTTGAGGTCAGCGGGCACATCTCCAGCCAGTTCCTCTCCGGGCTGCTGATGGCGGGTCCGCTGATGGCCGAGGGCCTGACCGTGGAGCTGACCTCGCCGCTGGTGTCGGTGCCGTATGTGGAGATGACCCGGGCGGTGATGGCGGCCTTCGGCGTGCGGGTCGACGGCCTCACTGTGGCACCGGCCTCCTACCGCCCGACCGAGTACACGGTGGAGCCGGACGCGAGCGCGGCGTCCTACTTCCTGGGCGCGGCGGCGATCGCGGGCGGCCGGGTGACGGTACGCGGGCTCGGCGCGGGCAGCCTGCAGGGTGACGTCGGCTTCGCGGACGTGCTGGGCCGGATGGGCGCGACGGTGACCCGCACGGCAGACGAGCTGACGGTCACCGCGGGCGGCCCGCTGCACGGCGTAGACGTCGACATGGCCGACATTTCGGATACGGCGCAGACGCTGGCGGCGGTGGCGGTCTTCGCCGACTCGCCGACCAGGGTCCGCGGGATCGGCTTCATCCGGGGCAAGGAGACCGACCGGGTAGCGGCGGTGGTGACCGAACTGCGCCGGGCCGGAATCGACGCGGTCGAGGACGAGGACGGCTTCACGATCCACCCGGGAGCGCCACGGCCGACCCGGTTCGCCACCTACGAGGACCACCGGATGGCGATGAGCTTGTCGCTGCTGGGGCTGAAGTCGCCGGGGATCGAGATCGCGGACCCGGGCTGCGTCGCCAAGACCTACCCGGACTTCTTCACGGACCTCGCCCGCCTGTCCTGATTCGCGCGGCGAGGCGCTGGGGTCACGATCGCCGGCGTTGCGCTTGCCTTTCCGCGTTGCGCTTGCCTGCCTGCCTGCCTGCCGCCCGCCGCCGCCCGCCTGCTTGCCGCCGCCTGCCTGCCGCCCGCCAGTCCCCCGCCGCCCGCCAGTCCGGCAGCCGCGGGCAGGAGGGGCGCCGATCCGCTGGCTGGCGGCTGCACTGAGCAATGCCACAAGTTCACGCGGGGTCGGTGAGGCCTGCGGGGATCTTGCATCTTCTGCCCGAGAGCTTGGTAGTTGGCCCCTGGAGCCTTCTGCGTGACTGGGTCTCTTTGATCGCAACACCCGATCAGGGGATCAGGCCGGCGCGAGCCGCGGCCGGATCTTGTGGCGGTGCGGTCCGCTCCGCGCCCGCGCGCATCCATGTTGATCCGGGGTCGGTGACCGCGGCGGGGATCTTGTGGCGGTGTGGTCTGTTCCGTGCCCGCGCGCATCTATGTTGTTCTGGGGTCGGTGAGACGGCGGGGATTTGGCAGGTTTCGGGGCAACCGTCAGTTTCGCATCGGCACCGCATACCCTCGGTCCAGCGCTGGGCGAGGGCGGCCCGTCCACGCACGGCTTACCCGAGTGCGTTCTGCCGGCCCGCTCGGCTCTCGGGCCGGATCTTGTGGCCGTGCGGTCCGCGCCGCACCGCCATGTCACATCATCGGTCGACGCCGAGCGGCCGAGATTCAGCCGGAGCATCCCTGCCCGAAATGCCCGGCATAACGCCCACTACCCGGGCGCGTGACGGCCCGGGGGCACCGAAGGTCACGTCCGCCGAAGCGGTGTATGAACTGGATTTCTCGGGACAAAGGAGGCGGCCACCGCAGGCGCTGTGGTGCTGCTTGCCCGGTTGCACGGCTCCGGACCGAAGCCCGTATCGACCACGCAGCCTTCAGCGTGCCGCCTGCCGCCCGGCCCCGACGGCAGACCGGCTGGGATGCCCGATCGCTGTCTGGCCCGTCCAGCGGATCGCCGACCCACCCGCCGACTCAGCCGCCGGCCGATCCGCCTGCTTGCTCGCCTGCCCGCCGGCCGACCCGCCGGCCCGTCGGCTTGCCTGCCTGCCCGTCGGCTTGCCTGCCTGCCCGTCGGCTTGCCTGCCTGCCCGTCGGCTTGCCTGCCTGCCCGTCGGCCCGCCCTGCCTGCCTGCCCGCCTGCCCGCCTGCCTGCCTGCCTGCCCGCCCGCCCTGCCCGCCTGCCCGCCTGCCCGCCTGCCTGCCCGCCTGCCTGCCCGTCGGCCGCCGACCCGCCGACCCGGCTGGCCCGCTCGCCTGCGACCCGGCTGGCCCGACCGGCGGGCGGTGGGTAGGTGGTCGTGGGCCGGGAGTGCGGAACGGCCCGCCGCGATCGCGGCGGGCCGTTCGTTTGTTCGGGGTCCGGAGTCATCCGGGCGGGGGTGGATCAGGCAGCGGCCGGAGTCGCCAGCACGGCCGCGGCAGCGTCGCGGCGGGCGGCCAGGCGCCAGCGCAGCACGATCGTCGTGGTCAGGCCGATGCCGATTGCGGCCGGGGCCAGCGTCAGCGGGTTCATCGAGCCGGGGGAGGCCACCGCCGCGCCGATCACCGCGTATGAGACCGCCGACGGGACCGAGGCCAGCGTTGTGCCCAGCAGGTAGCGCTTGCGGCACACCGACGTGGTGCCGTAGGCGTATCCGATCAGGCCGAACGGCGCCAGCGGCAGGAAGCGGACCAGGAGCACCGCCGACAGGCCGCGGCGGTTCAGCCAGCCGTCCAGGCGGTCGAGCTTGCCGCCGGCCCTTGCGCCCAGGACGCCCCGGCCGGCCCAGCGGCCCGCGTAGTAGGTCGCGACGGCCGCGATGATGGCCGCGGCCAGCGCGGTGGCCGCTCCCGTGGCCGGGCCGAGCAGGGCGCCGCAGGCCAGGGTGATCGCGGTGCGGGGGACCAGCACCGACAGGAGCAGGCCACCGACCACCGCGATCGCGACGGCGGCGGCCGGGCCGAGGGCGACGACCGAGTCCGCGATGGCCTGCAGCGGCAGGATCGCCGCGGCCACGCCGAGCGCGGCGATGACGGCGGCGAGGATGCCGACGCGGGCGAGACGGCGGTGCCACCCGATCGGGGTCGCCGGGTGCTGCGTGCTGACCTGAGGGTCCGTTGCGGGGCTAGCGATGCCCCGCGGGGCGATCAGGGTGTCAGGCATGCAGGCGTTCCCCTAAATCTCGTCGGTCCAGGTCAGCTGGTCGGGCACCGTGCGGCTCAGGTGGCGCCCGCTGCGGCGAGCCGCTCGCCTCTGAGCCGGTCGGCCCAGGTGTCGTCGAGCGGTGTAAGGCTATCCGCGCCGATTGCCCAACGGAGTAGCAGATCGGCTATCGCTGGGTTGCGGGCCAGCGCTGGACCGTGCGCGTAGGTGCCGAGGATCTTGCCGTGCCAGGCGCCTTCGGTCTGCCCGTCGTTGCCGATGCCGGCGGTCACCCGGGCCAGCGGTGCGACCCCCGGACCCAGGTGGGTCCGGCCGCCGTGGTTTTCGAAACCGGTCAACGGGGGCAACCCTAGCCGGGGATCGATGTCGCCGCGAACTTCGCCGACGGCGCGTGTCTCGCCGCGGTCCGAGCTGATGTCCAGCAGGTCCAGCCCGGCGCACTTGGCGCCCTTGGCGAAGAAGGCGCTGCCGAAGAGCTGGTAACCGGCGCAGACGGCGAGCACGGCCGCGCCCTGGTGCACCGCCCGGTGCAGGCCGCCATCGGTGATCAGCCGCTGGGCCGCCAGCGCCTGCGGGCCGTCCTCGCCGCCACCGATCAGGTAGATGTCGGCGGTGGTGGGCATGGACTGGTCGGAGCGGACCTCGTAGGTCTCCACCGGGATGCCCCGCAGCGCGGCACGGCGGCCCAGGATCAGCAGGTTGCCCCGATCGCCGTACGTCGACAGCAGGTCGGGGTAGATCCACACGATCCGGAGGGTGCTCTCAGTTGACACGGTCCAACTCCGCTCGGATGTCCTGGAACGCCGTGTAGTTCGCGATCACTTCGAGGCGGCCGGGCGGACTGTCCCGGATCGCCTCGTCAAAAGTCTGAACGTGCCGGAAGGCCACATCGTTCACTTCCAGGCGAACTGCCAGGTCGTAGGCCCGGTCGCCGGTGATCAGCACCTGCCGTCCGCGCAGCGGCGAGAAGTCGACGTCGTAGAGCCACGAGGTGTCGAAGCCGTCGGGGTCGCGGGCGTTGATGGACAGCAGGGTCGGCGCGACCTCGGCCATGTCGAACGCCTCGAGCCAGCTCGCCGGGTTCTTCGCCAGCAGCAGCCGGATGTTGCGCCCGTCCCGATCGACCTGGGCATAGCGGCCGGCCACCGAGGTGACCCCGGCCAGCCGGGGGACGGCCTCTATCGGCCGGACGCCGAACTCGGCGGCGACGGCCAGCGCGGTGGCGGCGTTGCCGACGTTGACGTGGCCGGGCAGCTGCAGCTTGACCAGGTGCCAGTCGCCTCGGGGGTCGATGACGCCGTCGTCCTCGACGGTCCACTGGGCCCGCGGACGTCGCAGCGGGCACCCGGTGCACCGCCAGTCGCCGTTGGCGCGCTCGATGGGCGAGCCGCACTCCGGGCAGACGAACGAGTCGTCGTGCCAGCGCTGACCGGCGCTGAACCAGACGACGTGCTCGGTGTTGATGGCCGACCAGACCACCATCGGGTCGTCGGCGTTCGCGACCACGTGCACGTCGGGGTGGGCGGCCAGGGCCGTCCGCCACATCTGCGCCATCATCGCGACTTCCTTGGCGCGGTCGAGCTGGTCGCGGGAGAGGTTGAGCAGGGCCACCACCCGCGGCGTGGTCTCGTCGATGACCCGGGCCAGGTAGTGCTCGTCGACCTCGAGCACGGCGAACGGGGTCGAACCGGCCTTGGCCAGGGCAGAGGTGTGCCCGGTGGGCATGTTGGCGCCGAAGGAGTTGGTGGCGACCGGGCCCAGCACGCCGAGTGCGGCCGCGGTGAACCGGGTCGTGGTCGTCTTGCCGTTGGTCCCCGAGACCAGCGCGATCGCGCGGCCGGCGGCCAGGTTTCTCAGCAGGTCAGGATCGATCTTGAGACCGATCCACCCGCCGATCACCGAGCCGTCGCCACGGCCCGCCGCCCGCGAGAGCGCCGCAGCGGTTCGCGACACGGAGGTCGCGACCTTGGCCCGTAGGGGCAATTTCCCGTCCGTCACGGCGACGAGGGTACCGGAAACGGACACTACGTCGAGTGGCGCTGTGGATGGAGCGCTCCCAGCCACCGCGGGGCGGCAACCTCGGCCGAACGGATGATCTCCACCCCGCCGCCCGGTGCCGAGTTTTCCCCGCTGGGGGCGTTTACGGCTACATTCTCCCGACCTTGGCCGAGACCATGATCGACCTCGGTGAGGCTTTTTGTGTGTTGTGTTTCACCCGTAACCATCGACCTGTTGTGATCATTTGACTACATCGAGTACCGGCATTTGTCACAGCGCGGTTACAAACCGGACAGCACCCCATGTGCCAAACACGCTCCGTAGTCGAATTGGATCCGACGGTCCGGCCGGAAATCGGGTAGCAAGGGTGAGCCGGTGAGCACCCGCTCGCCGCTCGCACCGTTCCGGACCACGCCGAGCCCTGCCCCGGTCCCAGCGGTGCGATCGTGATCGCGAACAACGACACAGGCATACGGGGGCAGGGACGGGGGACCCAGATTCGGTCCTACGGGGGACACGCCGCTCGCGGCGTACCGCCGGGACCTTGGGGTGAAGCCACCATCGGTGGCCGGGCAACCTTCCCGCCCGAACCCGACAGCTAACCTCGCAGGCGTGCCGGAGGGATATCTCTACCGTGCACGAACGCACCTCGCACCGGCGCCCCCGCAAGACCGGCACCGGTTCCATCGCGCTGTCCCTGGGCCTCTGCCTCTGTGCCGGCCAGCTGGTCGCCACCGCACCGGCCACCGCGGCGCCGGTCCCCGTCACGGCAGCGGCAGCGGCAGCGACCGTCAAGCCCCGCATCACGAACTCCTACAGCAGGAAGACGATCGCGGCGGGGCAGACGGTCCGGGTGACCACGAAGCTGGTCAACCCGAAGACCGGCAAGGCTGTCACCGGCAAGGTCAAGCTGCAGATCCGTGGCAACAAGACGTGGAAGACCTGGGTGACCAGGTCGACCAATTCCAAGGGCGTGGCGTCGATCCTGACCAAGCCCGGCGGTTCGTTCTACTACCGGACCGTCTTCGCCGGCGCCAAGGGCTTCGCCTCGGTGCGCAGCAGCCAGACGAAGATCACCGTGCAGAACAAGGGCGCCAAGGTGCTCGCCGAGGCCGCGAAGCACAAGGGGGCGCTCTACAAGTTCGCCGCCTCGGGACCGAAGCGGTTCGACTGCTCCGGCTACACCATGTACGTCTACAAGAAGGCCGCCGGCAAGAAGCTGCCGCACAAGGCCAACTCGCAGCAGAAGTACGGCAAGGCCGTCAGCAAGGGCAACAAGAAGATCGGTGACCTGATCGTCTTCCGCTCCGGCTCGTACGGCACGCACGCGGGCATCTACGCGGGCAACGGCTACATGTGGGACTCGCCGCACTCGGGCGCCCGCGTGGGCAAGCACAAGATGTACGGCTCGAACTACGTCGTGCGGCGCCTCGTCTGAGCGTGGCACGCCGGTAGGGCAGGACGGCACTAGTAAGAGCAGTACGACAGTTCAGTGGGGCGCGACCCGGATGGGTCGCGCCCCACTGTCGTGTTCGCGCCACTTTTCCCTCCACTTTCCTCCCGGCGGGGTCTTGAAGGGCAGCCGGCCCTTCCCCAACGCCCGAAATCTGGGGACTTTCGTGCCCGGGTGGGCGGCATGTCGGAAAGTGGACCATGGTGGGGCCCGCCCGGCCCTCCACTTCCGCTCCACCTGCTTTGACGTGCGGATACATCCGCGAATACGGCTCGCAGAAGCCGTCATTCTTGTTGCGAGTGGAGGGAAGTGGAGTAGAGTGGAGCGCAGTGGCAGGGCCTGAGGAGGAGCTGATTCCGAGGGGATTTGCCGGCCCAGACGACAGGTGGTCCAAGCAGAGCTGGCTCTGTGGCGGCGCCGGGGGGCAGGGGGGTTGGGCCGATGTTCCTCGGCACGCATACCCCGCGCCTGGACGACAAGGGCCGACTGATCCTTCCGGCGAAGTTCCGCGACGAGTTGGCGGGAGGTGTCGTGATCACGAAGGGTCAGGAACGGTGCCTGTACGTCTTCCCGATGCCCGAGTTTCAGCGGATCGCGGGCCAGCTGCGCGAACAGCCGGTCACTCACAAGGCCGCCCGGGCTTACAGCCGGGTGTTCTTCGCCAGCGCGCATGACGAGATCCCCGACAAGCAGGGCCGCGTCACCATCCCGGCGCACCTGCGGGAATACGCGGCGCTGGACCGCGAGCTCGTGGTGATCGGTGCGAGCACGCGGGTGGAGATCTGGGACAAGCATTCGTGGGAGCAGTACCTCTCGGCGAGCGAGGACGACTTCGCCGACATCGAGGAGGGGGTGCTGCCCGGCGGATTGTGAGGCGTGGCACCTGTGGGCTGTGAAACGGCCCGGACGTCGCTGCCGCCGTACTGCGAGATCTCCAGCCGCTCCCGCTCCTGGCGCCTCTTCCCCGGTGCCAGGCGTGTGTCCGGTCGGGCGCGCCCGATGGCAACGGGCACGAGCGGATGGGGATCTGGCGGTACGGACAGACGACCGGGGTATGCCGGCATCGGGGGAATCGATGCGGGCCGGACCGGGTGAGCGCGGAAAGAGCAGGCAATGGGGGTCGACATGGGGGAGCTTCGCGGCACGCACGTGCCGGTGCTGCTCGAGCGCTGCCTCGAGTTGCTCGCCCCCGCCCTGGCGGCGCCGGGTGCGGTGCATGTCGACTTCACGCTGGGCCTGGGCGGGCACGCCGAGGCGGTGCTGGAGCGGCACCCCGAGGTGGTCCTGATCGGACTCGACCGGGACACCGAGGCGCTCGCGCACTCCCGGCAGCGGCTGGCGCGGTTCGCGGACCGGACGCACTTCGTGCACGCGGTCTACGACGAGTTGCCCGCCGTGCTGGCAGACCTGGGTCACCAGGTCTTCCAGAGTGGCCTTTTCGATCTCGGCGTCTCGTCGCTGCAGCTCGACGAGCCGGACCGTGGGTTCGCCTACGCCCGGGACGCGCCGCTGGACATGCGCATGGACCAGTCGCGGGGGATCACCGCGGAGGAGGTCGTCAACGGCTACGAGCCGGGCGAGCTCGTTCGCATCCTGCGGGTGTACGGCGAGGAGAAGTTCGCCACGCGCGTCGTCTCGGCGATCGTCAAGCAGCGCGCGAAGGAACGGATCGTCTCGTCCTCGAGCCTTGCCGACCTGGTCAGGGACGCCATCCCGGCCGCCGCGCGGCGAACGGGTGGAAATCCCGCGAAGAGAACGTTTCAGGCGCTACGTATTGAGGTAAATGCGGAGCTTGCCGCGGTCGAGGCGGCAGTTCCGGCGGCGTTGGATCATTTGGCCCCGAAAGGGCGCCTTGTGGTGATGTCGTATCAATCGTTGGAGGACCGCATCGTCAAGCGCGCCTTCGCCGCGAGGGCGCGCAGCACCGGGCCGATCGACCTGCCGGTCGAACTGCCCGGGACGGGCCCCTCGGTGCGGCTCCTGACCCGCGGGTCGGAGCCGCCCAGCGCGGCGGAGGTGGCGGAGAACCCGCGGGCGGCTTCGGTGAAGCTGCGCGCGGTGGAACGGATCGACCAGCACGACCAGGCACCCGGGGCCGCCCGCGAACGGCCCCGGCTGTCGACATCGCACGGGGGAAAAGGGCGGTCACGCCCGGGGGCACGCCAGGAGGGGGAGGGGCATTGAGCGAGCGCATGACCACTGCGCCGCGGTCGGGGGGCCGGACCACGGAGCAGAGTGGCAAGGGCCGGCGTAAGCCGGCCGACAAGACGACCGGTAGCCCGGCGGGCGGTGGCGCCCGGGGGGCGCGCCACTACCCGACGGCCGGTGCCACCCAGGGCAGCGCCGCCCTGAAGCTCGCCGCCGACCAGCAGCGTGCCCCGATCACGTCGCCGCGCCTGCGGGTGGCGCCGCCCGCGCCGATCAACGCGCCCCGCGCGCCGTTCATCGCGCTGGTGGTGGCGGTCGTCGTGGCCGGGGTGATCGGCATCCTGCTGATCAACACCAAGACGGCGGAGAACTCGTTCGAGATCGACACGCTGCAGAAGCAGCAGGCCAAGCTGGACTCCACCCAGCAGGACCTGGAGAACGAGATCGCCGCCAACAACAGCCCGGGCAGCCTGGACGCCGCCGCCCGCCGGCTGGGCCTGGTCAAGGCCGACAACCCGGCGTACATCCGGCTGCCCGACGGCAAGATCTTCGGGGTGCCGAAGCCGGGCAGCGGCGAGGTGGCCGTCACCGCGCAGGACGCCGCCCCGGCGACCGGGAGGTAACGCGTGCCGCCCCGCGCCAACGGGACACCGCGCCGGGGCCAGGAGCCCCGGCGCGGCGCTTCTCCTGAGCTGCCGCCCGCCGACGGAGCCGGTCGCGACGACGACCGGGCCCGCGGTTTCGGCGGCATCGGCGAGGCGCGGGCGTACACGCCGCGTGGCCGGACCGTGCGTGAGGGCGACCAGCGCACCAGGTCACCGCGCACCGGCCGGAACACCGACCCGTTCCGTCCCGCCCTGCAGGTCCTGGACGGCGGCCGCCCGGCCGGCCGGGACAAGGAAGACCGCGGCCGCGACAAAAAGGACCGCGAGCAGGACCGCGAGCAGGACCTCGGCCGCGACGAAGAAGACCGCGAGCAGGACCGTGAGCAGAGCCGGGCCGGCGCGAGCCAGGCCCGCGAGCGGGAACGCGGTCGCGGGGTACGGGACCGCGGCCGGGACAGGCAGGACCGGCTGCGGGAGAAGCCGTCCCGGGAGGCGCGTTCCACCCGGTCCCGTGGCGACGAGGACGAGTGGGATGAGCCGCCACGCCGGGGCGGCCGGGCCACGGCGGGCGCCGCCCGGACCCGTTCGACGGCCAACCCACGGCGGGGCGCCGCTGCGACCCGTACCGAAGCAACCACCCGGACCAACCGCGAGCGCAAGGTGGCAGCCCCGCCCGCACCGCGACGCGGCCGGCCCGCGCCGCCCGCGCGCCCCGGCGGCCGGCGGCCCGCGCCGCTGATCCCGGCCGAGCCGCCCCGGCTTGCCAACGGCACCCGCCGGCTGCGGCTGGGCACCGTGCTCGCGCTGACGCTGTTCGTGGCGATCGGCGTGCGGCTGGTCGTCCTGCAGGTCGGTGGCTCCGCCGCGTCCGCGGAGAGCCTGCTCAAGCAGCGGCAGAACCGCCTCACCGAGGTGGTGCTCCCGGCGCCGCGCGGCAGCATCCTGGACAGTTCCGGCGCGGTGCTGGCGCACAGCGTCGAGGCGCGGTACGTCTACGCCGACCCTGAGATGATCAAGGACCCGGCCGCCGCGGCCGCGAAGCTCTCGCCGGAGCTGGGCATCCCGCAGTCGAAGCTGGTCCAGCTCATGGCGAAGAAGAAGCGGCCCGGCGGCGGCGCCTCGCGCTTCGAATATCTCGCCCGCGGCGTCGACATCGCGGTCGCGGACAAGATCGCCGCGATGAAGATCCGCGGCATCAACTCCGACCGCGACGAGCGCCGGGACATCCCGGGCGCCGACCTGGCGGCCAACCTGATCGGCTTCACCGGCGCCGACCACACCGGACTGGAGGGCCTCGAGGCCCGCTACGACGAGTTGCTGCGCGGCACCGACGGCAAGCGGGTGTTCGAGATCGGCCGGGGCGACCTGGCCAAGGAGATCCCGGGCGGCTACCACCGGCAGGACGACGCCTCGCCCGGCTCCTCGATCCAGCTGACCATCAACCGCGACCTGCAGTTCGAGGTGCAGCGGGTGCTGAGCCAGGAGGGCGAGAAGAACAACGCGACCGTCGCCGCCGCCGTCGTGCTCAACGCCAAGACCGGCGAGGTGCTCGCCCAGGCCAGCTATCCGGCCTACAACGCGGCCAAGCCCGAGGACTTCAAGCCCAAGGACCGCGACGACGTCGCCAGCAGCGTCATCGCCGACCCGGGCTCGACGCACAAGGCCTTCACCATCGGCGCGGCCATGGAGGAGGGTGTCATCACCCGCGACTCCCTGATCACGGTGGGCCCGGCGCTCATGCGCGGCGGATACAACTTCGTGGACGGCCACCGCCTGGATCGGGGCACCAAGCTGACGATTCCGGGCGTGCTCGCGTACTCGTCGAACGTCGGCACCATCCGCATCGCCGACAAGCTGGGCAAGGAAAAACTGTACGAGTACCAGCAGAAGTTCGGTCTCGGCCAGGCGACCAACGAGGGCATGCCGGGCGAGGCACCCGGCCGGCTGCTGGCGCCCGACGAGTGGAGCGGCTCCGCGTCCGGCTCGGTGCCGATCGGCATGAGCGTGGACGCCACGCTGATCCAGATGACGGCCGGGTACGGCGCCATCGCCAACGACGGCACCTACATCCAGCCGCACCTGATCAAGGCGACCATCTCCGGCAAGGACGGCTCGGTGGTGCCGGCCGCCGCGCCGGAGACCCACCGGGTGCTGAGCGCGACGACCGCGCAGCAGTTGCGCGAGATGATGGAGTCGGTCGTGGACGCGCAGGGTGCGACCGGCACCCAGGCCGCGGTGGACGGCTACCGGGTGGCGGGCAAGACCGGCACCGGCAAGATGCTGGTCGAGGGGCAGTACACCAAGCACAACGCCGGCTCGTTCATCGGCATGGCGCCGGCCGAGGACCCGCAGTTCGTCATCGGGGTCTTCGCCGACGTGCCGGACGGCTCCGGCGGCGACGTGGCCGCCCCGGCGTTCAGCAAGATGATGTCCTCCGCGCTGCGGCACTACCGCGTGCCGCCGTCCGGTAACCCGGAGCCGACCTTCAAACTCAAGGGATAGCCGTGCTGATGGCGTTCGCAGTCGGATGCCGGCCACCGGGTAGGGTCTGACGCCGTGTCCGGCATTCCCCGTCCCCAGACAGTCCGGCTCTCCCGGCTGGCCGACCTCGCGGCGCTGATCAGCGCCCGGTTGATCGGCCCAGACGCCGAGGTCAGCGGAGTCACGCACGCCAGCGGCGAGGTGCGATCCGGTGATCTCTACGCCGCGCTGCCCGGCGCCCGCAGGCACGGCGCCGAGTTCGCCGGGGCCGCGGCCGAGGCGGGCGCCGTCGCGGTGCTGACCGACCCGGCGGGCCGGCCCGCCGCGGTCGCCGCCGGGCTGCCGGTGCTCGTCGTGGACGACCCGCGGGCGGTGCTCGGCGCCGCCGCGTCCCGGATCTACGGTGATCCCACCGAGCAGCTCACTGTCATCGGCCTCACCGGCACCGCCGGCAAGACCTCGACGGCGTACCTGGTGGAGTCGGGGCTGCGGGCGGCCGGGCTGACCACCGGGCTGATCGGCACAGTCGAGACCCGCCTCGGCGACCTGGTGGTGCGGAGCGTGCGGACCACCCCGGAGGCCACCGACCTGCACGCGATCCTGGCCACCGCGCTGGAGCGCGGCGTCACCGCGGTCGTGATGGAGGTGTCCAGCCACGCGCTGGCCATGGGCCGGGTCGGCGGGGTCCGCTTCACCGTCGGCGGCTACACCAACTTCGGCCTCGACCACCTGGACTTCCACGCCGACGCCGACGACTACTTCGCGGCGAAGGCGAAGCTGTTCGACGGGCGGTGCCGCTTCGAGGTGCTCAACGCCGACGAGCCGGCCTTGCGGCCGCTCGCCAAGCCGGCCACGATCAGCTATTCCGCCGCCGGGGAGCGGACGGCGACCTGGTGGGCGGGCGACATCGCCGGCGATGCTTTCGGCCAGCGCTTCACCGCGTACGGCCCGGCCGGCGCGGTGCGCGCGGGCGTCGCGCTGCCCGGCCGGCACAACATCGCGAACGCGCTGCTCGCCCTCTCCTGCCTGGTGGCCGCCGGGGTGGAAGCGCAGGTCGCGGCCGACGGCATCGCCGCGTGCCCGGGGGTGCCGGGCCGGCTGGAGCGGGTCGACTCGCCCGGCGAGGTGTTCGGCGTGGTCGACTACGCGCACAAGCCCGACGCGATCGTGGCGGCGCTGGCCGCGCTGCGCGAGCTGGCCACGGTCCGGGGCGGGCACCTGATCTGCGTGATCGGCGCCGGCGGCGACCGGGACCGCGGCAAGCGCCCGCTGATGGGCGCGGCCGCGGCCCGCGGCGCGGACCTGGTCGTCATCACCGACGACAACCCGCGCACCGAGGACCCGGCCGGCGTGCGGGCGGCGGTCCGGCAGGGCGCCGAGCAGGCCGCCGCCGCTGCGAAGATCATCGAGGTGGCCGACCGCCGGGCCGCGATCGACGAGGCGGTACGCCTGGCCGGTCCCGGCGACGTGGTGGCGGTGCTGGGCAAGGGACACGAACGAGGCCAGGAGGTGGACGGCCAGATGCTGCCGTTCGACGACCGGATCGAGTTGGCCGCGGCGCTGGCCGCACGAGCGGGCGGTGTCGCTTGATCCGCATGACCCTGGACGAGATCGCCGCGATCACCGACGGCCGCCTCGTCAACGCCGACCCGGCCGCGACCGTCACCGGACAGGTCGAGTACGACACCCGGGAGTTGCGGCCCGGCGGGCTCTTCGTCGCCTTCGCGGGCGAGCGGGTTGACGGCCACGACTTCGCCGCGAACGCCGTCGCCGCCGGTGCCGTGGGGGTGCTCGGCACCCGGGACACCGGCCAGCCCGGCATCGTCGTCGACGACCCGCTGCGGGCGCTGGCCGCGCTGGCCGCCGTCGTCGTGCGGCGGCTGCCGGAGCTGACGATCGTGGGGGTCACCGGCTCGTCCGGCAAGACCACGACCAAGGACCTCATCGGGCAACTGCTCGCCCACCTCGGCGCGACCGTGGCGCTGCCCGGCTCGCTCAACAACGAGCTGGGCTTTCCCTACACGGTGTTGAAGGCGGGCACCTCGACCCGGTTCCTGGTGCTCGAGATGGGTGCCCGGGCGGTTGGGCACATCCGCTTCCTGACCGACATGGTCGGGCCGCGGATCGGCGTGGTCCTCAACGTCGGCGCGGCGCACATCGGCAAGTTCGGCTCCGTCGAGGGGACCGCGCGGGCCAAGGGCGAGCTGGTCGAGGGGCTGGGCGAGGACGGCGTCGCGGTGCTCAACGCCGACGACCCGCTGGTCGCCGCGATGGCGTCGCGCACAGTCGCCCGGGTGGTGCTGGTGGGCGAGTCCGCCGAGGCCACCGTGCGGGCCGTCGACGTGACGCTGGACGAGCGCGGGCGGGCGGCGTACACGCTGCTCACCCCCGCCGGGTCGGCGCCGGTGCGGCTGGCCGTGACCGGCCGCCACCAGGTCGGCAACTCGCTCGCCGCCGCCGCCGTCGCGCTGGAGGCCGGGATGGCGCCGGCCGCCGTGGCCGCCGCGCTGGGCACGGCCGGCATCGTCTCCGAGCGGCGGATGGACGTTTTCGACACCAAGCAGGGCGTGACGGTCATCGACGACTCGTACAACGCCAACACGTCGTCGACCAACGCGGCGCTGCGGGCTCTCGCCGTGCTGGGGCAGGGCCGGCGCACCACTGCCGTGCTCGGCTACATGGCCGAGCTCGGCGAGTTCGAAATCTCGGGGCACGAGGAGGTCGGCCGGCTCGCCGCCGAGCTGGGAGTCGACAGGTTGATAGCGGTCGCGGACAATGCCGCCCCGATCCTCGACGGTGCGGCAAAGGTGCCCGCCTGGCAGGGCGAGGCTGTCTTCGCCGCCGACCAGGCGGCGGCGATCGCGGTGCTGCGGGGCGACCTGCGGCCGGGCGACGTCGTGCTGGTCAAGGCCTCCCGGTACCGGACGTGGGAAGTGGCCGACGCGCTGCGCGCGGATGCGGCTGAGCAGGAGGTAGGCCCGTGAGGGCAGTCATCGTCGCGGTCGCGGTCGCGTTCATCATCTCGCTGTTCGGCACCCCGCTGGCCATCCGCGTGTTCGCCGCGCTGAAGGCCGGCCAGCCGATCCGGTCCCTCGGCCCGGCCAGCCACCAGGGCAAGAAGGGCACACCCACGATGGGTGGGGTGGCCTTCATCCTCGCCACGGTGCTGGCGTACGTGGCCGGCCACATCGCCCTGACCACGCTGCCGTCGGAGCAGATCGCCCAGGTCCCGCCCACGATGACCGCGCTGGTGCTGCTGGGCCTGTTCGTCTTCTGCGGCGCGGTCGGCTTCCTGGACGACTTCATCAAGGTCCGCAAGCGCAACTCGGCCGGGCTGAGCGCCAAGGGCAAGCTGATCGGCCAGTTGCTGGTCGGCGGCGGCCTGGGCGTCGCGGCGCTCTACGTGCCCAGCACCAACGGGCAGACCGTGGCCAGCGAGCACATCTCGTTCATCCGCGACATCAGCTTCCTCGATGTCGGCAAGGTCGGCTCGGTCATCGTCTTCGTGTTCGTCATCATGTCGATGTCCAACGGCGTGAACCTCACCGACGGCCTGGACGGGCTGGCCACCGGAGCGTCGATCCTGGTGCTCGGCGCGTACGCGCTGATCGGCTTCTGGCAGTACCGGCACTGGTGCGGTGACCCCACCTACGCGGCGAACCCGGACAACTACTGCTACCAGGTGCGAGATCCGCTGGAGGTGGCGTTGATCGCCGCGGCGGCGGCCGGCGCCTGCGTCGGCTTCCTGTGGTGGAACACCTCGCCGGCGCGGATCTTCATGGGCGACACCGGCGCGCTGGGCCTCGGCGGCCTGATCGGCGGCCTCGCCATGGCGACCCGGACGACGCTGCTGTCGATCATCATCGGCGGCCTGTTCGTCATCATCACGATGTCCGTGGTCATCCAGATCATCTCGTTCAAGACCACCGGCAAGCGGGTCTTCCGGATGTCGCCGCTGCAGCACCATTTCGAGCTGGCGGGCTGGAGCGAGGTCAACATCGTGGTCCGGTTCTGGATCGTCGCCGGCATCTGTGTCGCCATCGGCCTCGGCCTGTTCTACAGCGACTTCCTCGCCGCCATGGGATAGATCTCTCGCGACACGCCTGCCCCGCATCCCGGGGCTGGCGTGTCGCCCCACCATGATGGTGGACATGGCGGAGGACAAGGTAGATGCCCGGCCCGCGGTCACGGTGTCGCCGGCCGCGACCGTGCAGCCCGCCGCGCCCGCCGCCCGGCCGAAGTCGCTGAGCCAGCAGTTGCTGCCCGCCGTGCACGGCCTGCTGGCCCGGCCGCTGTCGTCGTACTACCTGTTGCTCGCCAGCTCCGGTCTGCTGCTGCTGATCGGCCTGACCATGGTCTTCTCCGCGACCAGCGTCAAGGCGTTCGCCAAGGACGGCAACGCGTTCTCCGCCATCTCCAGCCAGCTGGTCTTCGCCGTGCTCGGCCTGATCGGCTTCTGGGTCTGCCAGCGGCTGCCCGCGGGCACCCTGCGCTTCCTCGGCCGGTACCTGCTCGGCGGTGCCGTCGTCCTGCTCGTCCTGCTGGACCTGCTGCGGGCGCTAGGCGCGGTCGGGGTGCTCACCGAGGACCCCGTCACCCACATCGTCAGGATGGGCCCGCTGAAGGCCGACCTGCTGTGGCTCTACGTCGGCCCGATCGGGATCCAGCCGTCCGAGTTCGCCAAGCTCGGCGTGGTGCTCTGGGGCGCCGACATCATCGCCCGCAAGGGCGCGGCGCTGGGCCATTGGCGGGAGCTGGCCATGCCGCTGTTCCCGATGGTCGGCCTGCTGTTCGTCCTGGTCGGCTACAACGACCTGGGCACCATGCTGGTGCTGCTCTCGCTCATGGTGGGGCTGCTGTGGGCCGCCGGCGTACGGATGCGGGTCTTCGCCGCCCTCGGCGTGCTCGGCCTGTCCGGTATCGGCCTGCTGATCGCGGCGGCGTCGCGCGGCGCGGGCTCCGGCGCGGTCGGCGAGGCGAACTACCGGCTGGCCCGGATCACGGTCCTGTTCCAGCCGATTGAGGACTGCCGGTCGGACTTCTGCTACCAGATGCTGCAGGGCCGCTCGGCGATCTACGAGGGTGGCTGGTTCGGCGTCGGGCTCGGCAAGGGCGCCCTGAAGTGGAACTGGCTGCCGGCCGCCGACAACGACTTCATCTTCGCCGTCGTCGCTGAGGAACTCGGTGTGGTCGGCTGCACGGTCATCCTGGCGCTGTTCGCGGTGCTGGCGTACACCGGTTTCCGGATCGCGCGCCGGGTGGAGGATCCGTTCCGCCGGCTGGCCGCGACCGGCATCACCACCTGGCTGGTGGCCCAGGCCGTGATCAACATCGGCGGGGTGGTCGGCCTGCTGCCGATCACCGGGCTGCCGCTGCCGTTCATCTCCACCGGCGGAAGCGCCCTGGTCGTGACGATGGCCGCGATCGGCATTCTCGCCTCCTTCGCCCGCGCCGAGCCGGACGCCGCCCGGGCCCTGCACGCCCGTCCGCCCGCACGGTGGGTACGGCTACTCTGGGCCCCGCTGCCGCCGCTCCCCCCGCCGCGGCGGCCGGGTCGTTCGCGCCCACCCGCCCGGTGATCGGGCGCCCGGGCACCCGAGAGAGCGGGGGAGGGAAGGAGACGGAGATGGGTCTGCTGCGGTCCGTCGTGCTCGCAGGCGGAGGCACCGGCGGTCACATCTACCCGCTGCTCGCCTTCGCCGACGCCGTGCGCCGCCACTTCCCCGAGGTGCGCATCACCACCCTGGGCAGCCCGAAGGGCATGGAGAACGAGCTGATCCCGCCGGCCGGCTACGACCTGCGGGTCATCCCGGCCTTCCAGCTGCCCCGGGCGATCAACCTGAACCTGCTGCGCACCCCGGACCGGATGTACAAGTCGGCGCACGCGGCCGGCCGGATCCTCGATGAGGTGCAGGCCGACGTCGTGGTCGGCTTCGGCGGGTACGTGTCGGTGCCGGCCTACCTGGCGGCCTGGCGGCGCGAGCTGCCGATCGTCATCCACGAGGTCAACGTGCCGCCGGGCGTGGCGAACCGGATGGGCATGAAGTTCACCAAGAACATCGCCGTGGGGTTCCCGACCCAGCCGCAGCAGGCCGACTCACTGCGCGACGCCCGGGTCGTGGGCGTGCCGCTGCGCACCGCCATCGCCCGGATGGACCGGCCGGCGCTGCGCCCGCAGGCGCTGGCCCACTTCGGGCTGCGCCCCGACCTGCCGGTGCTGTTCGTCTCGGGCGGCTCGTCCGGCGCCCGCACGATCAACCTGGCCGTAGCCGGAGCCGCCAAGAAGCTGGCACACGCCGGCATCCAGGTGCTGCATGTGCAGGGCGGGCGGAACGAGCCGTTCGAGGTGCCCAGCGACCTGCCGGTGCCGTACGTGGTGGTGCCGTACCTGTCGGACATGCAGCTGGGTTACGCCGCTGCCGACCTGATGCTCTGCCGCGGCGGGGCGATCACGGTCGCCGAGACCACGGCGATCGGGATGCCGGCGATCTACGTGCCGTACCCGTTCGGCAACCTGGAGCAGAAGCGCAACGCGCTGCCCGTGGTCGAGGCCGGCGGCGGGCTGCTGGTGGACAACGCCGAGCTGACCCCGGAATGGGTCGAGCGCACGATCATCCCGCTTGCCCGGGATCCGCGGCGGCTCGCCACAATGGGCGCCGCGGCGGGCGCTCACGGCCGTCGCGACGGCGACGAGGCATTGCTGGACTTCGTGTGCGAGGCAGTGGCCCGCCCATGAGCTGTATGACGACTAGGGGAGTGGTCCTGTGAACACGGCGGAGCTGACGCCGGCCGGCAAGTTGACCGCCGAGGAGCTGGGCACCGTCCACCTCATCGGCATCGGCGGCGTGGGCATGGGCGGCCTGGCCCGGCTGCTGCTGACCCGCGGCGTGCCGGTCACCGGCAGCGAGCTGCGGGAATGGCCGGCGCTGGCCGCGCTGCGCGCCCTCGGCGGCACGGTGCACATGGCACACGAGGCGGCCAACCTCGACGGGGTGGACACGGTCGTCTACTCGACGGCGATCCCGCAGGACCACGTCGAGATCGTCGAGGCGCGCCGCCGCGGCCTGCGGGTGCTGCACCGCTCCGAGGCGCTGGCAGCCGCGATGACCGGGCGCCGCACGATCGCGGTGGCCGGCACCCACGGCAAGACCACCACCACGTCGATCATGACGGTGATCCTGCAGCACGCCGGCGAGGACCCGTCGTTCGTGATCGGCGGCGAGATCTCCGCGGCCGGCTCCAACGGTCACCACGGCTCCGGCAACTACTTCGTGGCCGAGGCGGACGAGAGCGACAAGTCGTTCCTGATCTACCGGCCGCACGTCGCGATCATCACCAACATCGAGGGCGACCACCTCAACAACTGGGGCGACCTGACCGGGCTCAAGGCCGGGTTCCTGGAGTTCGCCGAGCTGGCCGACCCGGACGGCTTCGTAGTGACCTGCGCCGACGACGAGGGGGTGCACGAGCTGATCGCCGGCCTGCGCGCCGCCGGCCGTACGGTCTACACCTACGGCGAGTCCGAGGGCGCCGACCTGCGCATCACCGACGTCGTCTCATCCGTGCAGGGGGTGCGCTACCAGGCCACTCTCGACGGCGAGCCGCTCGGCGAGATCGTGCTGGCGCTGCCCGGCCGGCACATGGGGCTCAACGGCGCCGCGGCCGTGCTGACCGCGATGCGCCTCGGCATCCCGCTGCTGAAGATCACCGAGGCGCTCGCGTCGTTCCCGGGCGTGCGGCGCCGCTTCGAGCGCAAGGGCACGGTCGCCGGGATCCGGGTCTACGACGAGTACGCGTACCACCCGACCTCGGTGAAGGCCGCCCTGCACACGCTGCGCGAGGTGGCCGGCGACGGCCGGCTCGTGGTGGTCTTCCAGCCGTACCGGGTCTACCGCACCCGTGACCTGCAGGCCGAGCTGGCCGAGGGGCTGGCCATCGCCGACGAGCTCATCGTGATGGAGGTCTTCGGCCCCGGCGAGCAGCGCGGTCCCGGCGAGGGCGGGGTCGCGCTCACCGCCGCCGTCGACCTGCCGGCGGAGCACAAGGTCTTCGTGCCCTCGTGGGAGGACGTGCCCGCCGAGGTGGTGCGGCGCAGCCGGCCCGGCGACGTCGTGGTCACGATGGGCGCGCCGCCGATCTCGATGATGGGCGACGAGCTGCTGACCGTGCTGGCCGAGGCCTGACGGCGGCATGAGCGGATGAGCGATGGGGGCGGGCGTAGCTGGCGGCTGGTGCGGGCGGACACGGATGCCGTGCCGACCTCGGTCCGCCGGTTCATGGCCCGCGCCCGGCAGCGCCGGCTGCGCGCGGCGCTGCCCTGGGCGGTGACCGCGGGCTCGCTGCTGGTGGTGGGCGCGCTGGTCTGGCTCGTGTACGGCACGTCGGTGCTGGGGGTACGCCAGGTCGACGTGGTCGGCACCGATTCGCTCACGCCGCTGCAGGTGGAGCAGGCCGCGGCCGTACGGATGAAGCAGCCCCTGGCCGGCGTCGACCTGGCGCGGATCCGCGGCCGGGTCGAGGCCCTGCCCGCGGTCGACCGCGCCGTGGTGTCCCGGAGCTGGCCCTCGACGGTCGTGATCCAGGTCGTGGAGCGCACGCCGGTCGCCGCCGTGCCCGCGGGCAAGGAGTTCGCCCTGATCGACGCCGAGGGTGTCGCCTTCCGCACGGTCTCGCGGCGCCCGTCCGGCCTGCCGGTGGCCCAGCTCCTGGCGCCCGGCCCGGACGACATCAACACCCGTTCCGCCCTGACCGTGCTCTCCGCCCTCACCGCCGAGCTGCGCGAGCAGCTCGTGTCGATCTCGGTGCCGGCCCCCGCGCAGGTCCGGCTGGGGCTGCGGAAGGACCGGACGGTGATCTGGGGTGACGAGACCCAGAGCGAGACGAAGGCTCAGGTGGCCACCGCGTTGCTGGGGCGGGAGGGCAACACGATCGACGTGAGCGCCCCGGACGTGGTCACAATCAGGTAACCGGACAAAGGCTGCTGAACGGCGCATTCCGTCGTAGGTTACGGCTGAGTCGGATACTCGCCACGTAAGCGGACGCCGACACGCCGCGTCGGTCCTTGGTTGTCGCCTGTCGGCCGCTTACGTTGCCCCGAGAGGTTTGAGTAGTTGACATAACACTAAGCCTCTAGTAGAGGGTGAGGGTTTCCTCGCCCTCCCTTGTACGGCGCGGATGTCGATGGCGGTTCTTGGCCGGACCGCTGGGGCCTTCGACACCCACAACCCTGAAGGGAAGGCTGAGCCCGATGACACCTCCGCACAACTACCTTGCGGTCATCAAGGTCGTCGGCATCGGTGGCGGCGGCGTCAACGCCGTGAACCGCATGATCGAGGTTGGGCTCAAGGGAGTCGAATTCATCGCGATCAACACCGACGCGCAAGCGCTGCTGATGAGTGACGCCGACGTCAAGCTCGACGTCGGCCGTGAACTCACCCGCGGCCTCGGCGCCGGTGCGCAGCCGGACGTCGGCAAGAACGCCGCGGAGGACCACCGCGACGAGATCGAGGAAGTGCTCAAGGGTGCCGACATGGTCTTCGTGACCTGCGGCGAGGGCGGCGGCACCGGCACCGGCGGCGCGCCCGTGGTCGCCAACATCGCCCGCAAGCTGGGCGCGCTGACCATCGGCGTGGTCACCCGGCCGTTCTCCTTCGAGGGCAAGCGCCGCCAGGTGCAGGCCGAGCAGGGCATCGACGAGCTGCGCAACCAGTGCGACACGCTCATCGTGATCCCGAACGACCGGCTGCTCGCGCTCGGCGACCGCGGCATCAGCATGATGGACGCGTTCCGCCAGGCCGACCAGGTGCTGCTCTCCGGCGTGCAGGGCATCACCGACCTGATCACCACGCCGGGTCTGATCAACCTGGACTTCGCCGACGTGAAGAGCGTGATGAGCAATGCCGGCAGCGCGCTCATGGGCATCGGCAGCGCGCGCGGCGACAACCGAGCCGTCGAGGCGGCCGAGCGAGCGATCTCAAGCCCGCTGCTCGAGCAGAGCATGGACGGCGCCCGCGGCGTGCTGCTCTCCATCGCCGGCGGGTCCGACCTCGGCCTGTTCGAGATCAACGACGCCGCGCAGCTGGTCACCGACGCGGCGCACCCGGACGCGAACATCATCTTCGGCGCGGTCATCGACGACGCGCTCGGCGACGAGGTGCGGGTCACCGTGATCGCGGCCGGGTTC
>Ga0307516_10002390_pt1 | contig 25140 bp, 40 predicted proteins | sample 19_EM_MG_FD_203310 | JGI IMG/M metagenome (GOLD analysis project Ga0307516, IMG submission 203310) | Populus trichocarpa ectomycorrhiza microbial communities from riparian zone in the Pacific Northwest, United States - 19_EM | ecosystem: Host-associated > Plants > Roots > Unclassified | place...
AGACTCTCCAGGTGCTTTGCCATCGTCGTTGTAGTCGTGTTCTGAGTCGAAATGATAGGTTCTATGGAAGGAAATACGAAAGAGGTCCGCAACGAGTCGTGTATAGACGCAACCGCACTGGTCAGTGTTTCCGGGTAGTGATATGCAGACGTCATGAGGTCCTAAAGGTTGTCCAATGTCGAATTTCGAGACAGTCAAAATGCCAAATGCTTACATCAATACGTGTCCTATCGCTCTCCACTGCATCGAGTACCTCCTCAACAGCAGCTTCGTCCGCGAAGTCCCGGAGGGTCTTCCATTTGGTCCGGTCGTTGTTCAAGTGCGACTTACGGTCGATAGGGTTTCCACGCACGGTTGCAGATGGGCTCAGCTGGGGATCAATGACACCGTTCGGCCTGTCTTCCGAACCTTGGCTTCCAAATAGCGACGAGTTGGTGGAGGTCTGGTGAAAGTCTGGCGGGACGAGCTGAGCACCGAGGGCTTCGAGAATGTTGTCTAGTGCGGTGACACGCTGCGAGCGGACAATGTCCCATTCCTGTAGGATAGTGATACTCTGTATGTTGTCAGATGCGATTCGGGAGGATACGTACACGAATACGCCCGTCCAGTTGCGAACGCTTAAGTTCAATGCACTTTGCCACACTCGCAGCAAGCTACCACGCGAAATATGTGCATTAGCCCTCTTCCACAGCTCCGGTATCATTGCACACACCTTGAGCTGTTCTATCACGGCCTCGCTGATCCACCTGATCTTGGCATCCAACGCCAGGACATCCACGGCATGTTGGGCAGACTCGTTCGTAAGGATATTTGCCTTTGAGCAAAGTTGTTGTCCATGTTGGAGTGCCTTCTTCGACTGTAGAACCAGTGAAACAAGGTGTGGCTGTTCGACACTCGTTTCACCTGGTGGAGAGGGCATCGTCGTCGACATCCTGTAATTGGCGGCCAGGAGAGGCCAGGAGTCCTAGTCAAGTGGTGGCTGTGAATGTGAATTACTGCAATCGGTTCCTCGGGGAAGTGTTTTATGTTCAGTACACGATGGTAGGAAACCGTTCTGTGGATTTATGTCTCGCGTGCTCGTCCTCTTTACCCCCCAGAGCACGGGACATCTTCCTGACCCAATGCTGTACCCGACCTATTTGTCCAACATGCCTATCTTCTAATCCTAGACTCGGGAGATACAATCCGTGTCTCGCATGCCTCGGAGGCGTCGACGTTGTCAGCGCATCGTCTTTTGTACGCCGAACGCAGAAGGGTTCGGTGAATATTGATGGCGCTCTTCAAGATGATGCCATGTTTGTCCTGGGAGACGATGAGGAAGAGGATGATGGCCCATCACCAGCGGACCATGCCCTATTCACTGAACCTTCCCCCTCTTACACAGCGGCCTCTACAAAGCCTAATCTCAGTCACCCATCGAATTCGTCACCAGATACTGGTCCGCTGTTCGATCAGGACACGAATGCAATCGTTAGCGAGGACGTGGTGCTGTCCGTATACCATCTCAGTCGTGGAGATACCTTACAAGGCATTGCTCTCCGATTCGACGTGAATGTTAGTACGCATGAAGAGCCATGAATTGGCCTATCTAATGGACGATTTTCAGAGGCACGAACTGTGCCGTCTCAATAACCTACCACTCAGCACACTCAGCACCACACCGCACCTACTACACACCCGCACATCCATTAAGTTGCCATCCTCTACACGTCTTCCGCCTGGTCACACAGCCTCCTTTATCGATTCAGAGGCTGAATCCAGGCGCGGTCGCGAGCGTGCTGAGAAACGGCTACAGAGACTGACGAAAGAAGCAGACTGGCGCGTGGCTAAAGCGTATGTGGCATTGGCCGACGACCCAGACGAAGAGAGTTTGTATGCAGTCAAGTGCAAAGAAACTGGAGTGAGCATGAACCTAATTGGCTTAGAGGCTCGGGCCTTGGACAGATATTTAGAAGACGAGGAGTGGGAGAAGGAGCAGTCGAGATTCGGAAAAACGTTTTCTGACAAGTCCTTCCACTGGCCATAAAATTTGTAGGTAGGGGTCATACGATTGGATTGCACTGTTTTTCTTTGTTGCAAGTGGTCCAGAACCATTCACCAATCCGCCAACATGAAGAGGAACTACGCTTACACTGACTGAGCTGATGACCATCGACCATTTTCATGAAACAAACAGGTAGGACTTTAGTGTCTCAAAGGGCATTACATGTCAATGCGTTGATGTGTATCTACGCCTTCTTGACACCACATTTATTCGATCTTCTGAACAATATTCTTCTCCTATATTAACAGAATATGAGCTCACATTCAAGAATCGCAGGTCATGCGCACCTGGTAGCTGGTGGTCTTCCCTGTGTTGTCATTCTTGATAGCGTACCTCTTGTCCTGCGATCACCTGGTGAGCGCCTACTTTCCTTTCGAGAGGAAGCTCTTACATCACCGGATCCCTGTACTTCCTCGATGACTCCCTTACTATGGGAGACATTTTCTGAGGCACCGCCAACAGGCCTGTATTCGACATGGTCGCCTTGCTGTCAGGGGTAAGATGAATGCCTCGAGCAAGTTTCACGTTCCGTTACCTTGTACTCAGTCTTTCCGGAGCTGTTAGCACTGATAAGTCCGCTAGTTCTGAACCGACTCACCATTGTTAGTTTCGAACGCAGATGTAAACCGGCCGATAGGTTGCAGAAAGAACAGAGTTAGGCATGTGGAGGATGAACACACTATTAATATAGGGAGTTATAATATGATGCGTCATCGCCAACGTCATTGCTCGTATTCTTTGTGACGTCGATAGTGAATCATTCCTCCAGAGCAGTCATCATTTTTTGGACGTCCGCGGTGCTATGTATTTCAATGTCCGTATCAGTCAGGGTTGCCTGTATTGTGCTAGTTACTCAATCTCCGTTTCTCCATTTCAATTTCACTGGATGGGTAGTATGTAGCGTGTCGGTGTTCCGATTGTTTTGTATCTCGATACCTGCCGATGCTACGATTCTTGTGTAATGAATTCACCCATTCCTCTCTCGTTCTGCTGTCGAGTTTATCCAACCGTCCGTCCTCCACCCGTAAGTGTTTGCTGGGATGGTGGGCAAACAAACATTCATCGAAATCAGGCAGAAGGCGGATGCTGTTTGTCCCGCGACTCCAATTGAAAGTCGGTGAACGCGTATACATGCGTGTAAAGAAGTGGGTTTCGCAACTCGATCGTGTGCAAGGGTACTACATTGCTCATTTCCTCCCGAGAGAGCAGTGAGGGCAGCGCACAGAGTTGGAAGGCCAGGAAACGCAGAACGCGCGATCCGTCAGCAGAGAAGCCCGCGAGCGCAGACCAGGATGAAAAAGACTTACGAAACACCCTCCATAAAACGAAACTACATCCAGAAGAAGATCATCAGCGCAACATAAAGGCAGAGAACGACGTGCCACTCGAGGGGGAGGCCGCCCCGCCAGCAGACAGATAGTGCAAGCAGTGATGCAAAGGACTCATGAGGGTATACGAATGCTCAGAATGCATTGGATATGCGTGCAGACTGTCCAAGCAGACAACAAGCGTCTGCAGACACGTCAATAGAGTCGAGAAGCTGCGAGAGAGGTATGGGCGAGCACAACTGCGATGGACAAATCAGAAAAGGTCGCCCGAACGCCGGCAGGATGTTGCCAGGAATTAGGTGAGGGGGACGGCAATACAGGCTGTAGAGGCGAGCCCATGGCCACCCTGAAGAGCTGGTGGAGCTCCTGATGGCGGCGAGACGAGCGCACGCGTACGTCTTGGAAGCATGCGATGGCGTGCCACAGGCGACACGAAAGATCTTGGCAACGGAGAGGATGGCTCGTGTCACCACGCGAATGGCTGTGGGAACCGTACGAATGGGCCGAGTGTGCGTACGAACATTCACAGCATTGCGAACGACACAAACTGCTGAAAACGAACCAGAGAACGTCGAAATGCATCGAGTAAAGCTAAGGGCGCGAAACTCACCTGATATGCCCGAAGTTGAGCGACCCGAGCATCGATGGAAAAGGGTCAGTGCAGGTGATAACAACATGTACACACCATGGACCGCGCCAGTCAAGGTCCAGGTGATCTGCGCGTTTGTGGGTCGAAGCACGAGGAACTCGACTTGGTCAGGCTCTATACATAGGGACTGGAGTTACCACATACGTCGTCGTGACAGGACCCTTGGACAGTCAGGTCGAGGGTGGAGACGAGTGGACGGTGGAACGGCCGGCAACGGCAATCGATGAGGTGATCACGGCGGCATGGACGACACGACTAGCGGTGGCAAGGTCGACTCAGCGTGAGTCGAGGCAACGCTGCTGGCTGAAGATAGTCAGCATATGCATCAAGGCTAAAACTTGTAAGACAAGGGCTTACCAGTGTCATCCGAGCCACCCACCAAGTATCCAGAGCGTCCGTATGGAATCGGTAGGCATCGACGGCAACGCGCAACGACCAAGATCGAAGCTGTAAAGGTCAGCAAAGCACAAGAAGGCGAAACGGCTTATCTAGCACCCGTGCCGTGCCGCCACTTGAATTGATGTAGTAGCTACTGTAGTAATAAATTCATTTACTGCAGTAAAGATAACTTGTACTACACAATAAGTCGTGTTTAAGTTGTTCTGAGTGTCTGGGCGTGGTCTGAGTGTCTGACCATCTTATGACAATGTTTGACATGTTGACACATGCTCCGTCAGAAAGGTAAGTTAATCAGACGAAATCAGACAGATTAAACGGCTTGTAACTTTACTGATGCCTCAAAACGTTGCTATGGGGTCTATAGGCCCAGGCGTCAATGCAGACGGACCAAAATCGTATCTATAAACATCAGTCGAGTGCTGGAGGGTCAGAACACTTACCTTGTACGAGCCAATGCGATGCAGTCAATGTGGAGGCGTCGAAATTGCTGAATAATCTTGCTGCCAAGTTTCTAGGGTGCCAGTGGGGAAGCCTTGGCGCGATGACGTCACGGAGAGTACGGATGAAGCTTTGAAGTCCTGCACGCATTGCGATCAACGCAGATAGTTAGTCTGGATAGCAGACTAGCAGATAGTACATACATATATGCCAGTGCGATGCGAAGCTTGCCAGATCAGGCAACAGTGGGGAAAGTCACAAACCTTCACGAACTCTCATGCACTCTGGCCACCTTTCTACCAGGCCCAGATTCTCTGGCAGAAAGAATAGAAAGCTGGGTGCTTAAATAACTAGGTTCTGCTAATTCATGCAATACAAATGTTGTTTGTGCTCTGTCATGTTGTATGCTAAACTTAAAGGTGTTTGCCACAATCAGCAACAGCCTTTTTCTAGTGGCCAATCCAATTCCAACAAACATTTCCCTCAGGATTATGTGACAATCTTTGCTTTTTATGTACAGAAGTGAACTTTTTATGCACAAATCTGTGGCAAAAGTGGCATTGCATTGGCTGTGTCAGCATTACAAGCTGCGCATCTTGCAGTGGTGGGTAAATTTTGTCCGACATGCTGAGGAGCAAGGGAGCTGGCTGCCAACGGAGGGTAGGGTTGTCCAAGCAGAGGTGCCTGCTGTGGGTAGTAGGGCAGGGGGGCATGGGCAGGGGCTCCCGGGTATTGAACATCATATTGTGGCGCAAACTGTTGTAGACATTGAGCCTGATTCATGGGTACTGCAGGGGTAATAGCGCCGCTGTCGACGGCCTCCCACACGGAGAGAGTCCAAATGTTTCTTCCGCGGATAGCATGGATGATGGCGTACAAAAACAACACATCATAGTAAATGAATGCTGAGGAAGTATTTTCAACCGATTGTCACTGTCATCCCCATGAAAACCTACCTGCGAAGAAAATGAGGAAGGCAGAGACTTCCATCATAGCGGCCTCGTAGCAAACTAGGGCAATGTAAACAACATTTTCTGGTGAAGAAGAGTTACTCACGACGCCTGACACAGCGACGGAAGAACCACCCCCTGACTACGACGGTGGTGCCAACGGTTGCACCCCACAAGATCCAGAGGATGACTAATTTGGGTCGACGGATCAGAGTTGTCATACGGGCGTGCATGCAGATGCCTTTTAATACGTACAAAACCAGATGATCTCGAAAAGAACCATAGAGGTAAATACTCGGGTTTTGGAGCGTCCCAATATAAGGCTGTCGAGTCAGACCGACGTCAGTAATTATCAAACTTCCCTTTTCGATTTTTGTGTAACTCACAACAAAGGGAGGGAAACGGCAGTTATGGCAGATGTTGCCGTCCCCAACGATGCGTAAAGTGGGGGATATCTACCGTATACTTGGGTTACTACCCATAAGATGTGCGCGCAAATGCCAAGTACCACCAAAGAGAGGAGGCCGCTGAATGCTTTGGAGTATGTGAGATTGTAAAGCTCAACCACAACGGTACAGGACTCACAGAAAACGATAACACGCAACAAAGGAATGACGGCCATTTTGTCCTGGAGGACAAACTGGAAGTTGGATGCGAGTTGAAAGAAGTATAAAAGCGAATGTAAAAAGTTTTTAGCGGCGATCAGAAGGCTTAAGGCTACTAGTGATACTCTTGTCAGGCCTAATCACCCTGTCGTGCACTTACCCTCTTTGGCGATTCTCGGACGGCTGTGTCACCTGAAGTTAGCAACTTGGGACTCCAATCAGTGGTCATTCTGATCATAGTGCGGGAAATACATACTTGGCATTACCAATGACGTTGACATAAATGAACCGCTCACCACACAGACCCACTTATGCGTTGAGTTGTCTCTGACATTCAGCCAATGCCAAGGGTTCAGCCGTCGCCAATGGAGGGATTTCCGTAAAATATGTACAGCATATTGCCGACCAGACAGTACCTGGGCCAGTCACTTGGCCGCCACAAAATGTCACAGAAAGTATGTAACGTATTCTCATCTACAATTTTGAATATCGAACTTTGAAGTCCACTCGGCCGAGTTCACCACCAAGCTTGAATTCAGCCTCTACTCAAATTCGTACTCCCCTTCGAAAGCTGTGGTTGCATCAGTGACCCTTGGCAGCAGTTTTTTTGGCATTCCCATGGTCTTTCGATATAATTTTTGTGTACCTAAGAATGTAGCCGTCTTCATGGGTAGGTTCCTGCCAATTCCAGAAACGGTCGAGCGCCCCTGATAACGCTGCATCATGGCAGGGGAAAGGGACCGCATGACCACCACCACCTTCACCATTAGCGTTGACGATACGACGACGACGACGACCATTGTAACTTGTAAGTGCCTACCGTTGCCGCCACCCCTAATGCTGATCACATCCACCGCTGTCACTATGTAGATAACGATGACGACGACCAGCGTCGACGACAAGGACAGCGAACGACAACAATGACCAGACGCCAATGACGGCGATCATCCCCACCACCAACGCTGACGCCTGCCACCATGACCTCCATGGCCAGTGTCAACAACGAGCACGGCTAACGACGACAACCACCCCCACCACCAGTTTTGACGACTACGGCCGCCACGACCAGCGTCGACAACGAGGATGACCAATGACAACCAGACATCAACGAACCACCCCCACCGGGGCCCCACCTGGACGCCAACGGTGACGACATTCGCCGCCACTACCACCGCCGTTCACGCCCACCAACACCTCTAACGCCGACAGTACCCACTCGATCACACCACTGGACATCCACGCCATTCAATGTGGGGCACCCTGGCCCACTGCCGACCGTAGTATCCTATGAGGACATCGGACCTAGACCGTCCCGACGTGGACGTACCAAAATCGAAACTGTAAAGGTCAGCGCAGCGCGGGAAGCCTTTCCTTCTTCTACACAAGTTGTGTATGTACTATGTACATATCTTGGTTGTAGGTCTTGGTCATGAGACTTGTTCCGAGCTGCTCTAGGGCGTGCTTCTACGTCCCATATGCTGCACCAAGCAAGGTTCATGCCGGCGCCAGCGGCACTTCCCCGAGTTCTGAGCGAGGTGATTTTCAGCCATTCGTGTCTTTGCACTCGGTAGAAATTGGAAGTGAACGCAATTGTCAATTCGTCCGCTTGTAAGTGAATGTTGTTACATTATTAAGGACCCTCAGACGCCTTCAGGACAACGTCGCGATTGATTCGGACATGGCCACCACGACCGACAACGATGACTACAAGATGGAACACATGGTCACTGCCTTTGCGACAACAACAACAGGATGGCGCAACTCACTCTTTCCATCTCGATGGAACACATCAGGGACATGGTAAATCGGGCCATATAGAAATGAAAAGACCCGGCGTTAGTATAGATTTGTTCTCCTGAGCTTTGTACATATAATCACCATCAAGCAAGGGTTCTGACGATGCAGGCGGTATTTCGAGTGTCAACACATGATGATGTTATGTTGACGAATGTTCGAATCATGAAGCTAAGTCCCAATCGCTAGACTAATTAGCTGCATCGGACTAGTGGCAGTCATCTTTGCAAAGCTCACGTGACGTCTTCCTTTGGGAAAATATTGAGTCGGCCATTCTCGGGCGTCTTTTCGTTGTGCGGACATGGCAAACATCGAGCCCACTGATGAGCAACTTCTCCAAGTACGTGTGTGTACATTATCTGTGCTGATTTCTCATGCGTTCACGGCATAGTCGGCACTGGAACACCCCTTTGAGCCTGCCGAAGTACCCATCAAGCCTGTTCAGCCTTCCACAGTACCCATACCTAATGGAAGTGCACCTCACGCACCAAGCGATCCTGCCACTTCCCCAGAGCCTGTCGAAGAAGACCCCTGGAAGGCAGAGTTCGAAGCCCAATTGAACGAGTGGCGCGCAACATCTTCCGAAGCTCGTCAAAAGGCCGAACGTGAGCGGGCTAAATGGGAGGAAATAAGGAAGCACGAAGAGGAGGAAAGACTGTCTGTTGGACAAGAGCCTGAATCATGGGAGTCGCTCGGGGCGCACATTTCAACCTCCATTGCTGCTGCCAGCGAAATTCTGGAGGGCTCGACGGCATCACTCGTAAGCACGCCTTCCGGTGCGGAAGGCGCAGAACCCTCCGGCAGCCACGACTCTGCTCCCCAACTCACCGCAATGGAGAGTTCCCCATCTCAAAAGTGGGAGAATATTTTGTCCTCTCCTGAATCATCCTTTCCGTCCATTTCACTTCCTGACCCGTCTACTTTATCATCGCCATCACCCCAGCCCAATCCTCTTCTACCCCCATACGGGAATGCAGAACCTTCAAAATCATCTGCTCAGGCTAAGAGTCCTCATGACCCTCCTTCCACGATCCCTTCCATCACAAACCACGCGATTTCACGACGCACGCGCACGTCTCTCATACTTTCTTCTCTTGTCATCAACTTATTACTTCCGTTTGTGAATGGTGTTATGCTCGGGTTTGGTGAGATATTTGCTAAGAATGTCTTGGTCGGTTGGTTTGGATGGAAATTGCAGAGAGGGCGTACTGCCGCCAGCGCCGGTCTCCGATGGTGACTGGGGGGAGGAAAAATACCACCATACATACCTATATCAGTATGGAACTCGTCATAAATTCATATCTACTCATGCAGTGGCTCACTTGGTGATGGTGGTGAGGCAGGTCTACAATTTTTTTGAATTGAATTGAATTAAAGTGCCTGAGGACCATTAGTCCTATGCTGCACTATACTGACTAGATGAGTGGCTAAGTAGGTACATCTGCTGAGAGAGTATCTGTGTAACACTAGCCCAGCCACAGAAGCATGCATGAACTGAAGGAGAGTGCAAACCATCTGTCCCGTGGGTCTCTGTGGCCATGGGGCCTGCTGCATGTAAGGGTGAGGTGTGGGCAGCATTTAGAGATTTATGGACTGGGAGAGGGGACGAAGTTGCGGTTCCGTGGCGACATAGGTCTACATGTTGCCACTGGTCGTCTGCATCTACACTATGTTGTTCAAATGTCAAACAATCAGGAAGTACCTAATGGTAATGGGCAATGTACCTTATGTTTGGAAGTGCACCCAAGTTAGTTGTAAAGTTGGAGGGGTCGACTTGACGTCATCGTCATGATACAAAGTGTCTAAATGGGTCCATCATTCCGCAGTGCATGCATTGCCCTGCCGAAAGGCCTCGCAAACTCAAGGTGTGTATATAAAGCAGCGCAGTCCACAGAGGTGAAGCCACTGCAATAAGCATCAATTTGCTATTGAAACTACTCGTGAGTTCACGCCTTGCCTTGACTTAGTCGCCGACAGTCAACCATCGAGCAGTTGCCATGGCCAACCCAACCCATGTCGTCCTCTGTGCATCGGCGCAGAAGCCGATAGACAAACCAAGTTTATCTGGCTTCTGCCAGAAGCTCGAAGTCTTTCTGAGATATAGCGGAATCTCGTATGAGCTCCGTGGTGCCCAACCCCATCAAGGTCCCAAAGGGAAGATACCATTCGCAGAAATAACCCACGACGGACACACCGTGGTCATACCAGATTCGCATTTCATCATCCGGTACTTGATTGAACACGATCTTATCAAGGACCCCGACGAAATTGCGGGTTTGACGCCCGAACAGAGAGCCGAGTCGAGGGCTTTCCAGGCGTTTGTAGAAGAAACGTACATGGCCATTGTGTATGAGCGCTGGTACATCCCTGAGAACTACGGGGTCACGACGAGAGAAATCTTTGGCAATGCGCCGTGGTTATTGCGCCCTTTCTTGGGCTGGATGATATACCGGAGGGTCAGCTCCGGATTATGGGGTGGGGGTATGGGGAGACATTCCTGGGAAGAAGTGCAGACGCTGCAGAGGGAGGCTTTCGAAGCACTCGAAGTCAAGTTGCAAAGGCACAAGTACTTTCACGGAGACGAGCGGGCCTCACGGATTGACCTGACTGTGTATGGGTTCCTGGCAAATATCCTGACGACAGAGGGGAACCCCCACTTTTCGAAGATGGTCTTGGGTAGCAAGGTGATGTCGGCGTTCGTGAGAGAGATGACGACTGCGCTTTTTCCAGAGTACAACGAGCTTCTCAAGAAGGTCGAGTGATTCGTGTACTTCGGGTCCAGTGTAATTTTATGTCCCTTGCAACATCACTTGAGTTCCCACCCGCCGTGTCATTGATAATAATATGTGGCAACTGCACACACCAACCTTGTTCGTCTCCCTCATCCCCCTCACGTCTGCCCAGTGGACAGAGGGCCAGCAGCGCATGCAAGGCGCTCTTGTGCGATCTCAATTGGTTGGGTGACGGCACTGATAACACCGCGTACGTGTCGGAGTGGAGATTAGTAGTCTCATTTGTGCTCACGGAACCAACGAGCAGCAGCCTTGACCGCTCACACAGTCCATTTTTCTTCTTCTCGCCGAGGTTTCCTCTCGTGCTGGTCCCCTCTGCGACGGGACATTTTCCCACCGCGTCGATCCTTTGCATATACTTTCCCTCACCAATATGTCCCCAAGACTGCTGCAAATTCGACAGAACACCAACAGCCTTGACCTGCCTTTCTCCGGTTCTGTCGTCGTCAGTAACCCCACCCCAACCGCATCTCTTCTCGCTCAGGACACAGCTGCTGTCGGAGGTTCTTCACAAACAGGTGTCCCACTCGTATCCACGGGCTCTTCCTCAGCGGCCCTCTCCACTTCCACACCTGATGCGTCTTCAAGTTCTACCCCATTGTCCACTCCATCACCCGTCAATCAGATCCCCATGAGCACCGTAATCGGAGCATGTGTCGCAGCATTCGTAGCGTTCCTTCTCGCAATTTTACTCGCCGTCTATTGTTCTAGGCGCCGAAAGCGAGATAAGAAACGCCCTCTATTATCTCGCCCTCGTAATGCAGCAAACAGCAGTCCACGCCGTCGATCGTACCCCGAGGCATGGGGCCGTTTGCAGGACGAGGAGGAAGATCGCTGGGACGGAAAATCGTCGCCGCTGAAACAGCGTCCTACATCTGGCTCTGGTCCTAAAGAGTGGTTGGCGGCGATGTTCAGCCGTACGCCAAGCACACCCTCGGTGGAAAAATCTGCAGACAGCCATTTCCCAGCTGTGCGCGAGTCATTTGGCACTCTGGAGCCGTTTGAAAAATATCACCCTCATTTGGCTGCCGAGATGGCATCGCAGGCTGGTTCGCAGGTTGCGCTACCGCCGCCTGCACGCCTGTTCATGGGTCGCACTGACATGGGGCCGGCTGTTTCGTGGGATGGCGAAACACTCGGCACAGAGTCTTTCGTAACGAACCAGTCGCTATTATCAGGGGCTATGCCGCCCACATTGATGTCCAAGGAAAAACCGACACCGCCCGCAACCGCGTCGGATGCTCATCGCTGGGAAAGTGCGGAGGTCTTGCACACAGATCATACTGCTTCCTTTGTGGATCAGGACCCATTTGCTGATACCACGGGCGTCCCATTAAAGAGAGCGGCGAGTAACCCATTCTTCAATGCACAAGATTACAAACCCATGCGGCCGCCTCCCCGAGCTACTAATGCCGATCCTTTCTCTGACTCGTGTTCTGTCATTGCTCCCGACACGGATTCTACCGTTGATATGGTTCCACAGCGTAACTTTGGAGCTCTAGACTCTCTCATCGCAGCACTTGAAACAACCCCCGCAGGAGTTGAAGAGCGTCTACGTATCGCTTCTATGCATTCATCTATCTATTCTTCATCTTCATATCTAGCAAGCGAACGTGGCGAAGACACCGACAGTGTAACAACCTTGCCCTTCCAACCTATTCAGCACTCACATTCATAGATATTCGCCCGGAAAAAAAGAATCAAGTTACATCACCGTTAGCTTCGTATGTTATCTCCTTGTTTATGTTACTCTTCTCCACCTCCTGCGTTGTGCATATTGTTATCTATACTACCCATTCGATTTGTATCAGGGCACGCATTCTGCGATCTGGCATCAGCACCCCAAACTTTGTCACTCCTTTCATGCGCATATCGTCCTGTACAACCCCTTGTTTTACTTGGTCCAATTACGCGTCTTCTTATGCGCATGTATATCCTGCCCTCGTACGTACCACTTGGCTGGACAAATATGCGAATACAGATCTGGTGCTCGTTCCTTCCCAACACCCTTGGCGATGGTTTGTTGACAGTAAGATCGGTGGAAACTGAGCATCAAGAAATGACCTTTGCAGGACATGGATCTCATCCGCTGTCGACAAAAAACCGATTGTAATTACTGGCCAGAATCTGGAAGCTCTTTCGTCAATTTAGGGTCCCACGAATGCCCAAGTCTCCCGAACATTCTAATATGCACATTGGTGGTGATACATATGCACGTACATAAAATCAAAAATATTGATCTAACTAGAACAGCTGCACTGGAAGCCTAGCAATCCTCTAGGCCCAAACCCGCAGTACCGGCGCTCCTCCCGCTCCTCCTCACTAAGCTCGTCGTCTGGCGCATCGCCCTCGCGTCCCCACGGTTCAAACGGCGAGCAGGCCATCTGAAACAACGGTCCACGACGCCCGGTTAGCAACGACTCCACGTATCAATGACGACAGCCAGGACGTACCTTCATGACCTTCGCGAGCACATGCTTCCCATTGTCAGGGTCCGCCTCGACCTTTTTGATGACCTCTTCGAGTACCCACTGTCTCAGTACGAAGCGTGGGTTGGCAGCTAGGGCAGCCTGTTTCCGCGCTTCGTCAAAGTCTGCCTCGCTGGCCCACTCGGGCCCAGTCCGCTCAGATTCGATGCGCGTGGCATATTGGTTGAGCCAGCTGAGCCAATCTTCGATGGCCTTGCCCCTGGCCAGCCGCTCAGGCACGGGCGTTCCGCTGAGTAGCCCCACGATTAATGATTCAAGTGCAGTGGTATCATCGGTATCATCTCCTTTGAGCATATCCGGCCGGAAGAACGCAAGTTTTCTGAACGTCGCGTGAAAATCGAGTCCCTGGTTCTCCATAATTACCAACAGGGCTTGGACAATCGTGGCTTTATCTGAGGGTTTTACACAGCGGAGTGCAAGCCGCCGACGAAATGCGTTAGCATATTCAATGGAGTACGTTGACTCGACGATTTGTTGCATTTCGGACTTGGCCCCTTCGATGCCGGATGCGCGCCATTCGGAGATAGTTTCACTGTTAACGTCATCCGCCCAGCCTTTCTGCACGGCTTTATTTCCCTGCGCCATTTCCGCACCGATCAAAGGGGCCAGTGCATTGAGCAGGGAATCACAGGCGTAACGACTGCAACGAATTGAGTTGTGTGGAGCGGTAGGATAATGACAACTGACATCATGTTAGGTTGTTGCTACGGAGTTCTCATCAGACAAGTTGACCAGGGAGGAAACAAAAAGCCAACGCTTACATTGTAAGCATACCGACCTTCTGGGTCGGAGTGGTTACATATATGGTGAGGATCGAAGACATCCATAAAGGAGTATGGTCCTGGAAGAAAATGAATCACCTGTAAGTAGCTAACTTGTTCGTACTTGCCATAGTCAATGGTGAGCCCCGCTATCGACACACTGCGGAGATATCAGAAAATTGTACTATACGATGCCAGGGGAACTTGCTTATCGGTATTAATAACACCGTGCATAAATCCATATGTCTGCCATGCTGCAACCATCTTAGCGTTTCTCCGGGCCACTTCAAAAATCAACACCTTCCCCCAGGCGTCCCCGGCGTCAACATCGATGTTACTGAGCTTGAGGACACGCTTTACTGTCCATTCCCCCAGAATGCGGAGAGCTTCATAGTCTGCGGCTTGTTGTCCGCCACCAAAGAAGAACACTGACCCCGAGGGAGGGGAAACGGCTTCAAAGTTGCCTATCCGGATGAACGTCTCTGCGACTCGGGCCGTCACACATGCCTTCTCTAATCGCTCACGAACAACGGGGACTTCAGGTAGATAGACCAGAGCAAGCGCTCGGGTTGTTGGAATACCCAATGCATGCATTGCTAGCGGAGCATGACATCATGCTTGCAAGTGCGACAACAGGCCAAGCGCACCTTCAGAGCAAAGATATTCACGAATGGATGATCGAAGGACCGCAAGGCCATCCGCCATACGTGAGAACGGCGTGCGGCCCGCCCCCTTGAGCTGGACCTCATACGTGGTGTCAGGGTCAGCTGGATGGGGAGTGACAACTGGCAGGGAAGATTAAGGACTTCAGGTGCAGAGCGAAATCCACATACGCACGGATCGTAATCGCTCGTCCGTCACCCAGCTGCCCTGCCCAGGAACCAAATTGGTGACCGCTGTACCTTAGAGACCAAGGGGCGAAACCATTGCTACAAGTGTCTGACGCGCCCGGAGACATGAGGGACACATGGCCACTAAGGACATCTACGAGCCCCTGACACGCACGCTGTACCTCTACAGAAGACGACGGCCCCTCTACATCATTCAGCGTCGCAGGCACCAGAGCGGGTTGTAGGTCGTCAAATGCATCCCCGTAATCCAAGAGCGGCAGGCAGTCGTTGATACAGGTTTCGGACAGCGCAATGAGCTGTCTCTTTTGGTTCCTTGCCACGGAGACATGTTCGCGCAGGGGAACTTTGTCGTCGGACGAAGCCTCCGACGGGACCTTTGCTTCCCGATCGCTCAGCCATTTCTCGATGTACTCACCCTTGTTGTAAACGTCCTCCTCTTGTAGGTCTGGAGGGGATACTTCGTATGGAAACTCGAGGGGCATTGGATTCACGTATGAAAAATGGGCTTCTGGCGACACCAGTCTTGCGCGGCGCTGGATGCTCGGTGATTTGGAAATCACATCGTGGAAGAATGTTGCGGGCTCTGGAGTGCGCGGATCTGGAGTGAGGTTGTGAGTTAGAATGTGCGAGGAAGGCGGTAAGGGCAGCTTTGAGATCGGCATTTTCGCCATCGTGACAGTCTTGCTCAGAGCTCTTGCAGAAGCTCTCATACCAAAGCACTTGATGGCTATGTCACAGTACTACGTCAGGGGCACAAATATTATGTAATCCATGGGTCCTAGCGCTCTGATAATCGACTCCGCAAATCGGTTGTCCACCAACACATTTCGATTTGTTCCCCTGCTCAACTTGAAATAGATCTCCGTAGGATTTTCACCATTGAAGAAGAGGCCAAGTAGGTCCTGCCCATGAAACCTGAGGACATCTGTTTGCTTATCTTCATCACCTACTAGAATCCGCGTAAGAGAATACAGTATTCACTCACAGTGTCGCGACTACTAATGTACCTTCCATGGATCGTACTGACGTCTCGACCCGTTTCTCTGGTTCTGAATTCCATTGCTATCAGCTTTCAACTGCTTATTTACACGTGTTCTAGCCACCGCTCATGGGATACCGCGCACACTCATGCTCTCGCGTGCACCGTTTCCGTCGTTCTCAGCGATCCAGCAGTTCTCCGTACGTCAGGTGTTTGGTTTCCGCACTCTAAGAATTATACGCCTTAGTATTCGTACGATCATATCCAGGGTCTGCGGCTGGCGATCTGCCAGGTGCCCCCTCCTCAGTCTATGGGGATGGGGATTCGGTGTGATCACGATTCACGACGGCTTGTGGCTGTGTCAGCCTCAACATTTGTGTGCCGTGGCCACTTTGTATCATACTGTATACAACTTGTATGTGCCCCTACATAAGATCTGGCCATTCGTTGGTTTCACACGGATCTACCTTGGTGGGATGCTAAGTCTTGCAATCCGGACCATGACTCCTCATACGTTATTGGTTTGCACTCCGGAGACCCTGCCTTCGAATTCGGATGCTCTACCAGATTTCGTGTCCCGATTTCCCCGGGCGGGTCATAGTACTAGAGAACGCCCTCTCTCAAAACCATTTGCTCCGCCTTCAATTGCACTTTCCAAATCATCGTACATCGATCTCTGCAGCTCTGGCAAACGAATTTCCTTTCGCCCTTACTAGGACCTGCAACTCATCCCTTTCCCTCGGACCAGAGGTAGCCAACGAAGGCCGGAACAACTTTATTGCACAAATCATCCTCATGTGCAGGAAGGAAATTTTACTAGTGGGCCATCTACTTGATATCGTCAGGATGAGACGGTGTACGATCCCACGAGACAGAATGTATGGCATCCTGGCCTCCTCCCGCACGTCAGGAGCGTTAAGGTAGACTGTTCGTTGGATCTGAATACCGCTACGAAGAAACCGTTCACCGTTGCCTTTGAATATGTATGCTAAAAGTCCCGCGGGATGATACCAGACATACTGCATTCTTTGGGCTCTACTATCCCGAGGCATACGTATCCTGATTCCCACAGAACGTTCGGTCACTAGGATGGATGTGGAGCACGTAGGGGAAGTCGTAGAAACTATAGAGGTGAGGAGGAACCTCGCAAACGCCAGTGATGAAGAGCGATTTTCCCTCGCTCTGACGGCTTTTTCCCAAGTCCACAACACGATGCACGAAGGCAGGATACCAGAAGAACAGGCTGCCCACATAATCTGTCTCGGCATGCTTGGAATAAGGAGATATCAGGTTTTCTTACGCACAGTGAAAGGACGCGAGACACGCCGGAGGAAGAGACGGCCACACGGGGCCTGTCCCTCTTGTATGGTGCGTGCAAAGTGCAGCTCACAAAAGTTATTGCAGAGGGAAAGACGGGTAAGTGGGTGGGCGTGGCCTCCGATGAAGATATTATTGGTAGTCTTGTGGTGTGCTTGTGCCTCTCCGGGTTGGAAGATCGGATTGGGATGGTCGTCGGACCTACAACGAGTCTGTTCCTACACCATGTCGGGGCCACTGCGACAATTCAAAAGGATGGACATCCTGTTCGGGAAATCTTGGTTCCAGACGAGACTTGAAGGTCATTCTCCGTACCTTCTTACAGTCAATTTGTATCTGGGTCTCTCCCGTTTTACATCGCAAACAACCTTCGCGCCTCCGAAGTTACATGTTGTGAAAATCTAGCAACAATTATCGTATCCTAGTATTACAAATCAATGGAAGGAACACTGGGCCATCATCCAATTCACCTCCTGATAATAGCACACTCGAAAGGTAATGGATGGCTGTCATGAAAAGTGGAACTCAGTTATGCCAGTGTATTAGTCACAAGAAAATAAAAGTTCACCTGGCCTGGCCATGTTCGAATCTCGGCTCAATATCAATATAACTCCCATCAACATCCTTCGCTCTTTCAAGCGTAAATGATGAAAGCAACATCGCAGTTGCAGCCCAGAGCCCATTTTCTGCGAAGAACCGTCCAGGACAACCCCTGATGCCATGTTTCAGGTATGTTAGTCGTATGTGATATTCACGGAAGAAGAATGCCTACCTCCTACCGAAGCCAAAAAATATTCCATTATTCTGTCTGGCCTGCGGGATGATCTTGCCTTCGGGCGTGAGGTGTCGGGTTGGATCAAAGCGCTCTGGATCCGGATGGGCGCGGGTCATGGCCCTGGTGAGAATAAATAAGACCAGTCGACAACATGGGTGGGCATCAAACGAACCAAATATTGAAGATTACAATACACCCTGCAATGCTTTCAGTAGGAACGTCTTGACATCATGTGGATACCCCACCTTTGGGAATATAATACCCTTCGTAGATGTCACTGGTTGAAGTCATGTGAGGGACACCTTGTATGGCCGGGTCAGAACACTTTGCAAACTGGGAAAGGGATATAAACCTAGTGGGAAAACAGTGTGCCATCTCATAAGCTCGTAAATGACAGCCTGCAAATAAGGTAGTCGCCCTCTGTCATTGAATGTGGGCGCGACCCCTTTCCCCAGGATAGTATCAAGTTCTTCGTGGGCTTTTTCTTGTATGTCAGGGAAAAGTATCATGGCCATAATGAGGGTTTCCAAAAGAGCGGCAGTCTAAACACTATGAATTTGGTAATTAGGAGCATTAATTGCACTCACGCCTTCTGCAGCGGCTGTCGGCAGATCCTTCGTTAGTGTGTAAATGTTTGGAAAAAAAAATCGAAAGAACCTAAATAAATTCCTGAAGCCGCATCCTTCGCAGACTGTTCTTCCATGTTTTCACTATTGGTGAGGAAGTCATATACTAAGCACTGCGGTAGGATACCGGATTCCTTTAATGGTTTCAGCATGAATACTGTGCAGAATTTGGTGGTAGTTAACCATTTGTTGTTTTGCTATGCAATACGGAAGATCTGACAATGTATGAACCAACTTTCTCGAAGCTTCAGCATGGCGCTTGAAACCAAATCCAGGAAACCAAGAGGGAAGGTACTGGACTTCAAAGACAACAATCAATCCCAAGTCCCTTAGTCAAATCAAAAGCGCACGAACGAAATGGGAAGGCCATCAGAAGACCACTTCTTTCTGGCGTGGTCTCTTTGCTAAGAATGACACATAGTCCAGTGGCCAAACTAATGATCGGATCGTTCTTTCCCTCAATTCTTCGACCGTATACCATCTCGAGTGAAATAAAGCTAGTATACCTGTAAAACTGTCATCTCTGAGTCACAAAGTCGGCGATCTGCCTTACAGATGCAAGTGCTCGCGGAACTTGGATGGGCTCTGTTGCAAATTCTCAAAGAGCAGGGTCATATTACGGGTATGCAGCTCTTGATACTGGTCAATGACTTCGGGCTTAAGACTGGGATGAAGCAGTTTCCTATGAATTCTCCATTCATCGCAATATCTCAAGAGGAATGTCATGCGGTCAATGCCAAAGCTGTAGGGGTACGTTACCGCTAATAGGTATGAAAGTGAAGTGAAGTACCCACAGCTTGTATAGAGGCGATTGTGGTCTATCCGAGTAAACCATAGAACGTTGGTCTGCTAGGTGTCTAGCGATCTTTGTGGAATTTATGATGACGAAGTCTTGATTAAAGATGCGAGAGTAGACAATGCCTCCTGGAGGCACATTAGCACCGTGTCGCGGACCCAAGAGAACAGATTCTAGGCCAGTGCGTACCATATTGTTCGGCCCATTTGGTATACGTGACGTGAGGTTCCTTCACGTTGACGTCGAAGACGTTTCCAATGAGAGGCAATCCCTGGGGACCTGGGGGATAAGGCAGGCCACCATTCTTTATAAGGGTCGCGAGCCAGAAGCCGACGAAGATGACACCCGCTATCCCGGCTGCAATCGAGGGAGTAAGCGTCTGCACAATGGTTAATTCCATGTCGAAGCACCACAAATGTGAGTGAGTACGACTGGAAGGTCATAGTTCTTATACGTGTGTTCGTAGGCCAATTTCTCCATCGGGAGACCTTCGCTGATGGAAGTGCTCACTTCAGGTGAAACATAAAAGTGCCCGACTGGTCAGGGGGTGCTAGCTACACTTATCAGCTCTGTCTGATCGCAGAATGTTTCGGAGCACATGCCATGTTTCACTTCAACTGACACTTCTGCAGAATGGACTCCGTTGTGGTTTTGATGGCAGATCACACAAGCAAACCCTGATAAAAGACAATAAGTTGACCTCTGTCGTCCCTGTAGTCTGTCTACATCGTTGTTTTTCAAAATCACAGAAATTGGAATGTCGCCAGAATGCACTATGTCAGGGACATGCCTTTAGCCTTCTTACTAGTACTTACGATCGCTGCGAATGGCGACTAAGCAGCTTCGGCGAAGCCCTGCCGCATTGTGCAGATATTGATCAGCACTAGTTTGCTTATCGGTGGACCGGCATTGAGTCACATCATCTATCTAGCCATGTCTCCCTGGGTGAAGTTCCTCGTCAGAGTCTCACCTTGGTATAAGTAGGTATAAGTCTGCATCGCGTTGGAGGTCACGTAATGACAAAAGTGGATGGCGGCCACTCAGTGCACACGGGGTGGAAGATTGAGATCGACCTTGGATCAACCATTGAGGGTTTCACCTCTACGAAGAGAATCTAGCTTAGGGAGACTAAGGATTTCACGGTCAGACATGGAAGGTTCAATGAAAGTATGTACTACAATATGATGTGTCAATCAAAATCTGAAACAACTGTTACGGCGTATGGTGGCACTTCGCCGATCAGGAAATTCACAACACAGCGGTGAATATTTAGGACTAGGAAAAATGTAGTGGAAAACTTAAAGTGTAAACTTCAAGTATAATCTGGGTAAAATATGATGACAAAACTTCAAATTGTGTACCAGATTATATGTAAAATTAAACTTTATGTATTGTCTTCACATTTAGTCCAACATTTAGGCCAGGGTAAAATATTGATATCCCCCCTGTAGTCCCCTGAGTCATTTTATCAGTACCCTAGCACTGATGGACCATAGGGGGATTATCAATATTTATAGGACTTGGGGACTACAGAGGGGATATCAATATTTTACCCTGGACTAAATGTTGGACTAAATGTGAAGACAATACATAAAGTTTAGTTTCACATATAATTTGTTACACAATTTGAAGTTTTGTCATCATATTTTACCCAGATTATACTTGAAGTTTACACTTAAAGTTTTCCACTACATTTTTCCTAGTCCTAAATATTCACTGCCATGTTGTGATTCCCTTGCTTGGGTTCTGGGAGTTCGTTAAATCGTGAGAACCTGCCGGTTTGGAAAATGTTCCCTTTTCTGGACGAGTGTGAGAAATAGAAAGTTTTGGCCCTTTTTGCAGTGTTTGCACAACTTGAAATGCTGCCTGCGTCGGTATGATGCTGCATCTGTAACAAAAATCAAGCGCGTTTTTAGGGTGCCTGCGTGACTTGTTGGCACACCTCCACTCGCGCGACTTTTCTGTACACCCTGCACAACTGTTTTTTTGGTCTCTGCGCAACTTTTTAAAAAAAATGTATGCTGTGCAGTAGAAATGTTCATATGTAACATACAATGATACAATTTATAAATCATCATCTGTAACGGTCTAACTTTTTATCTTATCTTATCGTAGCATAGTATCTTATCTAGTGCGTCTTATCTGTAGAGTTGTCTGGACCACAGCCTCGTGCTGTGCACGCTGTATCCCTTGATGTCGTTAGCATAGCTTTACCACAGGATGGCGGCTGTGTTCACTGTCTCGTACAGCATACAGCCTCATGGATAGCCTCGCACAGGACACGTGTAGTGTAGTATATATACTGCTGCAATCCAGCACCCAGAGGCTCTCCATTCGAGCTCTCTTTGGGTTTTCGCTCTAAGACGCTTGTATCCTACTCCCTCCTCAGAGTCTTGACGTGTGGTAGTTCTTTGGGTTGTTTGCCCTTAGGGTTGTCTCATCATCAAGGACAGGTTCACTGATAAGGAACTCTGCCAAACCCCGAGCTGTGCAGTCAATGAGATCATCTTTGTGTTGAAATGCTTTCCCCTCTCTGACCAAAGCAACCATTGCTCTCCAGCATTCTGGATCCATACTTCCATAGCTGAGACTTTCGAATTGTGATACTGCAGAATTGTAAGGCTGAGGATTATGACCATCAAGCAAGCAATGACCCATGCCATTCCACCATACCTGGTGCCAGTCTTCGAGGCACCTCTTATTGTTCTGGCAACACTCCGAATGCACCAGTGGTGGTGGCTCACATGCCATGATGCAGCGATGGAGATCAAGTTGTTCCTTGATTCTGAAGAGTGTCTTCCATACAGGGAAGGTAAGCATGTCATAATCCGTGTCCTCGAATTCATTTACATGCTTTGAAATGAGCCGGTTGAATGCATATCGGAAGACGTCCTTGATATTATATTTTAGAGAAATGGAGATTAGCGTGATGGGGTCGAATGCATAATGGCGAGCATTGATTAGCTTGATGGCGTAATTGCAGGCATCCATTGACTGGTACAATTGACTAAGGTCGAGGAGCTTAAGTGTAATGCTTTCAGACACTTGTGTGGTATCTGGATGCCACCTAAACATGACCAGTCATCAGTATAATGCTTTAAATAGTGTTGTGCTGATCAACTTACTTGTTGTAGCACACAGATAAAAATAATTCAAAGGCTGCTTCCATGACTTGGTCAGGCAAGATAATCAGATTGGCATTGGATTGTCCGTCAGTTGCAGAAAGGTTTGCCTCATGATGCGCATTGAACATTGTTTTGAAGAAGGCTGATTTGTCACAAAGAACACTTTGATGGACTTTAAACAACGACTTTTGCGCCTGGGATGACTGGATTGTAACCAATCTCATGGAGGTGATGGATAACTCACCAATAAGATATGGGTTCCATCCAGATAGTAGAACATCTGATGGCGTATGTGTGTAGTTTGGTTGACTGACATGGCTCATGAATACTGTGTTTTTTCAAAATGCTCAGTGTGGTACGGATGACTCATGTATGCACTGCCACACATCACATGGGTGAGCAGCGGAAACTGACAGCACTAATACCTTGAGGGCTCGGGCTTGAGCTGGAGTTGTGCCAATGCCTTCCAGGACCTTGTTATTGCTAACAATGAAACAGTCCGTGTGACTCAACATACCAGGAGAAGCCAAAGACGCAAAACTCACTCGAAGCACTCAACATCAGGCTGCCCAAATACTATGCTACTATTAGATGATGAGGGCTCTGGTGACGCCCACGTATTCACATTGCGAAAGCCTCTTGATTTAACTTCACTGATAAAGGTTTAGTGGTAACTAGTATCAGGTTGCAAGTTGGAAGAATGGATTCGCACACAGCATTGGCAATGAATACTGGGGATGTAACTGTTGACACGAATACTAACTAAAAGGATGTAAGGGATACCTTGGAATCACATCGAGGTGAATACTAGTTAAAAGGCTTCGTACTCAGTAGCAGGTTATCTCTCATTTGCCTAATACCCTACCCCACCAATGAAATAATTGTTTGACCATGGATTCATATATGGGATTACGGTTGGGCAGTCAACTAGTAATCCAAAGGGGTTGAGAGATTTGATGAACTCGAAGGGTGGTGAGACACGGCAATCCACGCTGTTTGGGAATTGAGATGGCCGGCTACCGTGGGTGGGTCGAGATGGGGAGACTGAGAGAGCTTTCATGTGATCCGGTAGGGCAGCTACATCCATTAAACTGCGTTTACTTGACAAAAAGAGATCTATTATCATGGTCCAGCCAAGTTGTGAGCATGTGACAAAATCAAAATAAAGAACAAGGAAATGGGACATACACCTCGATGGCTTGCTGGATCCAGCAACAAACTGAGACACCCTTCTTCCTTGGGTTCCAGATGGCAGCTCGTCAGCGTTGGAACTATTACTATGAATTTCAATAGCTGAGCGTGGCGAGGAAAGTTGATATCAGCCTCATTTTCCCTTTGGTTGTTCTGCATGAGGGGATAATTCTGTAGAGAGTTAGTTGTGATCATTATGACACCAGACATCATACCAAGTTGGGTCTGTTTCTGACTTCTTGGAACTTGAAATAATGACATGCCATCGGCTGAGTCGTCACTCAGTACGGGTGAAAGCTTGAAGTCACTATTGTCATGACTTGGAGGCTTGTAATCTGGGTCCCATGATTCATATACTTCTTCCAGAACTCCAATGCACAGTGCTACAATGAATATGTTAGTAGTTTATGGTAATGAGACTGGTTGATGTACCTATGATTACGCTAGAGTCGGATACTCCACATTTTTCTCATCCTCGATAGTGGAACAAGTCATCACCAGTGGGCGGACCCTTGGTTACCACAAGCTCATAACATTTTTTTTCCTTGCTAAGCAATTTCCAGTAACACATAGGTTCTTTGCCTTTGCCCTTGTCATGTTCACTGGCATACTCCATTGGACGCGGGAAAACATCTCGTTTGATGTACCTATCCACTTCTTCGTGAGTCCAATTCCAGCGGAATGCAAATTTGGTCACATTTGTACCAGTATGAGCACATTGACATTGCTCTGCTGTGTACAATTCCACTTTAGACAATATATGTGTCCAAATCAAATTGCCCTTCTGATAGTGGTTAGTCAATGCTCGGCGCTCATCATCATCATGGAACTATCTCATATATAGCACGTACTTTATCCAAAACATTGACCAAAATAAGCCATTTTCCCGCTGTCACGCACCAAACGTGTTTGGTACTGTGGACATGGAGAAAGTTAGCTGATGAAACTAATGCAAAGAACACACCCAAGATCTGTTGAAAGATTGTCCCGACTTGAGGGATACAGACAGCCCTCGCTATCCATATAACGCAAAGTCAAGACTATCCTTATGCGAAGAATGAATACAAGCTCGTTGTAGCCATCTATCGCACAAGAATGACTATCCTGGAGCAAGAGATGACTGCCGACGTCTAGCAGTTATCCCTCGCACAAGAACCGCCAAGAAGCAGAAGAATCCAATGAATAATGATCTTTTTTTTGGTATGAGAAAGGAGCGCAGCCTTCTGCAGTC
>Ga0307516_10002391_pt1 | contig 25126 bp, 39 predicted proteins | sample 19_EM_MG_FD_203310 | JGI IMG/M metagenome (GOLD analysis project Ga0307516, IMG submission 203310) | Populus trichocarpa ectomycorrhiza microbial communities from riparian zone in the Pacific Northwest, United States - 19_EM | ecosystem: Host-associated > Plants > Roots > Unclassified | place...
TGGGGGTGGTGTCGGGGGGGGGGGGGGCCCAACCATTGTGGACGGAGCTGAGGTTGTGGAGTTACGAAGCAGATGGGATGACGAAGATGATGCAGTGAAGATGCGTGACATTAAGCTGTTGCTGGAAGTGGGGGAACTTAGACCTTAGATGCGGGGTGACCATGGCCCATGTCCACTGCCCAGCCTTGGGACACCAACTATTATCGGCCATGGTTTATTGACTCGCTAATCATGAGGTATTTCCACATGTGAGTAGAGTATAAACATATTGCCGATTTGGCCATTTAGAGTAGGTATATCCATAATAATAAAGTGCTCACCTATATCAATACATAAAATCTCGTCTCTGCATTGACAACGAAACAGCGAAACAGACTGTCCTAGTAATGTAGCGTTGTATTGACGAAGCATTCCGATGCCACCCTCTCACGTACAGATGGCATTACTCCGGCACTGATTACCCCGTTTTTTTTTTGCTACTTTACTGTAGGTAGTAGCTGTGATAATGGAAATTACATGTATTCGGTGCTCCGATCCACCGCCGCCGTCTCAATAAAGTATGTAAAACCGCACACCCCATCCGTCCAGCTGTAAAGAAATACAACCACCATGCAATCTTCACCCCCGTCAGATCCACGATTAAAGTAGAAGTAGAAAGAAGTATGTAAAGCACCAGACTGGTATAATATGCAGAAAAGCAAATGCAACTCCCTCGCTCGCTAACATGAAAAAAAAAACAGTAATGCCCCTTCACTTCCGCAAAACACCTAAACATTACCTAGATGACTTGGTTAGCAAGTCTTGTGATATATATACGGGAGGAAAGGAGACCGGACTGACCAAGAACAACCATAAACCTCAATCTAGAATCTTTCTCATTCCCCTCGCCGCCCAGCATACCTTCGTCGAGTATGAGACTGCTTGACTTCCACCCCCAACTCTGCGAGAAATTGAAACTATCGGGCCGACTTGAGAAGATACTCAGCATCTTTCCCTTCCTGCTTGGTGAGAAGATCTTGAAGTATGTTTGGATTATCGGACGAGAGTCCACATAATGGCCTAAAGCTGGGACGGATACTTCTGTCGATGGCGGCGGAGTGGCGCGGCTGGCGGAGGTGTTGGCGCCTGGACGGGATGGGAGGGTGCCTGAAGTGGTATCGCCTTCGTGGAGTGTAGTATCGCCTTCTTCTGCCTCCGATTTTTGGTTCTGGTTCAGAGAGCTGATGAGACCTATGAGCTGGTCATTTTCACGGTTTCCGGCTGAGGACGCCCCATTGCCTTCGCGGTCCTTAGCACGATGCAGATAGACGCCCAGCTGTGTGCCCCGTGCACCCTTGACCGACTGGATGTAAATGTTCCAACAACTGCCAGCATAGAAGACCGTTTTGGAGTAGACCCGTTTGCGTTCCTTCAGACAGCGGATGTTTTTGAATTCGGCGGAAAAGCGAAATGGTGGAAAGTCGCTGTATCGGATTTCGTCGCCATTTCCGGACGCTTTGGAGCTGGAGTCTGGGTTTGCGGCCGTGGAGGTGGAGGTGGAGGCGGAAGTGGGAGTGGAAGGGGCCGCATTGTCGTTGCTACTACTATTATTGCCTCCCAGAGTGGCGCCGCCGCGAGGCTGCCCCCGCCCCGAAACGCTCACGTGAGGTGTCTGCTCGGGGTAATCCCCAATCACCATGGTGGAGGAGTCCTCGGTGGGGATGAAGTATTTGCGCTTTGTCTTCTGCCCATGGTCCGTGAAGAGATCCAGCTGTGATGTTGAAGTGCAGGGAGTGAGGTAGCCGATCGACTTTGTTGATTTGCCATCCAGGGTTTTGTGGGTCTTTCCACCTTTTGCCGGTGCACTGGGTTGCGCATATTCAGTCTTCGAGATACCCAACTCAGGATTGTCGTTCTGTGCGTTTAGGACTTTCTGGCGCAACACGGTTTGTTGCCATAGAGCGTCTCGTATTGTGGCCTCGCTGACAAACGGTAGGCCGAGTATATCGACATCCTCCGTAATCTTTTGGAGTTCTTCGAAGGACATGTGGATGTAGTAGATGCCGGTCTCCAGCAAGTCACGTAATGGCTGGATATCCGCGTCTACTTCGTCATCTCCGAGTGATGATATGCCATCGTCCAGATCGTGCCTTGTCATGTCCGCTGGCGACAAGTAATCGTGGTCAGGATTTTCCGGAATCTTCAGGAAAGAGCCATCGACCGGGGACTCATCCGCCAGATATGCAGTCTTTATCCTCCAGTTGGTGAGTCCCTTAACGAAGCAATATCGATGGTACTCAGTGGGAACATAGAATCCCTCGTAACCGGCGATCTCGGCGGCGATTTCACCGCTGATCCCATCCCATTCGGAGAGCGGCATCTCCCACCCATCCCGATACAACAAAGCTTTCGCACTATCCAACAGCCGATCCGTGAGCGGACCATAATAGCTATTCGTGACGAACCGAATAGTATCTGCAATATTGCTCGTCTTCAGATTCCTCAGCAAAGACGCCACACACGATTCCGCCAAATCCTGCAGCCGTAGATAACTCGCGGTCGCCAGCAGCGGCATCGCGTGCTTGTCCTCTTCGGCCTTGTCCACGTGTCCATATAACCTTGCAAGCGCCAGCTCGAACGCGTGTTTCTCGATATTTGGATCCGTCGCCTCGGGCGACAGCGTTATCTCGGAGGAATCGGCCTCAGCCCACGGCCCGCCGTTGAAGCACGACGAAAAGAAGGAAGATCGGTCGAGTATCAGGCGGTGGAGGCGATACTGTGCACCGAATGCGATGATTGTTACGTCGCTGCACGCCCCCTGTAGAAAGCCTCTATTGTACAAGAAATCCTCCAGCGAATCAGAGCCTGTGCCGTACCGCCGACATTAGCTTTTGCCATGAGGTGGGCGGGGGGGCTGGGAAAGAGGAGAGGGGACCTCTGTAGCTGCCGCATCGTCCGTACGTGTTCTGCGGTGAAGCTACAGCCAGTGTACGGCTGGGGGTATGGATATGGCTTCTATCAGCAGACGGAGTACTGGTCGGGTCGTCGACCTCCTTCACCGCCGAGTCATTCCCACGGCCACTGGCGTCAACTGCGTAGCTTAACCGGCGGCCAGCGAACCTGTTCGGGGTGCTGCTACTTGTACGGGGACTGGACGACGTGGAGGAGACCCCGTGCCCGGGGTTGTTGAAGATGCTCGTCGGAGCGGGAGCAAACGAGGTCTGTGTGGCAGCTGGAGTCGTCGGCGACGATGAGGATAGCGTGAGCCCAGCCACCAGTGTGTGCATACCGGCACTGCTGCTCCTGTTGCTGTTGCTGGTGGGCACCGTCATTGTCGTTCCAGAGAAAAATCTATGGCTTGGTGATCCCACGAGTAGGAGCAGAAGGAGTAGAAGTGTATGGTGGGGAGGGTGGTGGCGGCGGTGGTAGTAGCGAGAGGTGAGCGGAGAGTCTGAGTTGAAGATGTAACGGAGCTCAGGCTTAATGCCAGGAGCTGGAACAAGGGTGACACTGGCGCTTATACAACACACAACGCTAATCTCTATCTGCGAACATCTGGGATAGTAAAAGCGACATAAATCCTTGTGCACCGAGAAGAACGTCTGTTGAAGTCCAAAAGAGGGTCTGACGAGTTCGGTTCATCGCAGTCCACTGCGAAAAATAATCTACGTAAGGAAGTACCCTACCATAGAGTAAATGGTGGAGAGTCAGCACCGGATTATTGTCGGCGTAGTACGAAGTATTAATGCTGTATGCATATCTATTTGAATCTTGAATATCTCCCATCTAACTACAGAATTTTGTAAGAAAACGGCGTCAACATAACTACACCATCATATTGCCCCGTGTTTTCGTTTAACACGCTCCCACCGGACTCTATTACCACTCTACTAACTATTCCCTCTTTCCTCTCACTATACGGTGTCTTGTGAAAGGGGCTATAGTATCCTTTACTTTTTACGTATACGAATGGAACTCGTTTTACTTTGCATATCGAACCAAAACTAGGGTAAATCACATTCCACAATGGAAACCAAGTTTATTAGCTATTACACTAAAGGTTATGGTACTTCTCCATGTTAGGCGGATACCAGTTGGTGGTTCCATCGACGACACAGAACCTGCCGGTCCTCTTGAGGCAAGACCCGGGGATAGTGCCCGTCATGGGAGGGTATGCGCGAATCTCGTCCAGTTTAGCACTGGTGAACGCCCAATTCTCGCCAGTGCGGGAATCGTACATGATAGTACGGTTATTCGGCACCAGATTTCTGTTCGACGAACACCTGGTATCATGAAGGGGTTTCTTGATACCATCCTTGGGAATGGAGGGGTTGATATCTTCATTGAGAGTGGAGGGGTTGATACCTTCATTGGGAGCAGTGAGGAAAAAGCCCCTCATGTTTCTTCCGTCGTGCGAGGAACTCGGCCAATTATACATAGACTCCTCGCCGCCGGGGGCGTCTTCAAGATTGACAGCTCGATCCATTGATTTAGACATCTTGAAGGACATCCTATCAGTCTGAGAGGGCATGTCGTGAGGTTGAGCGAGCGGCTGAGTCTGCTCAATGGCGATCGCAGGCTTTGTGTCGAGTGGGGTTCCTGCTACAGTCACCCCACCGCTATAGGTGACCTCTTTGTCGGCGGCTGGATCTCCCCCAATATCAGCGATGCACCCCGGACGCGGATCACCGGCAACCGAAGCTGTCCGGCTCTGAAGCCATTGCTTTCCAAAGCGACTCTCCGGCAGCCGGCCGTGAGTGTCCTGCTTGGACTTGAAGTCTTCAAAAGATGTCGGAGCGGTGCTCTCGTGCGATTGGTGCAGATCCCAGGACTGAGGAAGGCCGCGAGATAGACCTGACGAGGACTGCATAAGAGACTTGATAGCAGCTGGACAGGGCTCAGACTCAGACAAGCCTTGCTGTCTCTTAACGCCCTTGACTCTCTCAACCAACTCGGCTAGGACAACTTTAGACTCCTCTGAATCAACATGCAGTCGATCCAGGTGGGGTGCATCGCGCGGCTGAGGCAGAGAGCGATTTGTACTCGAGTCCGCATCCTTTTTCCTCTTCTGGGGAGGATTGCTCTCGGTGCCTGAGTTGTTGTTCCCCTTGTCGTTGCCACCGCCTGGAGAGGGGCCGCCGCCTGGAGAGGGGCCGCCGCCTGGAGAGAGGCCACCGCCTGGAGAGAAGCCACCTCCTGTAGAGGGGCCGCTTCTTGGAGAAAAGCTACCTCCTGTAGAGGGGCCGCCGCCTGGAGAGAAGCCACCTCCTGTAGAGGGGCCGCCGCCTGGAGAGAAGCCACCTCCTGTAGAGGGGCCGCCGCCTGGAGAGGGGCCGCCGCCTGGAGAGAAGCCACCTCCTGGAGAGGGGCCGCTGCCTGGAGAGGGGCCGCCGCTTGGAGAAGAGCCACCGCCGTGATCAGAGTGGTTATCCCTCGAGCTAGAGACCGTCGATCCCGACAGGTCCTCCCCCTCGTTGTGAACAAACGTACTGAGAAGATGCTCGTAACCCTCGAGAGTACAGTGTAAGGCAAATCCCCTAAGAAAAGACTCTTCAAACGCACGGAAGCTTCTGTCAACACGCCGATTGCTCTCTTCTTCGTCGAATGGACTGCCTTCATCTTGACAACTTGCCGTGCGGAGCGTTTCCTTGATCGCAGCCATCGTCTTGTTGTAAGTGACCGCTTCAGGCACAGTGAATCCGTACTCTGGCAGGTACCGGAGAGGGAACGGACATTTTCCCAGCCCTTTTCGTAATCCGCCATCAGTCACCGTGCACCCGAAGGCGTTGATGTCGTTCTGCATGCCCATAAGACCACCCATGACGTCTGATTTCGCTTCTCCATTTTTATTTCCTCGTTTGACTTCCTCCTCAGCCCGCACGCTGAAGGAATCCTCTGCCGCCATGTTCAGCGCGAGAAACTGGCGCATGACCAGAAGACGAAGCTTGTCATTCACGGATGCGTGGTTCTCCCAGAAGGAGGCAGCATCAAAAATGAGAGCGGAACGATGCAAATGATGGCCGCCATTTTCTTCAGTCTCGCGAAGCTCTTTCTCCAATGGGTCAGGTGATTCGCGAAGTTTGACCTCGGCGGCATAGTCGTGAATCGCATTGGAAAGATCGTAGCAAGCGAACGTAAAATCTGCATCAATTTGTCAGTTGACTACTAGCAGGTCGACCGCCAGATGTTCAAGTGGCTTACAGTCGGCGACCGTAAGCTGCGTCTTCAAGCAAGCTAAAATCTTCTCGATTTTGTCGACCGAACTGTGGTAGATTAGCAAACAGTTCATATAGGCTTCGATGTGGCTGGGATAGCTCACGAGGATACCTCCATTGCGTTAAGGACAACCTGTGGGGGCGCGAAAGGGAGGTTGTGTCTTCCAACTCCGAGAGACGACGTGACAAGTCGGACTAGAGCGGCACGGTGGTCTTTAAGGAGTTCAAGGAGCTCCTTTATTGTGTCGTCCTCTCGAAGGATAACGGAGCTAGTGCGAGATGCCGCGGCGATAGACAACTCTTCGAGGGGGACTGTCACCCGTCCCTCTGGATGAGAACACCCGCATTTTCCGGAGGCAACTGCGCCTGGATGGCTAGGTTCCTGGAGAGTGAGGGCATTCGACTGACAACGAGGGAATCCACAGACATGGGGATCCCCGTATTTGTGAGACATATCTGAATCGTTTCCAGCCATTATTGATTAGATGTGTAGCGGACGTGGTGATGAAGGAGAACGGAAGTGAAGAAATGGAGGAAGTGAAGAGAGATGAAGGTATTGGTGTGTATAAGAGAAAAGAGGCGCGGAGAAGGAAAATGGCAGGAGTATTGGGGGGGGGAGGTGTATAGGAGCGTGAAAGTAAAGAGGGGGGGATAGAGAAGAAGTATGGAAGGGAATAGAGAGAGCGAAGAAAGGGAGAAGGAGTGAGTGTACTTAGGAAGGAAGCGAAGGAGGTGGTTCATGTTGACGCGTGAGTACACCCGGGAAGACGCGTTGCGGCTCTGTTCCCCACGAAGCTGTGTAGTTAGGGCTCAGCATTAGCGCGTCATTGCATCCAGGTACATACATACATACATAGCTACCGAGATTCAGGGATAGATGGAACCCATGAAGTTCAGATCTCGTGCGAACAAGCCACATCCACAGCAAAGTACATCCGTCACCAGTCGCTATTTTCCGCTTCTCACAAACAGCTCTCCCTCCCAGCCAAGGCCCTGAAGTGAAATTATGTATCGCTCTGCTTTCGGGAACATAAGTTTCCGGAAGCCTCACGAACTCCTGTCGTCAGCTCACTCGTCTCGTGGGAATTCGCCTTCGCCCTGTCCGCATCCGACGACGCCAAACCTACTGTTAGACTCAGATTCGGAAGATACTGGTGGTCCGCAACATTCACGTTCTCAGTCAAAATCACGCAGTAGATCGGTATCACCACCGTGGGTAGGTGCGAGGCTGTCGGCGCCATTACTATCCATGGACACGCGCAACCCATATTCGCCCTCTCTGAGCTCTGAGTACGGTGACGACGCAGTACCCGGAAGCTGGCGCATAGGCGAAGGGCCGCCGGAGCGAGGGTTCATCTCGTGGTTCCGGCGAGGAAAGCTAGGACGGTGGTTATGGAACACGCAGAGAGGCTGGATGGTCTATACTGGCCTTCTAATTGTGCTGCACGGGGTGACGTCTCTGTTGCTGTTGATCATGAACAGATTCATACTGTGGAGTAGGTGGCGACCCCAACGCGTTGAGGAAGTACCGCTAATCGTTCCCAGCCGGTGTTTACAAGTACGGTTCCCCGCCTCGGATTTCGGTTCGCAGGTCTAATCCGTGCACAGGTTCGGACATCCGATAACTACGACACTTGTCCAGCTTCTGTTCACTCAATTCTTCCTCTCCGTCTCCGCGTCGGTGACTCGCTCGTTTTCCCGCTCGCTGCACTCCCTCGGCCTAGGCTACGTGGTAGCTCCGAAGCCGAAGCCGTCGAAAGGGAAACGACGGGCTGCGGATGGCAGCGGTGGGCTGCGGGAGTTCGCCGGAAGGCTCCGCCCTCAGACTACAGATGGAATCTTTGAGATCAAGTGGTGCGAGGCACGCATGGTGCTCCCGCTCGCGGTAGTGTACAGTCTGAAGATCATGCTCAGCAACATTTCCTTTGCGTTGGTATTCCCCGTCTTTGCGGCTTTTCCACCTCCATGGATTCCGCCCTCTACGGCGGGACGCTCGAGCTGACACGCCTGCAGATACACCCAGCTCCAGATCTACCAGATCTCGCGCGTTTGCTCGCTCCTTTGGGCCCTCGTTCTAACGCACTTTTTTCACCGGTCCCAATCGCTCTCGGTGACCACGCTTTCGTCGTGCATAACCATGGTCTTCTCGCTCGCGGTCGTCTCCCTGCGCCCGGGAACACGCTTCGCGATCGAAGGCTTCATCGCCGGCGTGTTCTCCACCTTCTTCGTCGCGTTGTATCCGATCCTGCTCTCGTCGACCTACAAGACGTTTTCCGGCCGCAACGCGCCCAACAACCCCTCCCACCTCTTCAGCATTGGCAACTCGGCCACGGGCCATAGCAGCGTCCTCATGTCCGGCGACGGCAAGGACGCGACGCGCTCGGCCTGGAAGCTCCTGCACTACACCAACGTGCTTAGCATCGTGTTCCTCTTCCCGTGCACGCTCGTCTCGGGCGAGCTCCGCGATATCAGCAGGAACTGCTACTTCCTCGACGTCGCCTTCTTCTGGCTGGTGATGCTCGGCGCGGGTGCGGCAGCGTGGGCCACGTTCGTCACGGGATTCCTGCTGGTGCGCGCCAGCACGCCGCTCACCCTGGTGGTCACTACGTACCCGCGAAGCGCGCTGCAGACGGTGTTGCTCATGGGATTCAAGCTGCCGACGTGGAGCTGGGTCGGCGTGCTGATGACGTGGGGCGCGGGTGTCTGGTATGGTGTCGGGCGGCGGAGGGAATGCGGAGTTTCGTTCTACGCGATCGACGAAGAGGGACGGGGCCGCGAGACGGAGACCGCGCGGGAGGAGGCGTGATCGATGCGCGTGGGGAGGACGGATGTGTTTAGACTCTGCTGCCATAGATGGGGAATAGATGTGTTTAAGATTTTGCTACCATGGAAGGGGAACAGCCGCTGTCGATATCACTCGTGGATCGGTTGACGCGACGAAGTCATTCACCCCCCCCCTCCTCCGACCCATTCCTTCCAGCAAGCAGCCATCCAGCATTCCGAGCACCTCGACGACATGAAACCCGCCCCATGACGCGACGGCGTGTTTCAAGCGGGGCCTTGTCGGGCGCCTTGACCTACAAACTCACCTACCATCCCCCTTTCTCCCCCTCCCCCCGCCCGATTCCCGCATAGATACATGCATACAGACATAAAAGCGATGCGCAAACCACCACTACCAACAACGACGACGACGACGACGGCGACGACGGCGACGGCGAGAAAGCACCTGCGCAGACTGCAGGTGCGCGCGGCAGCGCTGCGGAGCGCAATCGTCTACTTCTCGACGCAGCTGCTGGCGGCGTACCCGCGCTTGCCGACGCGCGTGCTGCGCATGCACTACGACCGCCTGGAGGAGGTGCTCGCGGCGCTGCAGGCGGAGGTCGCCGCGGGCGCGTGTGCGTGTGCGCGGGTGGGGACGGGCGTGGGAGCGCTGGAGGAGGCGCTTGAGGAGTGCGAGCTGCTGCTCGATGAGGCTGTGGAGGCCGCGGCGGGATAATGGATGTGTGTGTGTGGGGGGGGGGGAACGCTGCGGCGACGAGTAGTTGCTCCGGCCAAACCCGGCCCTTGCGTAGAGCACATATCTATGTACCTCACATACATAGGATTAAGCGAAGCCCCCGTATCTGCTCCGAGTCCGCGGACGGCCAGTATCTATGCTTGTCAGCTCCGTTCCGAGTGAGTGATCACGCATGACCACGCACATCAACAGCGTCGGAATAAAAAACAATTCATTCCCACCAATATGATCCGTCCCATGCCATACCGCCACGCACACACACACCCGCCGCCTCCCCCCTGCTATGTATATACCATTCTTCTTCTTCTTCTTTCTCTTGCGTTTATTCATTAAATGGCATATCTATGTAGATCAATGCGGTAGATACATGTTATATAAATACTTCACACTTTTCTGTTTCGCGTCCAGCCCCCCCTCGCTGTGGCCCCCTCTTCCGTGCCCTGCTGCACTCCTCTTTTTTTTTTTTTTTTTTTTATGAGTCGTTCCTTGCTGTGCACATGCATCATAGAGTGCAGCGTCCCTCCGAGATCCTCCGAGCGAGTCCCGGTGAGTGTGTATGTATCTCCGTACTCTACCCACATACGCAGCAGCGGGCCGTTTTAGCGATGCGCCCAGGCGTGCGGATGGGGTGGAGACTCAGAGAGACGGAGAGCCGGACGTTTCAGCCCTACATATCTACACCGGCCCCCCGGATAGTTATCTTGCCATCTATCTCTCTATCTATCTATCTCATATCTATCCACCTACATATGTAGATATTATATCTATCGGCTCCGACAAGCCCGCTACACGAACTGTACTACTTACATGAGAGTGTATTTATTCTATGTACAATGTATGTATGTATCTATGCTCTCGGCAGATACATACCTACAAACACGGACCGCGCACGTCCGGAGAGAACCGGACAACCTCGAACTGGCCCCGGGACTTCATCTTGTTTTTGTTTGCATGTGCACCTGCAACTGCGATGCGCTGCGATGCGATGCGAAGCGATGCGAAGCGATGCGATGCCAAGCCCCGCGATGGCCTGCAATGTGATGGGCCTACATATATCTGGAGCGCCCCGCACACCCGGACAAGAAACGAGAACACCCCGGAGCGTTCCGACTCCATAGTAGAGACGGAGACGAAGTTGATTGATCGCTCCCCCTTCCCCAGAACGGTAATTCCCCACCTGACTGAAAATATGATGTATGTATGTATGTAGATACATACTCTCTCTAGATATATCTTGGCTTGGCTGTCCGCTGTCCCACCCGTCCAGTATGTACCATCCGGACTGCCGTCGGGAGTGGGAAACCTGCACCCCACATCCCATCTTTGTCTACGCACTGTTTGCACCAGGATGATAGATATCGTAAAGTATTCAGACCACTTGAATTTCCTCCATATCCCCCAAAAAATTACAAACCCTCCACCTTAAAATAATAATAAAAAAAAAACTCAGGAAACATCATGACATAGTAAACCAACTGCAACCATACCCAAACAAAAAAAAAAGAAATACCAGGAACCCATCGCTAGGAAGAGAAAAAAATAAAAGTACCGGATCATATCACATACCGTGCCGTGGCAGCGTAGCACACATTCTAATACGCCCAAAGCAGATCAATAAGAAAAATCCCAAAGAAAAAGGAAAACAGCCTTTTTGCGAAACCCAAACGTCTAGATCTGAGGACCGGCGGCGATGACCTCCGCGGTGACACCGTCCTGATACTTTTTGAAGTTCTCCTGGAACTTGCGGGCCAGGTTTCCCGCCTCCTCCGTGTAGTTGTCGACCGACCCCTTCCAGACACCGCGGGGGTTGAGGATCGCGCTCGGGACACCCGGGCAGCTCTTGGGGATGGCCAGATTGAAGATGGGGTAGTTCTCATACTCGGCCTTGGCGAGCTCGCCGCTGTGAATGGCGTCGAGGATGGCACGTGTGTATCTGAGCGGGCAACGCTTGCCGCCGCTGGCGACCGACTGGCCGGTCCAACCGGTGTTGATCAGCCAGGCGTTGGCGCCGTGCTGCTTGATCTTCTGCGACAGCATCTCAGCGTAGCGCATGGGGTGCAGCGCCAAGAAGGGCTGGCCGAAGCAGGCCGAGAAGGTGGCCGTGGGCTCGGTGACACCCTGCTCGGTTCCGCTCATCTTGGAGGTGTATCCGGAGATGAAGTGGTAGCTGACGGTCTCGGGCGTGAGCTTGGACACGGGAGGAAGGATACCCGAGGCATCGCAGGTCAGGAGGATCAGGTTGGTGGGGTGGCCGCTCGAGATGCAGGGGAGTTTGACGTTGGGGATGAACTCGATGGGGTAGGCGCAGCGAGTGTTCTCGGTCAGGGTGACGTCCTCGTAGTCGACCTCACGGTTGTCGGGGTTGAAGACAACGTTCTCGAGCACGGATCCGAAGCGGATGGCGTTGTAGATGTCGGGCTCCTTCTCGGCGGACAGACCAACACACTTGGCGTAGCATCCGCCCTCGATGTTGAAGATGCCGGTGTCGGACCAGCAGTGCTCGTCGTCACCGATCAGCGCGCGCTGGGGGTCGGCCGAAAGGGTGGTCTTTCCGGTACCCGACAGACCGAAGAAGAGGGTGACGTCGCCGTTCTTGCCCTCGTTCGCGGACGAGTGGAGGGTGAGGACGTTGTGCTTGACGGGCATCTCGTAGAAGAGGACGGTGAAGATACCCTTCTTCATCTCACCGGCGTACTCCGTACCGAGGATAACCATCTCCTTCTCCGCGAAGTTGATCGCCACCGAAGTGGTCGAGGTCATACCGGTCGTGAACCTGTTGGCAGGGACTAAAAGCGGCGATCAGTCCCAGCGCAACACGCAATCACGACAGGGGATCGTATCCAACTTACAGGAACCGGCATTGTAGATGGTGTAGTCGGGGTGGAAGTGCTCGAGCTCCGCGGGCGAAGGGCGAATGAGCATGTTCCGCATGAAGAGGGCATGGTAGGCACGGGCGCAGACAACACGAACGTTGATCCTGTAACGCTCGTCCCAGCCGGCAAATCCGTCAACGACGTAGATGCGGTTCCTGGTGTTTAGGTAATCCACGGCACGTTCTCGGTTAATGAGCCAAACCTGTCGACGCCATTAGCACGTGACCGATGTCTACCGAGTCTAGCCGCGAGGGGGTGCTCTAGACCGAAACGAGGGGGGTGCTCTAGACCGAAACAAGGGGGGTACCCTAGACCGAAACGGGGTGGGTGTGGAACAAGGGGAGCTAACGAACTTACCTCGGGACTCATTTTCTTGTTGACGGGACCCCACCAGATCTCGTCGGTGGATGAAGGCTCGTCGACGATACGTTTGTCTTGGGGAGAGCGTCCAGTCTTCACACCGGAGTAGGCGGTCAGAGCACCGGAAGAGGTGATGGCGGAACCACTCTCGTAGACCAGAGCATCCTCGTAAAGCGCGGCCACAGAGGGATGTTGGATCTAGAGGGAGCGAATGTCAGCCCGAAAGTTTCTCCAGCACGACAGACAGCGGGCGAGCACGAACGATGGCAACACGGTCGTAGTCGATGTTGGCTCTCTCGTGGAGCTCCTCCTCGATCTCGGTGTGCTCACGGGTAGGCCTGTCGGTTGTGACGTCAGCATAACGGTTGCCAGGGAGAGCTAGTAACCGGGCCAAAGCTCCGAGAAGCTCCGGCGCCCAAGGGGGGGAAGAGGAGAGAGGCACGCACTGGACACCGTGAGGGTGGAGCGAGGTGCGATTCACGGAATGGGGGGTCATGGAAACCATTGTGCGTTTGGTGTAGATGGGAGTGGAAGTTCCGGTAGCTGTTCCAGAGTTCTTGACGGGACGACTGAGGAATTGGGCGGGACGCTGGATCTGAGTGGACGAAGAGGTGGGAGCAGCAGCAGCGACGAACTTGGGGAGGGACGTGATGCTGATGATGGGGGTTGCTTCGAGATGTCAGGAACGGGGGGCCGTCCGGAGGACTTTATACGAAGGGGAGGGAGGGTGACGAACCCGAAGCGTTCTCGGAAGCCATTTTCGCGGATCTCGGGGCCGTGCTGGGATGGACTGGAGGATGTGTAAGACTGGTGACTGCAGGCTCAGAAGGCTGTAGGACTAATTGCGTGTGGTAGCCGGGATTGGTGCTGGGGTGGGAGTAAGAGCACGAGTAGGAAGAGCAGGACGAGGCGGAGGCAGCAGCAGCAGCAGCAGTGGAAGCGGTAGGAGCAGGAGCAGGAGCAGCAGCAGCAGCTATTGCGGGCGTCGGGTTCCGAAGCTGGACAAGGAATAGCCGGGTGGCAGAGGTCTCATTTTGTAGTCCATGCCGTTGGAGGGGTTCCAGCGGGGGGTGGCGTCCGCGACAGGCATGCAGGCCAGCAGCGACGGCCGGCAGCGGCATGGAGAGCGTTCCACGGACAGCCGAGCGCAGTCGATCACGTCTGCTGGCAGCGTCTGCGGTCGGATGAAACCGGATTGACGCTGGCGAGGCTCCCAGCACCGCTGTGCCGAGCCTGTGCCGGCCGCGGAGTGCGGGAAGAACCGGAACTGAGCAGCGGCGAGCAGAACCAGCGGCAGCAGGCGCCGTCGCCGCCGCCGCGATCGTCAACGCCGTCATCCTCGACCATGAAAACGCGGCCAGCACCATTACCGAGCTCGGGGCCCCGTACGTAATCACCCGCACTGCACTTGCACCGCCCGACAGCCGGGGGGACAGCTGTACGGACGGATGGACGGACGGGACGGACGGACGGACGACGGACGGACGGACGGACGGATGGACGGATGGACGGCCAGCGGGGAGACGGACGGAGAGCGGACGGAGATGGACACAGGAGAGACACGGAGCAGCCAGAGCAGACGGAGCAGACGGAGCGGACGGAACGGGCGACGCACGGAGCAGCTTTGCCGACAGCTCTTGGACACTCCTTCCTACCTGTGTGCCTGCCTGCCTGCTTGCTCGACCGACCGAGAGGGGACCGGCAGGGCGGAGAGAGTGTGTGGGATAGTCCAGGCCCGCAGAAAGGGTTTCTACTCCTTCGGAATGCGTACTCGTACGAAAACAAAAACAAAAACAAAAGAAAAAAAAGAGCTCGGAACGAAACGAACCGCCAGCGACTAGCAGGCACCGCCCTCCTCCCGCCCCCCTCCCAGCAAAAGCCTCCCTCCCTCCCCCGAGAGCTCAGTGTGACCGACGGACTGACCGGGTGAGACTGGCGATTGAGCTGAGATGTTCCGGCAGGCAAGCCCTCGCGTTTCACGGAGGAGTGGGGTTAGTGGGAGGGGACGGCGCTAGGAGGATGATGGAGAAGTGGCTCGTGCAGACGAGGATGGGTGGGTGTCGGGAAAGCGTCGATGACAGTAATCCGTCCTGCGCCGTACAGCCCCGTCATGGACGCGGGACGGTGGTTGAGGAGGCGGAGGCGGCGGCGGCGGGGTGGTGGTTCGGCAGCGGCAGTAGCGGTGGTAGCAACGGTGGCGGTGGAGACGCAGTTCCTGGTGGTGGAATGGAATGATGGACGACTCGGAATCCCTCGATCCACGGACATGGGTTCTGCATCCATCCATTCGTCCATCCGCCCATTCGCCCATCCGTCCCGTCCATACCTATCGCTTTCTTCCGGGAGGGGAACGAGAAAAAAAAAAAACCGCGCATAGTGCTTCCGTCTCTCCTTCTTCCCAAACGAGAAAGTCCGACAACAAAACCCTTCCGATGTTTTTATTTTCTGCTGCTGCGCCTCGTCAAGCTCCCATCCCGCGATGAGAACCGGGCGATATCGGCTCGGCTTTTGATACTGAGACGGAATAATTTCACCAGTACGCTACATACTATGGAGTCACACGCACGTCGCACTCGCAGCTGGGAGGGGTGTCTCGTGCTGACGATCCGCTTTCGGTGGTGAGGGTGGCCGGTGGATGGTGGGTGCGGGCTTGACCGGCCGCGGACCGGAACAAGTGAACCGCCACCATATCTACATACACATGCATGCATGCAGCCCAGCTGGCAACTGCCGCCGCCAAGGGGCCAAATGAGAACCTCACGATGGCCGTTATTTCCCGTGCGAAAAGAAAAGAAAAAAACCCGCTTCGCAAACGGACGCACAGCTACTGCATGCTCACATCCATCGGGTAGCTGGAAGGAAACTCCGGAGCAATCGAATGGAACATAGTTAGTAGGAACATCTATAATATTCGCGCCCTCGGTATACATAGCTATCTACATTTACTTTACAATCGTCTGTGTGCGGAAATAACGAAACCGGAAAGCAGTAACAGCCTAAAGAACACCCCCGTCCCAATATCGATGGCCAAAGCCCCCTCCCTCCCCAAGCGGAAGTGTCGATTGAGCTAGGACGACAGTGTGCCGAAAATCTGGGGTTCTCGTCTAGATGTGCTCTAAACCCTCCAGGGCTGGGCTGGGCGGGCGGGTGCCTTGTGCCTGGCGGAAGGGCGAAAGCCAAGCCAAAAAAAACGGTGGTGCTTCTCCGACTTTCGGCAAACTCCCAGCCGTACCAATAATAACCTTCCCGTGACCGCTCGTGCTCGGAAAGATGCCTGAAGAAAGGCAGGAAAGGAGAGAAGAAAGGAAAGAAAAAAAAAAGAAAAAAAAAAGCGACAACGGACAGTCGTGACCGTCGTGATTAATTACCACATTTCCCTCCACATCGTGATCGTGTATGCATTGTGTTGCGTTGTCCTTCGTTGATCCGGACTTCTTCCTCTTAGGTGGACTCCCCATGCGTGCTCGTGTGTGCGTTCGTAAGTAAGCAAATACCAACCCCCTTCCCGAAAGAAAAAAAAAACACCCAGATAACTCCCGGCCGAAAAATGCGGAAAAAAAAAACGACAACCGATCGATTGATCATCAATTGGTTTCTGGAAGGCCCAGCGCAGCAAAGTCTGGGATGTCGGTGTCGCAGTTGAACTCGCGTTGGTACGCCTTTTGGGGCATGATCTTTGCTGCGAGACTCTTCTTGTAAGACCATTGTGGCGAGCTCTCGGTGTCCCACGTCCAGTACATCCATCCCCATCCGCGCTCAAACGCATTCATTTGGGCTGTCAAACAGATCAGTCATAGTCCTTGCACCAGCCGTAGAGGGGGCTCCTCCACGTACCCTCCGCGAACATCAAGAGGAATCTCCTATACTCGTCCGTGTAGTCGTTGGGATCCCCGTTAGGCATCGCGCAGCTGCAGTTCTTGCCCGCGGCGCATTGGGGATTGAGTATCTGTTCGGATTTGGCGTCGACATTCAATTCTCCCTCCCAGCGCGAGCCAACGCCAACCTGCCCCCCCACCCCGCAGGAGTCAGTAACTAGTAAGGAAGGAGAAAAAAAAACGTGGCGAACCGAGGGGAGGAACGCTTACATTATTGAGGTACTCTGTGCAGTCGGTATCGGCCTGGCCCCATTCGCCGACAATCGTCGGGCCGAATCTATATTCGCTTCGTCAGCTGGAAGCCCCGTTCATTGCAGGAGGCGAAGAAACAAGCTCATCGTTTCGAAAGAATTCACTCACCCGGAGGAGGTGTCCATGCTCGCGTCCATTTGGGTGCCCCAGTCCTTGCACGCGAAAGAAATCTTCTTGCTATGCGTGAGGGATAATTGCGCGGTGTTGAAGATGACATATTGGTGGACGTCGAGCACCATGCCGTCGAGACCCGGGAACGCGCCCTTCCACGTACTCAACCCACGGAATCCATCGCCGAAGATGATCTTCCCCTCGTAGCCACTGTCACGCACTACTTTGTACGCTTCCTCGCTCCACTCGATGACCTTATCGGCGTCGAGGAGGATCATCCGTGGCTCGTTGACGAGACCGTACATGGTGACGATGTTCTTGTAGCGTGGCTGCGAGAAAAACGTCGCGAGCTGCTTGTGGATCTTGAGAGTCCGATCGGCGAACTCCTGGCCGCGATCACCATTGAGCCACTCCATCCTCCCGAGCCTGCCACTGTGGTTCCAACCGTTCGCTCCTCCCGGCACGCTATGCAGATCGAGCTTCACCCTGAGCCCGTACTTCCGTGCCCACTCGACTGCGCGCAGGAGATATCTCCACGACACCTGCGGCAGGAACGTGTCGTCGTCGAACGTCTCGACAGCCCAGTACCCGAACGGAATACGGACGTGGTCGAGTCCAGCATCGCGGATCTCCTTGAAGGTGTTCTCGTTCACAAAGTCCTTGTAGTGGGTCTCGATCGTCTGCTTCGTCTCCGTCGTTCCGAGTTCCTTGCTGAGCGTGTACTCGTCGACGACCCCCCGACTAGCCGCGTACTTCTTGAAGAAGGACGGCGTGATGAACGGCTCGATCAGGAGCCAGCCGCCCACATTGACACCGCGAATAGGCTGCTTGCCGTAGGGGAACGGCTTGTTCAACGGCGGTACATGTTCGTTGGCGCGAGCCGTGTCGTCGTATTCGTCGTACAGACCCATGACCGACAGCCCTCCGGCGGTCTGCGTGGTGAACGAGGTATTGAAGCCCTTGGTTTCAAGCCACGTCCATGGATCAAGGTACGTATTTTTGTACTCCGACTAGACGGTCTCATCAGTACTGCCGGGTGATTTCCTGTGAACGGGAGATCCAAATACCGGAATTGTACTCCTGTCCGGCCTCGCACTCTCCTCCCCGAGCTTCCCACTCCCGGTGGTCTCCGTGGTATCTGCCCCCTTCTTCTTCTTCGCCACGACGACTCCGACCGGAATGAGTATTACCAGCAGCAGCACGGTCAGAATAATCATGATCCCTAATCCCTCTCATACACACGTCAGCGAACACTTCTCCCCCACCATCAGCGAGTGACCCACAAAAGCACCTTCCACACCTCCTCTTCTTCTTCCTCTCCGTCTCGCCGGCCGCCGCCGCCGCCTCTACGGACTCGTCCGAATCCGCCGAGACGGGTCTCTTGGCCTTGCTCTTATCCCTACTCCTGCTGTGCGCCGTGCCACCGCCCCTATGCGAACGGCTCCTATGCCGGCCCTCGCCATCCGGCACGGACGCGGGCGCCGGTTTCTTCTTCCGTTTCCGCTCGCGCTCCCTATCGCCGTTTCTGCCCCTGCCGCGCTCGACCTCCTCGTCGCCATCGCCATCGCCATCTCCGGCGCCGTCGACGAGCGTATACCTGGGTTCCGCGGGGCCGCCCCTGACCGCCGGCGTCACTGCCGCCGCCGCCTCCCTGCCAGCGCTGCGCTTCGTCGGCCTCTCGCTGCCGACCGCCTTGACCGTGGGCTGCAGCGGCTCGTACTCGTGCGCGTGTCTGGATCTCGATCGCGAGTGTCCGGCAGCCGGCGCCTTCCTGGGGCTCCGCTCGCGGTGGGGATGGTGGTGGCGGTGTTGTCGGTCGTCGCGCGAACGCGAGCGGTGCGTGCTCTGGCGGCGCGTACTGTGCCGTCGCGGTGCGGGTGCGTGTCCGTGGGATTCCTGCGGACGCTCGACGTGTCCGGAACTGACGTGGTAGGGTGCCATCGGATCGGACGCGAATCTCGACAGGAGGGACGGGAGGGACGGGAGGATAGCGATGTTGAAGGGCTGAAGGAGAGGAATAACCAAAAAATCCCCCCCCAAAAAGTCCCCCCCCAAAAAAACCGGATCGTGCCTGAACCACACGCACGTGTTAGACGTATCGATCCATCAACCCCCTCACTATCCATGTGCTTGTCCCGTATGTACTGCAGATATGCGGGTGAGGAAAGGGGAAGCCGACAGACAGTTCGACGCTTGGTTCCCCCACGCAGTGGACAAGGGACTTTTGCTCCGACGATGTAATGAGAAGAACAAGAAGAAGAAGAGAGCGGAGAGGAGACAACAGGAGCGAAACAAACACACAACAACAACAAACAAAAAAAAAGGGGGGGGGAGGGGGAGGCAGGTCGTCCAAGCCCCCGTATCTGTGTACTCTATGTACCTAGATATATGGATGGGGCGGCGACGGCTCGGCGATGAGGATTTCGACGGCTTGTCGCTCGCACGCGCGCGCAGACGGACTCTCGCAGCAGAAAAAAAAAACAATGTGTTGGCAACTCGTATGTGCACGCCTGGAAGGCTGGTGTATCTAGTAGCTTACCCACGTTACCATGCCAACCCCTCCCCCCCAAAAAAAAGCCAGCCAACCGTGCAAGCGGACTTGGAATTGGAGAATGACGTTTTACCGCCGATTAGATATTACCCCTGTAGATAGAGTACGTACCTGCCAGACAACCTAATCTGCTCGAGTATTCCGGATCGGAGCGGCGAGACAGCGTGTTGATGTCTGAATACATACATATCACTCGGAGCGGCGAGATATATTAGTGTTTGATATCTACATATCACTCGGATCTGGAAAGTACTCAACATGGATATACCAGCTTAAGATGGCTTCCATTGACTGTCCGAGTTTGGCTGTGCCGCTGCTTCGTGGACGGCGGCCGACATGGAATCGAGCTACTCGTTCATATCTACTACCCCCAGGTGGTCTGACCCTTTGTGCTTCGTACAACACGCAAAAAATCGGGACCAATCGTTGGGATCCATTCGCTCATCGTCAGGACGTTGTAGCGGAGTATCAATACAAACACACCCTCGTGCCCCCATCTTCTCCCATATCCCCTCTCCCTTGTCCCCACTGCCATCTGTCATCCACCACCATAGATACAAGCCAGTAGTTAGAGATTTGTGTGCAAAAATACAACCACGGCGTAGACAAGGAAAGCTGTTGAAGTTGTAAAAAAAGACGAATAGACTGAAAATGTATAGCGCCTGTAACCCCCTTTTCTAGATGTCGTGTACCTACATAGGTAAACAAGTACGTGGAACCCTCCATTCCTTGTTTCGTCGTAAACACCTTCTCCCACCTTCTCCGCCCGTTCCTCCGACTCACCCGAAAGCAGCAGTTCAAATCGATCGATAAGTAGTACTTAAAAAGAAGAGGTTGCGCACCACGGGCCCGGTCAAATAGCAGATTAAAATGAGAGACGGAAAAAAAAAAAAGGAAAATGAACATGGAGACCCTCCATAAATGGTCAAAGAGACGGAATGCAACGTGGAATCTCACTGGCAACAATGATGCTGACTAGTGGGGCTGAAACTCATGCGATGATGACGCGGGCGCCCTCACGGCCCAGCACACCCGGCTCCTGTGGCTTTGGACTCGACGCTCGTCCCTTCCGCTTCATGAATCCGAGCATCCCCGAAGGCTTTGGCCTATTCGGCACCGTGGTTGATTTGTCCGCCAAGGATGACCACGAGCCGGCCCCGTCCAGAACCACAGAAACTCCCCCACCCGCCGACTCCTGCCTCTGGACACTGCCGCCACTGCCGGTCCTCACGATGTGGTGATGATTCGGTTCGGGTTGTGGCGGCGGCGGCGCTCGATGCGGAATCCTGTCCCCGAATTCCAGTGGTGGGGACCCAGACGACGGGGAGCCGGTGACGGATTTCTGCGTGGCATAAATGGACACGGCGCCCGACAATTCCTGCATTTTGGGTCGGGGCGGGTTCGTCGACGGGCGGACCCAATCGGGCGGCGGACCGACGGAAGCCGTCGCAGGATCGACGGTCCCGGCGTACCTGCACAGCAGCATGTCAGTGAGCAATCTTCTTCGATCAACACCCCCCGGGGGACCAACTTGTCGTACGCAACGGTGGTGTAATCGAAAGGCTCAAAGAGCGTCTCGATCATCTTGTGCAATTCCTCCTCCCGGATCTCCTGCGCAGTCGCGTCGTCCTTCAGTCTCTCCCTGGGCTTCTGCCTCCGCGCTCTTGCTTCCAGTGGTGCCTCTTCCAACAGCAACTCTTCGAGATCGTACGTGGCGTCGAAGTTTGTCTTGTCGCTCGATGGTTTGAAGATCGGCTCAATCTCCTTTCGCTCGAGGGCTTCGAAATCGATTTCGCGGAAGAAGGGGTGCGTTGTGTACGTGCTCCAGCCAGCTGCACCTATTCTCTGCGTGGTGTCGGTGACAAGGAGTTTGCGTATTGCATCCATGCACTTCGTCGACACCGGTGGGTCAGTAACGGGCCATTTCGGAGCGGCCCTCATGATTTCTTTTTTTAGGGCTTCATGGGTGTCCGCGACGAACGGTCTCTGTGGGCGCGACGTTAGCAAGATGCCCGGCCCCCGATCGATCCCATGCAGCCAGCAATCGATGTTACCTTTCCGTAGATGCACTCGTAGAAAACGACTCCCAGGGACCACCAATCCACCGCGGTACCGTATCCGGAACCGCCATACACCTCTGGGGCCAAGTAGGCGAGAGTGCCCGACTTGCTGGCCAATGGCCGGTCGGCATGGAGTTCCGAGGCTACATTCTGCATCCAATCAGCTTCGACGCCCCAGCCGGTAAAGCGAGAAGGAGGAAGAGGCGCACAAAATCGGCGAGATGGACGTGGCCGTCGCTGTCGAGGAGAATATTGTCCGGTTTGATGTCTCGATGCACGATGCCCCGGCCGTGGATGTAGAGGACTGCGCACGCCAATTCGGCCATCCAGAATCGGACGGCTTCCTCGGTGAAGGTCTTCCGCGAGATGTGGAACCGCAGATCTCCACCGTTCATCAGGTCGACAACCAAGTACCTGTCAAACCCGCCATCAGCGACTGAAGCTGCCCTCCCCGGAGCACTGGGGACCAGCACAACGTACAAGTATTCGATATCCTGGAAACTATATCGCAGATTGCATAGGAACGGATGGCACAGTTGTTCCAGCATGCGACGTTCGCGGATGATGTTCCTCACGCTCTCCGATCTCACCACTGCACGCGAACGGCTTTAGCGAAAATGGCCCCCCCACCCCAACACGCAATGAGCGCAACTCACCCTCATCCTTTCTGATGTACTTCAGAGCAAACGTCAATCCGGTGTCTTTCCGCTCCACGATCCTGACCTTCCCGAAGGCACCCTTCCCAACGACCCGCAGCAATCGAAAGTGATTGAGATTGACTGGACACGACGACGCAACGCGGCGAGTCAGCGACGACAGGCCGTACATCCCAACAGAGGGGGCGATACCATCGTATCAGCCCGCCCGCGATCTCGACACCGGGAATGAGCGCGCAACAATGCCCCGCGTCGCCGCTCCAATTCTCTCCGGGAGCATCTCCACCTCCCCTCCTCCCCTGCCAAAAACGACAGACGAGCAGGCAGGCAGGTAGGCAAATAGAACTCAAATGGGTGGCAGTGACAACGAACCTTCATCGGTAAAGACTACGGGTTTCCCGTTTGTGTTGCCCATGTTGGCGAAGGACTGGGCGGGAGTGCGAGGCGGGGAGGAATGGAGGAAGAAGCCAGAACGATGGAGCGGTGATGGGGTTGAGGGAAGGAATCTGCTGTGCCGACCGTGGTGCGGAATAGGGTTTGGAGGGCGTTGCCGATGCGAAACAGCTGGACACGATCACGATACGAGGTGGGTGGGTGGGGGGGGAAGGGGGGAGGGTGAACCGACGAGGCGTTCGAGACGAGCGAGCTCAACGGCGAAGGAAAGTGAGCGAGCGAGCGACGGGCGGAAACAGCCGAAGAGGGCGAGGGATTGGGGTTGGGAGGGTGATATGTGAGTGTCTGAAACGAGGGTGGACCCGGTACGAGCGGGAGATGGAGAGCTATGTACTCTACGGATCTCTTGTGTCTCTTGACTTTCTCGCTTTCCGTCTCACACAAGCAGCAACTCTCGATCCGGGGAGGAGTTTGTTGGGGGTGAAACGACCAACGACGCCGGGATCCCTGGCGGGTTGGCGCTGGGATGTGCAGGAGGCGAAGAAGGTGGAGACCTCCAGAACCCGCGAGGACCTTCTTTTCTTTTTCCTTTCTTTTTGTTCCGTGTCGGGCTGTGGACGTCGAGGACGGGGGGGGCACACGTAGAGACCGACGATGGCCGCACATACGATTCCTACCGCTATTCGCACGCAACGCCGTTCGGCTTGAGCGTTCGCCCACAGCCGACAGCGCTCCCTGCACGCGACGACGCCTTGTTCAGGCCTAGGCCGAGTCTCGCCAGGCAACACCGTCGCGGGGCGGAGAGAATCGGACCAGCGCGGGGGGGGTGCTGGCCAAGCCGGCGGAGGAAGAACAGGCGGAGGAAGAGGAAGAGGAAGAGGAAGAGGAAGAGGAAGAGGAAGAGGGAAAAGACGAAGATGGAAGAGCGGCGGGCACGCGGCTGCACGCTCAGCAGAAGCCAGTTGAAGCTATGTTGATACGCACAGCGGAGAAGATATGCCGGGATCGAACCACATGGCCGACATACATACGCGCCCTGATTGGCGTCGATCCGGTCGGTGGTTGCGGACGTGGGAATTCCGTTTCCCTCGGTTCCGGGTTCCCGCGTGGAGGGTGGTGTGTGAGCGAGTGCACGCCAAGCACGGGTCCAGTCAGCACCACAGAAAACGCACGCGGAGTGGGTGCTGCAGTAGTTATGCTCTGTGCACACTGTTGCGCTTCCGCGCGTCGCGAGGAAGCGGAGAGAATGGAAATAAAAACAAAAACAAAAACAAAAACAAAAACAAAAACAAAAACAAAAGCGAACCCCCTGCCCCTTCGGCTGGTGGGTGCGATTTCCCAGATATGTAGATACTCGCGCGACGGAAACCGGGACCAGTTGCGCACTGCGTTAGCGCGGGCTCCCCCCCATCTTCTGCCACGAGTTGCTCGTCAACTCCCACGAGACGTCCTCGTGCTTTCTTCCACCCATGCTCCATGCACTCCGAGTCCCGTATGGCGCGCAGCGAACCGGGGCCAACTATGTTTGTACATAGCCAATTCCCGTCGCGCCCCACATCGTCCGATCCGGTCCGTCCAGCCAGCCAGCCAAGCCGGCCATGCTGTCTGTCCGGCGAGGCTGCACGACCGCAAATTCGTCGCGCAGCAGCCCGACCCAGCGAGCGCTCAGCTCCGCAGCACGTGCGCACGCCAGTTACACACACAGAGTATGTAGATGTCCAGACGGCGGCAAAGACGGATGTACACAAGGCTCCAGCCTTGCGAGCAACTCCTCCTCCCTTCGCCGCTGGAGGAACACCCCTGCTGGCTGGAGGAACATTCTGCTGCCTGATGCGCACCTGCCCGTCGCTTCGACAACGCGGAATTTCCCACCACCCACATTCAGGTCGTCGAACCGCCCACGTGGCAGAGGCGCATAGATATCTCTCCATGTAGATACACACTCATCCCCTCCATGCGTCGCGGGCTGGCCGGCACGACCCCTTATGTTATATGTATCTCCACCGTCACCGTCACCGTCTCCGCCTCATTCCAGTCCCCGCAGAAACCCACAGCCAGAGCGGCGTGAGAACAGCAGTCTCGATGCATTCGTGGGTATGTACGCAGGGTGCTGGCCTGGTTCGAACGGGTGGCTGCTGGGTTTCTTCCCAGGTACGGACGCGCTAGACCTCAAATCTTTATTTTTATTTTTACGGTCATAAACATACATAATTGCGTAGATACAAAGGAGACTATCAAAAAAAAAAAAAAAAAAAAAAAAAAAAAAAAAAATTTTGGGGGT
>Ga0307516_10002392_pt1 | contig 25123 bp, 18 predicted proteins | sample 19_EM_MG_FD_203310 | JGI IMG/M metagenome (GOLD analysis project Ga0307516, IMG submission 203310) | Populus trichocarpa ectomycorrhiza microbial communities from riparian zone in the Pacific Northwest, United States - 19_EM | ecosystem: Host-associated > Plants > Roots > Unclassified | place...
CGATGCTGCTGACCACAAGACCTATAAATATAAGATCAGCAAAAAGGGCACGCTTACGGATCGTCAGCTCTTTGCAGCGCAGGGCTCGGATGGAATGACCCTTGACGAACATGGGAACCTTTATCTCACCGGTAATGGCGTGACCGTCTATGATCCATCCGGAAAAAAGATCGCGCATATCCCCATTCCCGAGAAGTGGACCTCCAATCTTTGTTTTGCAGGAAAGGACAGGAAGACCTTGTTCATCACGGCTTCCGAGACGATCTACGTTCTGCCGATGCGGGTGAAAGGGGTGGAGTAATTATACCATATTAATTTAAAATTATTTCTCGCCTGCCGGCCCTGTCCGGAAGTTGAAACCAGTATGTTTACATCTTTAACAAATCCTATCTTCAGCTTATGGATACGAGAAGGGAGTTCATCAAAAAAGCAGCACTCCTGGCAGGAAGCCAGGGTCTTACCGGCGTTCTGCCGATGTCCATACAAAAGGCATTGGCGATCGATCCCGCCCCGGGAACCAGCTGGCAGGATGCGGAGCATGTCGTGATCCTCATGCAGGAAAATCGTTCCTTCGACCATTGTTACGGCTCTTTAAAAGGAGTACGCGGCTACCGCGACCCCCGCGCGATCACCCTGCCAAATAAGAACCCGGTATGGCTTCAGACCAACGCAGCGGGGGAGACCTATGCGCCGTTCCGGCTGGATATCAAAGGCACCAGCGCTACCTGGATGGGTTCCCTGCCACATTCATGGACCAATCAACTGGATGCCCGCAACGGCGGCAAATACGATCAGTGGCTACAGTCCAAGCATTCGGGTCATAAAGAATACAAAGACATGCCGCTGACGATGGGATATTATGATCGCCGCGATATACCTTTTTATTATTCCCTGGCGGATGCCTTCACCGTCTGTGATCAGAATTTCTGTTCTTCCCAGACCGGTACTACGCCGAACAGGCTGCATCTATGGACGGGCACGATACGCGATGAGCAGAATGTACAGAGCCGTCCGCGCGTGCGTAATGAAGATATCGACTACGGAGTGCCTGCGGACTGGATGACCTTTCCGGAGCGGCTGGAGGATAACGGCGTTTCCTGGAAGATCTATCAGAATGAGACAAGCCTGGACCTTGGGTTCGACGAAGACCAGGATGCCTGGCTCGCCAGCTTTGGGGACAATCCTATCGAATTCTTTAAGAAGTACCATGTAAAATTCCTCCCGGCCTATCGGAAACATATACCCGTAAAGATCGCCTCCGTCACCAGGGAGATCGCAGAATTACAGGAAAGACTGGCTCATCTTCCTGCCGGGCAAAACATAGAGGAGGTCCAAAAACATTTGTTGGAGCGACAGACCTTGCTGCAAACCTTACAGGAAGAACAAAAGATCTATACGCAGGAAAATTATGATAAACTGTCGCAGCGGGAGAAGAACCTTCATGAAAAAGCATTTTGCACCAATAGCGCCCACCCGGACTACCATGAGTTGACCAGCCTGGAATACCAGGACGGCGACACCAGGCGGCAAACAAGAGTGCCAAAAGGAGACGTGCTGCATCAGTTCAGGGAGGACGTGAAGAATGGTCAACTGCCTGCGGTATCCTGGCTGGTAGCCCCGGAACATTTCTCCGATCATCCTTCTTCTGCCTGGTATGGAGCCTGGTATATCTCCGAGACCGTGGATATCCTTACGCAAAATCCGGAAGTCTGGAAGAAAACGATCTTCATCCTTTGCTACGATGAGAACGACGGTTATTTCGATCATGTTCCTCCCTTTACGGCCCCTCATCCCGACAGGCCCGAAACGGGCCGGGTCTCAGCCGGTATTAACGCAGGTCTGGAGCATATGACCCGGGAGCAGGACCTGCAAAGGGCGAGTGAGCAGGAGGCGCGTGCAGGCTCGATAGGATTGGGCTACCGGGTACCGCTGGTGATCGCTTCTCCCTGGAGCAGGGGCGGTTATGTCAACTCCCAGGTTTTCGATCATACTTCCATCGTTCAGTTCCTGGAAAATTTCGTTCAGCATCGCACCGGCAAGAAGCTCGAAGAGACGAATATCAACAGTTGGCGCCGGGCCGTTTGCGGGGACCTGAGTTCGGTATTCCGTCCTTACGGAGGAGAAAAAATAACGATGCCGGTCTTTGTTGAAAAAAAGCCCTTCATCGAGAGCGTACATAAAGCGAAATTCAAACAACTGCCTTCCGGCTTCAAGCAACTTACGAAGGAAGAAATAATGCAGTTCCGGCGGGATCCCCGTACTTCCCCCTTCCTGCCGCAACAGGAAAGAGGGACACGCCCTTCCTGTGCATTGCCCTACGAGTTATATGCGCATGGCCGCCTTGGACCGCGCAAAGACAGGTTTGTTATCAGCCTGCGTGTTGGGGATGGGATCTTCCGCGAAAAGGCGGCGGGATCACCTTTTATCATCTACAGTCATGGGAAGGAACTGAAGGTCCGCGACTATGCGGTGAAGGCAGGCGATCAGTTGGCGGATGAATTCCTGCTGGAAGAATTTGAGAACGGGTTTTATGACCTGCGTGTATACGGGCCGAATGGATTCTTTCGCAGCTTTACAGGGACGAAGAACGATCCGCAGGTGAATCTTGATCTGAACTACGAATTGAACCGTGAAGGAAAGCCCACCGGCCGCATTGACTTTAAGGCGCTACCTATGGAGATAAAGGGATCCCCGAGGATCTTTATCCGGGACAACGCCTATAAAGGCAGGGGCTATCAACAAGAGCTCGGAGGCACTCCGGAAAAGACCAGTAGCTTCCTGCTCGATACGAGCAACGGATGGTATGATTACAGTGTGGCGATCGGGGCGCAAGGGGCCGAGTTTTTCGAACAACGTTTCGCGGGCCGGGTGGAAACAGGGAAGGACGGCATCAGTGATCCGGCAATGGCTTAGGGTTTTTGAGTTTCCTGTCCTATATTCGTTGTTCGCCAAACTCAAAACATGAAGAAAATACCTGCGCTCTTATGTATACTCCTTTGCGGCCTGAGCAGCCGGCTTCCTGCACAGAGAAGAGCCCCCGCGGCTCCGGAAGTACAAGCACCCACCACCGCCGAAAGACCGCTAAACCCAAGCCCCAGCCGGGTCTTGAACACAGACTCCGCGGTGACCACGAAAAGTGAGGTCACTATAAAAGGGCAGCGGATCCCTTACGATGCCGTAGCCGGGACGATCCCTGTCTGGGATGAAGATGGCCGGCCAATCGCGGGAGTATTCTATACATATTACGAACGTTCCGATATAAAAGACAGGGCTGCCCGTCCTCTCGTGATCTCCTTCAATGGAGGTCCCGGCACCCCATCCGTCTGGATGGAGATCGGTTATACGGGACCGCGCCGGCTGAATATTGATGATGAAGGCTTTCCCACACAACCCTATGGAGTAAAGGAAAACCCTAATTCTATCCTGGACGTGGCCGATATCGTCTACCTGGACCCGGTAAACACGGGGTTTTCCCGGGCCGTCAACTCTTCCATTCCCGGCTCCCGATTCTTTGGAGTGAATGAGGATATCAAATATCTCGCTCAGTGGATCTCCACTTTTGTCAGCCGTAAAAATCGATGGGCCTCTCCTAAATTCCTTATCGGGGAAAGCTATGGCACCACTCGTGCGTCCGGCCTTGCACTGGAATTGCAGGAAGCTCAATGGATGTACCTGAATGGCGTCGTACTCGTCTCTCCCACGGACCTGGGCATCGGCCGCAGCGAGTTTGTCCAGGCATCCTTACGGGTACCCTATTATGCTGCAACTGCCTGGTATCACAAGGCCCTGTCCGAAGACCTGCAAAAAAGGGATCTGACCAACCTGCTCCCGGACGTGGAGAATTTCACGATCAACGAACTGATACCCGCCCTGGCGAAAGGAGGGTTCCTGGAAGAAGCAAAGAAAAAAGAACTGGCCGCTAAGATGTCCCGCTATATCGGTCTGTCCGAAAAAGTCATCCTGCAATCCAACCTGATCATCCCTTCGAATTTTTTCTGGAAGGAGTTGCTGCGGGATAAAGGATTCACCGTAGGACGGCTGGATAGCCGTTACAAGGGCATTGATGAACAAGACGCCGGTGACAGCCCGGATTATAACGCCGAGCTCAACGCCTGGAACCATGCATTTATGCCGGCAATGAACGTTTACCTCCGGGAAGAACTGCACTATAAGACGGACCTTAATTATTTCCTGTTCGGTCCCGTCCGCCCCTGGAACAACCAGAACGATCACACGGGGGAGAACCTTCGGAAAGCTATAGCCGAAAATCCTTTCATGCATTTGCTGATCCAGTCCGGATACTATGATGGGGCCTGCGATTATTTCAATGCTAAATACAGCCTTTGGCAATTGGATCCCAGCGGGAAACTGAAGGACCGGCTGAGTTGGGAGGGTTACCGGAGCGGGCATATGATGTATCTCCGAAAGCCTGACCTGGCCGAATCTACCGAGAACCTCCGGAAATTCATTCTTTCCTCCCTGCCAAAGCCCGGGCAGTCCGCCAAATATTGATGGGGCCCCAATGAGATCATGAGACAACCATTATTCGGGCTCCTTATCGCCCTCCCGATCCTGATCATGCCTGCGGCCTCCTTTGCCCAGTCCCTGTCTCCGCAGGAATTGCAAAGGTGCGAAGCGACTGCAGCCCGTGTCAGCATCATACGCGATACATGGGGCATCCCTCATATCTACGGTAAGTCGGATGCAGATGCCGTATTCGGGTTGTTATACGCAGAATGCGAACAGGATTTTAGCCGGGTCGAAAAGAACTACCTGGAAATGCTGGGACGGCAGGCCGAAGTTTACGGCGAGGATTACCTGTTCACCGATGTGATGATGCGGCTCATCTATGACAGCGCTGCCGCCGTGACCGACTACCGGAAAAGCCCACCCTGGATGCATAAATTACTGGATGCTTTTGCGGACGGCGTCAATTATTATCTCTACAAACATCCGCAGACCCGGCCGGCCCTGCTGCAACGGTTTGAACCCTGGTATCCCCTGATGTTCACGGATGGCAGCGTCTCCGCCACCAGTACGGGGGGCATCCGGCCGGATGAAATAAAGAATTTTTATAAGGGCCATGATCTCTCTTTCCGGATGCCCGTGCCGGACGAGGACTTCCGGGAAACAGGTTCGAACGGATTTGCGATCGCCCCTTCCCGTTCGGCATCGGGGAATGCCTTATTATATATCAACCCGCATGTGCCTTTTTATTTCCGGATGGAAGTACAGCTGGTGAGCGAAGAAGGATTGAATGCCTATGGCGCTGTCACCTGGGGACAGTTCTTCATCTACCAGGGTTTTAACGAACATTGCGGCTGGATGCATACCTCCAGTTATGCGGATGTCGCGGACCTCTATGAAGAAAAGGTCAACCGGAAAGACAGCGGATGGACGTACGAATACGATGGACGATCACGCCCTGTCATCAGCAAGCCCTTCACTGTCCGGTATAAAAAAGGCGAGGGATCTCTTACTCTTCCTGTAACAGGCTATTATACCCATCATGGACCGGTGATGGCTATGCGTAATGATAAATTTATCAGCCTGAAAGAAAACAACCGCAGCCTGAACGCGCTGCTGGAAGCCTGGCTGATCACGAAGGCCCCTACTTTCGCAGCGTATAAACAGGCGATGGAGCTGCGTGCCAATACGACGAATAATACGGTGTATGCGGATGACCAGGGAAATATCGCTTACTGGCATGGTAATTTTATGCCCGTGCGGGACCCTGCTTTGAACTGGTCCTTACCCCAGGATGGGACTTCGGCAAAGACGGAATGGAAAGGTCTGCACACCCTGGATGAGATCGTACATGTCTATAATCCTCCATCCGGATGGATCCAGAATTGCAACTCAACACCTTTCAGCGTATCGGGCCTTAGCAGCCCCGACCGTCGATACCCTTCCTATATGGCGCCGGATGGCGAAAATTTCCGGGCCGTGCACGCCGTGCAATTGTTAAAAGATGCGAACCATCTTACTTTGGATAGCCTGATCGCGAAGGGATATGATCGCACCCTCAGCGCATTCGATGTATTGATCCCCTCATTGCTGGAAGCCTACGCGGCATCGCCCGATAGTACCCGGAAAATGTTACAGGAGCCGGTGACCCTTTTAAAACAATGGGACAGACGATCGGGTATTCATTCGGTGGCTACTACCCTGGCGGTGGAATGGGCGGCCCGTATGGCCAAATATGCACCCCGGCCCACCACTACGGAAGAAGCAACGAATGCCCTGGCGATGCTGGATGCTGAATTGTCTCATTCAACGGCCGCCCAGAAGATAAATGAATTGTCAGCCACCATCGCAGACCTCGTTCAACGGTATGGCGACTGGAAGAAAGAATGGGGAGAGATCAACCGTTATCAGCGCCTGACCGGCAAAATAACGGAGACTTATCGCGATGATTCGCCAAGCCTCCCGGCAGGCAATGTCGCTTCTACTTTCGGCGCCCTTCCTTCTTTTGTAAGCCGTGTCATGAAGGATACGAAAAAAAGATACGGATATTCCGGCAATAGTTTTATCGCCGCCGTCGAATTCGGGAAAAAACTGAAGGCAAAGACGCTGATAACGGGAGGAGAAAGCAGTGATCCCGCTTCTCCGCATTTCTCGGACCAGGCGGCCATGTACCTGGAAGGTACCTTCAAAGATGTATTTTTTTATAAAGAAGAGGTCCTGAAGAACAGGGAAAAGACCTACCACCCGGGAGGAGAATAAGAGGAGACCCTTCTTATTTCAGATCCGGGATCGGCAGAAACTTTCCGTTGAACAACAGGTAGGCCCATAATAGCGTCCAAAGGATATTGAACAACTGGGCTCCGATAAAGGCCAGCGCCGGGCGGCCTCCGTTGAGTTTGACCAGGTCGGTAAAGCGTGCTTCCAGCCCGATGGCGACGAATGCCAGGGAGAACCAGATCGTGCGCAGCGCATTCAGCAGATCACCCACCTGTTTGGTAGTTCCGGTAGGAATAACAAAGGAAAAGAGCAGGGATACGACGATAAATCCGAGGACGAATTTTGGAAACCGTTCCCAGATCACCCCAAAGCCCGGGCGTTCCTCTGCCTGGGATCCTTCAACGGTGACAGCGTTTGCCTCAGCGCTTCCCGCACCTTTTGCACCCGGCTTCTTTTTAAAGGTCCACCAGATCGCCAGTAAAAGAGCGGCTACCCCGATCAATACATTCTGGGAGAATTTGACGATCACGCCGGCCTTGAGAGCTGCGGGTCCTACGAGTTGGGCCGCTGCCGTTACGGAAGCCGTCGTATCCAGGGTACCGCCCAGCCAGGCGCCTCCTACGATCTCGGGAATATGCCAGATCCTGATCAGCCAGGGTTGCAGAACGAGCATGGGCAGGGCCACCAGCAATACCAGGGTGGTGACGTAGGATAATTTCTGACGATCGCCCTTGATGGCGCCGCTTGCCGCGATAGCCGCTGAAACGCCGCATATGGAAACGGCCGAGGCAAGGATCACGCCGAATTCATCATCTACTTTGAGCAATCGGGCAAACCACAACGCGAAAAACCATACGACGCTTACGACGATGACGGATTGCAGCAGCCCCGGCAGCCCGGCTTTGATAATATCCGTGAACAGCACGCTGGATCCGAGGATCACCAATCCCGTCTTGATATAGAATTCCGAACGGGCGGCTTCCCGCAGCCAGTCGGGCAATATACCCAGGTTGCTGATGAGCAGCCCGGTGATCAGCCCGAATATGACGTATTCGAGACCAAAATAACTTAAAGTGCTGTTTCCTGCGACGATCAGGGAAAAGATCCCCAGGAGGTAGACGACAACGAAGCCGGTGACGAACCGGCGGGGGTGGCCACCCAATAACGACACGGCAGCCATGGCCAGCGTGAACAGGATCACCCCGATAAGGCCCAGCAGCGCCAGGTTGGCCGGAGAGAGGACCTTTGTAAAAAGATCCCTGGCGTTAGCCCATTTATAAACGGGGGTTTTAAACTGAAAGGAAGGTAAAAAGGCGGCGATGAGCAGGGTAGCCAGGATGAGGATGCCCCCGATCACGAAAGCTGTCCAATCTTCGCTCAGCCGCGCTTTTAGCGTCACCCCATCTCCGGGATTGACCTCTTCTCCTATCTTTAGAACGGGATCCTTGTCCGGACTGAGGGCGCCTGCGCCGCTTTCAGTATTTTGTGCCATAAGCTTTGTTTAGTCTGCTTTGAGGCATAAAAATAGGGAAAAATTACTCTACAAAATTGATAGACTAATAAAAAGACCGGGAAGAGGGGGTGGAAACCGCCCTGGAATCCAATAAACAAGGCCAACGGACCGTTTATGGTGCGTAACGCGGTAACTAACCATGTCAGTCCATCCTGCAAAAACTAGGAGATTTTTCATAGGGATCCTTTCCTTTCTTATCATGGGGAAGGGAATGAAGGCTCAATGCCCCGCCTATACGGTGTCTCCCAATGCAGCCTGTGGCCAGGCGAAGGCCGTTGTCAACCCGGCGCCTTCCGGGGGGGCCACCATCACATTCACCTTGTTTAACGGAGCTTCACCCCTGGGGAGTAATGCGACCGGCGTATTTTCCAGCCTGGGTCCCAATATCCAGTATACCATCCAGGCGGATATCGGGGAGGCATGCGGAAATTCAAAGGTATCGGCCGATTTTACGCTTTCGGAACTGACCCTGACCACAAAGAGCGACGAACTCTGCGGAGCCCTGGGCACGATCACCGCCCAGGGCTCCGGCGGAAAACCTCCCTATACCTATAGTATCGATGGGGTCAACTTCTCGGCAAATAATGTATTCAGCGGGCTGATCCCGGCATTCTACTCGATAACGGTGCAGGATGGCAACCTGTGCACCTCTAATCAATTCGTCAACCTCGCTCCCGGCCCTTTAACGATCACCCCCGGCACCGATCTTACGATCTGCCAGGGAGAAGCTAAAAAAGTGGCGACCACCTCCACCGGCACCAGCTTTTCCTGGACGCCTGCCACAGGCTTGAGTGACGCATCGATCGTCAATCCCGTCGCCTCCCCACAGGTGACCACGAAATATTATATAAATGCCACCCTGGGGGCTTGTACCCTAAAAGACTCGGTGACGGTGTTCGTAAACCCCGCCCCCGTTGCGGATGCAGGAAAGGACTCCACGATCTGTTTTGGAAAAAGCGTTCAGTTGGCCGGCAGCGGTGGCGGCGCGTATCAATGGAGCCCCTCCACCTACCTGGATAATGCCCTTATCGGGAATCCTATAGTTATGAAGCCCGCCCAATCCATTACCTATCGTTTAAAGGTCACCGGGTCCAATGGCTGCCCCTCCCTGCAACAGCCGACGATAACGATCACGGTAAACCCTTCCGCGCCGATATTTGCAGGAAAGGATACAGCTATAACTCTTGGTCTGTCCCTGCCCTTGCATGCGATCGATGTAGACAAGGTGGGATTAGATCAGTATACCTGGTCACCCGCCGATGGATTGGACAATGCGTTCATTCCGGATCCCGTAACGACGCCCGATAGGGAGACCACCTACACCATCAACGCCACCAGCCCCGATGGTTGTGAAGGTGTCGGACATATACAGATCAGGGTCTTCAAGGGTCCCCAGATCTATCTGCCTACTGCTTTTACCCCGAACGGCGACGGGCATAATGATATATTAAGGATAATAGCCGTCGGGGTCAGGGACTTCAAACACTTTACCGTTTTCAACCGGTACGGCCAACGGGTGTTCCATACCACCGATCCTGCGGTAGGCTGGAGTGGCCGGGTCAACGGAACGATGTCTGAGGCGGGGACCTTTACCTGGATAGCGGAGGGTGTCGATTTTAACGGGATCCTGATCCAACGACAGGGCATCGTAGTGCTGATACGATAGCCTCGGCGAGACATATAGCTAATTTTAATACCTGCTTTCTCAAAGGTTTTTGCCCATTTCCCAGTATCTTTCAGTACCATTTATCAGTTATCCAGCTCAAATTTGAAAAATTTATCAAGAAGGGAATTTCTTTCCCGAACGGGGGTATTGGCAGGAGCAAGTTATCCGGCCATGCTGGCTATGGGATTATTGCCTGCTGCGCCGGCGCATCCCTTTTCTTTACAGGGGGAAGGCAATGGAAAGAAGGTGGTGATCCTTGGTGCGGGATTGGCGGGGATGGCGGCAGCCTATGAGCTGGGCAAACTGGGTTACGCCTGTACCCTCCTGGAAGCAAGGGATCGGGTAGGTGGGCGGTGCTGGAGCGTTCGGAAAGGCTCCGGTAATATCGAGGACGGACAGGGCCCGCAAAAAGCCGGCTTCGACGAAGGGCAGTATTTCAATGCCGGTCCTTCGCGCATTCCCCATCATCATGCCCTCACTCTTCATTATTGCCGGGAATTGAACGTCCCGATCCAGGTGTATAACAATGTCAATGAATCCACTTATTATTTCAGCGAAGGGAAGGGGCCTCTCTCCAATAAAAAGATCCGCGTACGGGAAATTCACCAGGACACGCGGGGATGGATCACAGAGTTGCTGGCCAAAGCGATGGACGGAGGCCGTCTCGATACCGGGATGACGAAGGAAGATGCGGCCAAACTGATCGAATACTTACGGGCCGAAGGCGGACTGGATATCGACAAATTGTACAAGGCTTCAGCCCGCCGTGGCTATATCGACCCCCCCGGAGCGGGAGAAAAAGCCGGCAGGATCGAGGATCCTCATACCCTGGCGGAAATGATCGGCTCGGGCCTGATGGACCCTGATTTCTATAATGTGGCCGAATACACCTATGAATTGCAAATGAGCCTGTTCCAGGCTGTTGGCGGGATGGATAAGATCGCGGCGGCTTTTGAGAAAAAGCTGCCCGGCCAGATCAAGCTTAAGGCGGAAGTCCTTTCCATCCACAATCTCGAACAGGGAGTAAAAGTGGTGTATAAGGAAGGCGCGGTCGAACAAAGCCTCCAGGCGGATTTCTGCATTTGTACGATCCCCTTGCCCGTACTGAGCAATATCGATCATAATTTTTCATCCGATGCCAGCAGGGCCATCGATTCGATCGTTTACATGTCCACCGGGAAGATCGGCCTGCAGTTTAAACGCAGGTTTTGGGAGGAGGATGAACATATTTATGGCGGGATCACCCATACGAACAACCAGCTCACGCAGATCTTTTACCCCTCCTACGATTATTTGAGTGGTAAGGGAATATTGATAGGATATTATAACTTTAATGAAAAGGCCAGGATCACCGGCGAGCTTTCCTATTCCCGGAGGGAACAATTGGCCCTCGAAAAGGGAAGCCTGATCCACCCGCAATACAAAGAAGAATTCGAAACTTCTTTTTCCGTAAGCTGGCATAAGACAAAATATAGCAAGGGAGGATGGGCGCTGTATTCGGCAGAGGAGCGACAGACGGTGTACAAAGCTTTATTACAACCCGATAAGCAGGTTTATTTTGCAGGAGAGCACCTGACTTATCTGAATGCCTGGATGGCGGGCGCCCTCGAGTCGGCGCGAAGTGTCGTAGCATCCCTGCATTCCAGGGTCACGGGTCAGCATTTTCAATATCCCTCATCAAGGGGATAGTCTTTATAAAGAAAGAGTCACATTAGAGCGTTAACACCAAAATCATTGTTTATGTCAAATCCCATCAGTCGCCGCAGCCTGCTCAAAAGAGGGGCCTTACTGGCAGGAGCCCTGCCATTCGTTACCAGTCTCCTGGATCCGGCTCAGGCAAGCCCTGTGGGCCGTGATCTTTCTTCCCTGGCCCCCGCCGATCTTATGGGGAGCGCCTACGCCGAAAGGGACATTGCCCTGAACGCACCTGCCGATCTGAAGGCGAGATTGTTTGCGAATGAAAATCCTTTCGGCCCTTCTGACAAAGCAAAAAAAGCTATTGAAGAATCGCTGCCGACCAGCTATCAATATCCTTTCCGATTGATGCCCGACCTGGTACAAAAGATCGCCGTCTTCGAAAAGGTCAAACAGGAGAATATCCTGATGGCTTCGGGCTCTTCGCCCTTGCTGATGGCGGCCGCCCTATGTTACAGCAAGCCGGGAGGCAATGTCATTTCGGGGGATCCCTCTTATGCCGATCTTCCTTCGAAGTCCGAACGGATGGGACAGAAATGGATCAAAGTTCCTTTGACGGCCGATTTCAAGCTGGACCTCGATGCGATGGAAAAAGCCATTGACGGCAATACCGGCCTGGTGTATATCTGCAATCCCAATAACCCGACCGCTACCGTATTGGATACCGCTAAACTGAAGTCTTTCTGTGAGCGAGTATCGAAGAAAGTGCCGGTGTTCGTCGACGAGGCCTATATTGACTATCTCGATGATCCACAAGGAACGACCATGATCCCACTGGTCAATTCAGGTTCAAATATTATCGTTGCCAGGACCTTCTCAAAACTATACGGCTTTGCGGGTCTGCGGATGGGTTATGTCGTGACCCAGCCGGACACCATTCAAAAACTATCCCTGTATACGGAGGCGTCGATGTCCATTTCGGCTCCCACCTTAGCAGCGGCGTTGGCCAGCTACCAGGACCGGGAATACCTGGATGCTGCGTTGAAGAAGACCAATCTTTCCAAGAACTTCCTATACGATGTGCTGAAGAAAGAAGGCTACACCTATGTTCCTTCCAGCGCCAATTTTGTGCTGTTTCCCATCAAGATGGAAGGCCGGCAGTTCACCGATGAAATGATGAAACGGGGGGTAGGCGTGCGATTCTGGAAATTCAATAATAAAGAATGGTGCCGGGTGAGCATTGGCCGGATGGATGAAATGGAAGCATTTGCCGCAGCTTTTAAAGAGTTATCTTAAAAAATCAAATTAACAGGAATTTTCACATGAAGAGTATTCTTTTTTCGGTCTGCCTGCTGGTGACCGGCGTGATAGCCGTACGTGCGCAGGATACGACCGGTAACCGCGCGTTGACCCTGGCCGAGTATGATAAAGCAAAAAGTTTTTCCGTCGGCGATCTTGATAAAGACACTTATGTAAAATTTGAAAATACTTACATCCTGGATCGGAATGGATTTGGAAAGCCCTATTTCATCACCGGTGATGATGGAATGAAAAAGCGTATCGACCTGTACAAACTGATCCTGAAAGAGGGCAGGGTCGAGCTGGGTACGGTGATCTATTATACTACGGAAAAGGGCCGGCGCTATGTGGCCTGTATGCCGGGGTATAAGGCCGAAGGCAAGATCTGGGAGAAATATTTCGAAGATATCCATGCCATCGACAAGGAGGAGAAATTTTATGTCCTGAAGCTGTCGTATGTGTTGTCGAAAGAATTGGGTTTCCAGCTCTATCGTGCGACCAGTGGGGCCAGTGGGAAAGAGATCAACAGGGAAGCGGGAACTTATGGCAACGATATTTGTTTTCCGGGGAATATGCTGGTGGCGATGGCCGACGGCGGAAAGAAGATGCTGAGCGAGATAAAGGCCGGTGATGAAGTGATAACGGTAGATCCCGTGACACGCCAGGCAAATGCGGTAAAAGTGCAGGAATTGACGGTGCATGAAGCAAAGAATTACGCCATCACGGAATTATTCCTGCTTTCGTCCACTGAAAAGATGACCGGCAGCGGAAAAGAGATCAGCCTGCTGTCTAAATGGCTGCGGGCTACACCCAATCATCCCATGGTCACAGCCAGGGGAGATAAAAAGATGGGAGAGGTCTCTGAAGGGGATGAAGTGATGTGCCTCGATGAAAGAACAGGTAAAGTCCTCCCTTATACGGTCTGGTACAAGACCGAGTCCGCGGACGGACGGCAAAAAGTTTACAATATAGTCGCCGGCAGCGGCAGCACCTTTGTCATGAACGACGTGATGGTCTTGCAAAAACCGCTAAAGAATTAGCGAAAAATCATTCAAGGCCGATCCGGAACGGAGATAATCCGATATTTTTGCAGGATGCAATTACCGGTATTAGTCATCAAACTGGGTACGGCGGTCATTACGGATGATAAAGGGATCATTGTTCAATCCATTATTAAAAAAGTGGCGGCTGAGATCGCGGCCCTCTCCGGTAAATACAGGATCGTACTCGTGTCGAGCGGAGCCGTAGGTTCCGGAAAATCCTTTATAAAAAATTACAAAGGCAGCCTGATCGAACGCAAGGTCGCCGCAGCGGTGGGCAACCCGATCCTCATCCGGACCTACCAGCGCTCTTTTTCGGCCTATGGTATCCCGGTAGCCCAGGCTTTATGTGAACGACATCATTTCTCCAGCCGTTCGCGTTTCCTGCAATTGAAAGAAACATTCTCCGAATTCTGGAAAAATGGCATCCTGCCGGTCATGAATGAGAATGACCTGGTCAGTAACGTGGAATTGAAATTTTCCGATAATGATGAACTGGCTACCCTGACGGCTATCGGGTTTGATGCCGAGACGCTCATGATCTGCACTTCGGCGGGAGGTTTTATGGATCTTTCCGGCAAGATCCTGCCGGTCGTGGAAAGAGTCGATGCAAAGATCCTCAGTTATGTAAAGACAGAAAAGACGAGCATGGGGCTGGGTGGGATGGATTCCAAACTGACTTTCACCCGTCTGGCGAATTCCCTGGGGATAAAGGTCGTCATCTGCGGGCTGAGTGGGAAAGCGCCGATCCATGATGGCCTGGCCGGGGTTCACGGGACTGTTTTCAAACCCCGGGCTTCCAATCTGAAAGCAAGGCAAAAATGGCTGGCCAGCGGCTCTATCACTTTCGGAAGTATTTTTGTAGATAAAGGCGCCGCAAAAGCTCTTCAACAGCGCAGGAGTCTGCTGGCGGTCGGTATCCGTAAGGTGCAAGGCAAGTTCGCCGCAGGCGAAGTAGTGCAGTTGATCGATGAGGAAGAAAATATTATCGGCGTGGCGAAGGTCAAGCTGGGTGTTACGGGTATGCCCGCGGGTATTGCGGGAAGGAATGTGGTGGCCGCGCATGCGGATGATATTGTAATTTTCTAAAAAAGCAACGATGACCCCTGTCGGATCTCTTATTATAAAAACATATAAAGCGGGCATCCACTTACGCCTGGCTCCCGACCGGCAGATCCGGGCAGCCCTGAAGGCACTGGCTACGGCCCTCGAAGAAAATGCAGGAGCCTTTCTGAAGGCCAATGCAAAAGACCTGGAAAGACAGGACCCGTCCAATCCCCGCAACGATCGCCTGATGCTGAATGAGCAAAGGATACGGGACATTGCAAGGGCCCTTCGCAAAGTGAGCCGTCTGCCTGATCCCTCCGGAAAGGTGCTGGACAAGCGCCAACTGGCTAACGGATTGCAGGTGGAAAGGATCGCAGTCCCTTTAGGGGTGGTCGGGGCTATTTATGAATCCAGGCCCAATGTCACTTTCGATATTGCCGCCCTTTGCCTGCGAAGCAGGAATGCCTGTGTGCTCAAAGGCAGTTCTGATGCCGATCATACCAATAAGACTGCCGTCGCCCTTATTAAAAAGATATTGAAGCGGCATGGGATCCATCCGGATTGCGTTACGCTCCTCCCTTCCGAAAGGGAGGCCGTTACGGAATTGCTGACCGCTACCCGTTATGTGGATGTCCTGATCCCGCGCGGTTCGGATTCGCTGATCCAATTTGTCCGCAAGAACAGCCTGGTGCCCGTGATCGAGACGGGAGCAGGTGTTTGCCATCTCTATATAGAGAAAGAGGCCGATCTGGAAAAGGCCGTGAAGATCGCCGTGAATGCAAAAGTTTCCCGCCCCTCTGTCTGCAATGCCATCGATACACTGCTGGTGGACAGGTCCATCGCTCCGGCATTTTTGAAGAAATTACAGGCCCCTTTCCGGGAACAGGGCGTTGAGATCTTTGCCGATCCATCCGCGCATGCGCTGCTCAAAGGATATCCCCTCCTGCAGAAAGCAAAGGCCGGAGATTTCGAACGGGAATTCCTCAGCCTGAAATGCGCCGTTAAACTGGTAAAAGACATAGACGAAGCCCTTGCCCATATCCAACGCTATTCTACTAAACATTCTGAAGCCATCGTCTCCCGGAACAAGCGGCAATGCGAACGCTTTCTGCTGGAAGTGGATGCCGCCGCCGTGTATACCAATGCCTCCACCCGGTTTACAGACGGGGAAGCGCTGGGATTGGGAGCCGAGATCGGGATCTCTACGCAAAAATTGCATGCCCGCGGGCCATTTGCCCTGGAAAAGCTGGTCACCGAGAAATGGCTGATCCGGGGTGACGGCCAGATACGGTAGGAAAAAATTATTAATTGTCAGAAAAACGCTTAATTTAGAGTTGTAACCAAAAAGATTGGGCAACATATGAAAAAGCTATTCCTTTTACCGGTCCTCGCCATCGCCTGCCTGGGCTCATTCGCACAAACGACCATGAGCCTTTCGATCCGGGATACTTCCGGACCCCAGATCAACCGCAATATTTATGGACATTTTTCCGAGCACCTGGGCCGTTGCATCTATGATGGGTTCTGGACAGGCACCAAAATAAGGATGGATATCGTCGACGCATTGAAAAAAATAAAGATCCCTTTATTGCGCTGGCCGGGAGGTTGTTTTGCCGATCAATACCACTGGAGAGATGCCATCGGCCCGCGTGAACAGCGCAAGCGTACGGTGAATACTACCTGGGGCATGGTCACCGAAGATAATAGTTTCGGCACGCATGAATTCCTCGATCTCTGCGGCCTGTTGGGCTGCCAGCCATATATTGCCGGCAATGTGGGAACGGGTACGCCGGAAGAGATGTCTAACTGGCTGGAATACCTGAACTTTAACGGCAAGAGCACTCTTGCCGACCTGCGCAGACAGAACGGCCGCGAACAACCCTGGAATGTAGCTTATTGGGGAGTCGGGAATGAGAGCTGGGGCTGTGGCGGTGAGATGACCCCCGAATTTTATGCAGGTCAGTACCGGAGATATTCGGAATTTTGCAAGAGCTATCCCGGCGCTCCTTTAAAGCTCATCGCGAGCGGGGCCAACGGCGACGACTATAACTGGACGGATGTATTGATGAAAAACATCCCCCTTCGCCGCACCTGGGGGATCTCGATGCATTATTACACGATCGTGAACAACTGGCAGCATAAGGGATCCGCCACACAGTTCGGGGAAGACGAATATTTCAAAGGACTGGCCAGTTGTCTGCATATCGAAGACCTTATCAATAAGCATTCCGCGATCATGGACAAATATGATCCGGGAAAGAAAGTAGCGCTGGTCGTGGATGAGTGGGGTATCTGGACGGATGCGGAGCCAGGCACCAACCCCGCCTTCCTTTATCAGCAGAACAGCCTGCGCGATGCATTGATCGCGGCTACCAGCCTGAATATATTTAATAATCACAGTGACCGTATCAAAATGGCCAACCTGGCGCAGACGGTGAACGTCCTGCAGGCCCTGGTGCTTACGGATAAGGACAAAATGGTACTGACCCCTACCTATCATGTATTCGACCTGTACAAAGCACACCAGGATGCGACCCTCCTGCCTGTTCAGTTCTATAGCCCGGATTATGTATACGATGGCAGGAAGTTGCCGGCCGTCAATGCTTCGGCATCCCGGGACGCGAATGGAGCCGTGCATATCTCCCTTGTGAATATCGATCCATCGAAAAAGATCACGGTCCGTACCTCGCTGCAGGGTATTTCCTGGAAGAGCGTGGAAGGACAGGTGCTGACCTCTGCCAGTTTTACCGATATCAATACCTTCGATCAGCCTGCAAAGGTGAAGCCTGCTTCTTTTTCAGGGGCTAAGAAAGAAGGGAATGATCTCGTGGTGGAATTGCCCGCCCGTTCGGTGGTCGTATTGGAATTGAAATAGATGCATTAAAAAATAACCTATGAAGGTTGGTCTGTTGGCGCTGCTCACCCTGGCTTGTTTAAATGCTGCCATCGCGCAGTCTTTGCCGCCCATGGGTTGGAACAGTTATAATTGTTATGGTTCTGCCGTTCATGAGGATGAGGTAAAAGCCAACGCGGAGTATATGGCCAGCCATCTTCTACCCTATGGATGGAGCACCATCGTGGTCGATTTCTTATGGTCTTACGATAACCCTCCGGGCAGTCACATTGGCAATCCTTTCCAGGCCCGCTTGCAGGATGGGTCTTATATACCCTGGTTAACGATGGATCAATGGGGAAGGCTGCAGCCAAACCCCAATAAATTCCCTTCGGCTGCCGGCGGCAAAGGTTTTAAGCCGATAGCAGACTATGTCCATGCACTGGGATTGCAATTCGGTATTCATGTAATGAGGGGCATTCCACGTCAGGCGGTATGGGCCGGGACGCCTGTGATGGGAGCTAATGGGATCACGGCCAAACAGGTGGCAGACACGGCTTCCACCTGTCCCTGGATGAATCATATGTATGGACTGGATATGCATAAGCCCGGTGCGCAGGAATACCTGAATTCCCTGCTCGACCTCTACGCTTCGTGGGGTGTCGACTTCATAAAAGTGGATGATATTTCCCGGCCTTACAGTGCCGCCGAGATCGAAGGCTATCGCAAAGCCATTCTTCATTGCGGCCGACCGATCGTCTTGAGCATATCACCCGGCGAGACCCCGCTGCGGGATTCCGTGCATGTCCGGCAATACGCCAATATGTGGCGAATGGCGGATGATTTCTGGGATAGCTGGAAAGAATTGCTGAAAATGTTCGATTATGCAAAAAGCTGGGAAGGCATCGGGGGCCCGGGTCACTGGCCGGATTGCGACATGATCCAGATCGGAAAAATTTCCAAGCGCGGACCCGTCGGACGCGAACGATATAGCCGGTTTACACAGGAGGAATGTCGTACGCATATGAGTTTTTGGTGTATCTACCGGTCGCCCCTGATATTGGGAGGCAACCTGCCGGAGAACAGGGAATGGGAACTGAACTTATTCAACAATCCCGAAGTGCTGGCCGTCAATCAGCAGGGAAAAGACCCCAGGCAATTATATAAAAAAGAGGGGGCCATGATCTGGACCTCGGCAGCGCCGGAGGGTAAAGCCCGATATGCCGCTTTATTTAATATCAGCGACAGCGCAAAGAACATTTCTCTCCCGTTCACGCAGATGGGACTCACCGGTAAGATCCGGGTGAGAGATCTCTGGGGAAGAGAGGAGTTAGGTATATTCAAAAAAGAGTATGTCCGGGAGATCCCTGCTCATGGATCCGCCCTGTTAAAATTAACCCCACTGTAATTTCAAACTATTCCCTACCTTCACATTGCAACTTTAGGGGTGCTCGTTTAGCGAGCTGAGATGATACCCTCAGAACCTGATTCGGTTAGTACCGGCGAAGGGAAAAGACGGACTTACTCTTTCTGCATATTCGCAGCACCTCTTCTTATCGACTCCCGCTGCGCGGGATCATCTTAATATAAGAAGCCATGACAGAGGTGTTCATCAATAAAGAAATTTTCCAGGTAGCCCCGCCGGGCATGCTGTCCGGTGTACTTCTCCTTTTAAAGATCGAAAGGCCCGATGGTATTGCCATTGCGGTGAACGAACAGGTGATCCCAAAGAATGAATGGGAGACCTATCCGCTGCAGGCGCAGGATAAGGTATTCGTTATTCGTGCTACCCAGGGTGGGTAGGCAACAAAAAAATAAATTCAACTATATGAAGAAAGAGACCCTTCCGGGGCAACATGCGATCAGCCGTGAACCTTTTCCCGCTTCGCGAAAAATATTTGTAAAAGGCGAACTGCACGATATTAAGGTAGCCATGCGGGAGATAACGCTGGAGGATACCCGGGATCAGTTTAATGGCACCGTAACGCCCAATCCATCGGTGACCGTGTATGACACCAGCGGTCCTTACACCGACCCTTCGATCTCCATCGACGTACGGGAAGGACTTCCCCGTATCCGGGAGAAATGGATCCTGGAAAGAGGGGACACGGAGCAACTGCCGTCAATTAGTTCCATCTATGGCCGCAGACGGATGGAAGACCCGGCCCTTACCCAGTTGCGTTTCGGGCATATTCAAGCTCCCAGGAAGGCGCTTCCCGGCAGCAATACAACTCAATTGCACTATGCCCGCAAAGGCATTATTACCCCGGAAATGGAATATATCGCCATCCGGGAGAATCAGCGGATACAGGACACCGGTAGCGGGATCAACGGACAACTGTCCTTTCAGCATGCCGGCCATAGCTTCGGGGCGCGTACCCCTGTTCAGGCGATCACCGGAGAATTCGTGCGGGCGGAAGTGGCTGCCGGAAGGGCTGTGATCCCCGCTAATATCAATCATCCCGAATCCGAGCCGATGATCATCGGCCGCAATTTCCTGGTCAAGATCAACGCCAATATCGGCAATTCCGCCGTTAGCTCCGGCATCGAAGAAGAAGTGGAGAAGGCGGTGTGGGCCTGCCGCTGGGGCGCCGATACGATCATGGATCTGTCCACCGGCAGGAATATCCATGAGACCCGGGAATGGATCCTGCGGAATACGCCGGTCCCGGTAGGTACCGTACCCATTTACCAGGCCCTGGAAAAAGTAGGAGGAAAGTCCGAAGAGCTAACCTGGGAGATCTACCGCGACACCTTGATCGAACAGGCGGAACAGGGCGTAGATTATTTCACGATCCATGCGGGCGTCCTCCTGCGCTATATCCCTATGACGGCCCGGCGGCTCACCGGCATCGTATCCCGCGGAGGGTCCATCATGGCCAAATGGTGCCTGGCCCACCACCGCGAAAGTTTTCTCTATACGCATTTTGAAGAGATCTGCGAGATCATGAAAGCCTATGATGTCTCCTTCTCCCTGGGGGATGGCCTGCGCCCCGGCTCTATTGCAGATGCGAATGACGCGGCCCAGTTCGCGGAACTGGAGACCCTCGGAGTGCTGACGAAGATCGCCTGGAAGCATGATTGCCAGGTGATCATAGAAGGCCCCGGACATGTTCCCATGCACCTGATCAAGGAGAATATGGACAAACAACTGAAAGAATGCGAGGAAGCGCCTTTTTATACGCTGGGACCTCTGACCACGGATATCGCTCCGGGCTATGATCACATCACCTCGGCTATCGGTGCGGCGATGATCGGATGGTTTGGCACGGCCATGCTTTGTTATGTCACTCCGAAAGAACACCTGGGCCTGCCGAATAAAAAAGACGTAAAGGACGGCGTGATCGCTTATAAAATTGCGGCCCATGCCGCCGATCTGGCGAAAGGTCATCCCGGCGCGCAATACCGGGACAATGCATTGAGTAAGGCCCGCTTCGAATTCAGGTGGCAGGATCAGTTCAATCTTTCCCTGGATCCCGATACGGCCCGTTCTTTCCATGATGAGACCTTGCCCGCGGAAGGAGCTAAGATCGCTCATTTCTGTTCGATGTGCGGTCCTCATTTCTGTTCCATGAAGATCACGCAGGAAGTGAGGCGTTTCGCGGAAGAAAAGGGAGTGGGGGAAGAGGCGGCCCTGGAAGAAGGAATGAAGGAAAAAGCAATGGCCTTCAAAGAGGCTGGCGCGCAACTTTATCTTTGATGCGGCTCATCGTCCTTTCCCTGCCGTCCTTTTTCTCCGGTGAGCTGGCTTGCCTGGAGGAATTGCTGTCGGCAGGCCTGGAGAAACTGCACCTGCGCAAGCCCGGGGCGGGGGAGAAAGAGATGGAAGCCCTGTTGCGGTCCTTATCTCCGCGCTGGTCCTCACGCCTCGTGTTGCATGGGAGCCAGGCGCTGGCAGAAAAATACGGGATCCCGCAGGTGCATCTGTCGGGAAAGGAATGGAGAGCAACCCTGCCAGGCCCGCTTGCCGTATCGGCTTCGCTGCATTCCTGGGAAGAATTAAAGGAGGCTCCGGCGTTTGAATATGTGTTCATGAGTCCTTTATTCGATAGCATTTCCAAACCCGGCTATCCGGCGGGTAAAGATCTGTTACAGCGGCCCTCCGGCGGGTACCCCTGTCCGGTGATCGGTTTGGGTGGGATCAATAAGGATAATATTGCCTGCATGATACGAGAGGGGTGGGAAGGAGCGGCCCTGTTAGGTTGGATCTGGCAGGAGCCAGGGAAGGCTGCAGAGCGGTATAAGGAGTTGGGAAAGATCATAGAAAAATATTCGGATCATGGAAAATAAGCGCCCCGGCGTATTAGTTATTGCGGGTTATGACCAGAGCGGGGGAGCCGGGGTCCTGGCCGATGTAAAGACCCTGGAAATGCATAGCGTTTATGCTTATGCGGTATGTACGGGACTTACCTTCCAGAACGAGCGGATCATCACCCGGATACAATGGCTCGTGGAAGAAGAGATCTTCGAACAGATCGACCTCTGCTTCCAGTCCGTTGCCTTCGAATGGGTAAAAATAGGGATCACCCGTTCGGCAGCCATGCTCGGAGCGATCATCCGGCATCTGCGGCAGCACCAGGCCGGCATTAAGATCGTGCTCGACCCCGTGATCCGGGCAAGCAGCGGTAAAGGATTTTGGGAAAAGATGGACAGAGAGGCTTTCGACGAGATTGCAGGCGGGGTGTTTCTTCTTACGCCGAATTGGGAAGAGATCCGGTGGCTTTACCCGGACGAAGATCCGATGGCGTGCTGCGAAAGGCTTTCCGATACCTGTCATATTTACCTGAAGGGGGGGCACCATCCCCAACATCCGGGACGGGATCATCTCTGGAGCAAAGGTGAGTTGCTGGAATTCCTACCCGCCGCTGTCCCGGGGGCGATCTACCCCAAGCATGGGTCGGGATGCGTATTGGCTTCTTCCCTTTCTGCCAATTTAGCATTGGGCTATACTTTACCGGTAGCGGCAGACCGGGCCAAAAGATATACCGAACAATTTTTAACAAGCAATAAAACATTACTAGGATGGCATCGCCCTTTATGATACCCGGTGAGCAAATTACACCCGGCGTGGAAACAGATCCTTCTTCAGAGAATAGGTCCGAACGGATAGGCCGGCTACAGTTCCTGACTATGGATGAAGGTCCTTTGACCCACCTGCAGCAGGTAGAGATGGCCTGCCGGTGCGGTGTCCGGTGGATCCAGTTGCGTATGAAGCAGGCGACGGCAGGACTTTTCCTGGATACGGCTTTTGCCGTTAAGAAGATCTGCGATGATTGGCAGTGTACGCTGATCATCAATGACCATGCAGAGATCGCAAAGGTCGTGAAGGCCCATGGCGTGCACCTGGGCAAGGAAGACATGCCCGTAGCGGCGGCCCGGCGTTTGCTGGGAGAAACCTTTATCATTGGCGGTACGGCCAATACGGTGACGGATATCCGGGAACACCGGCGGCAGGGCGCCGACTATGTCGGCCTTGGTCCGTATCGCTATACCGCCACTAAAAAGAAGCTGAGCCCTCTGTTGGGTCTTGAAGGAACCCGCCGCATTTTGATGGAACTGCGCGAGGAGCCCCGACCCTTCCCGGTCGTAGCGATAGGGGGAATAACCCCGGAAGACCTCGTTCCGTTATTGCAGGCGGGGGTCCACGGGATCGCTTTTTCCGGGCTGCTGATCCATGCTTCGGACAAAGGGGAAATGATGGGGAGCATCCTGAGAACTGTCAACCAACCTTTATTCAGAACCTCCAATTGACCGATCATGCTGACAATCGCAGATAAAACTTTTCATTCGAGATTATTTACGGGGACGGGGAAATTCGGCTCGGGCGCACTTATGAAAGAAGCTCTTCTTGCCAGTGGCTCCGAACTGGTGACGGTAGCCCTTCGAAGGGTGGATGTGCGAAGCGCCCACGATGACCTGCTCCGGTATCTGCGGCACCCGGGTATCCACCTGCTGCCGAACACTTCGGGCGTACGAAATGCGAAAGAAGCCATTTTTGCAGCGGAACTAGCCCGTGAGGCGCTGGAAACGAACTGGCTGAAACTGGAAATACATCCCGATCCGCGCTGGCTGCTGCCGGATCCTATCGAGACGCTCCTGGCTGCGGAAGGACTGGTGAAAAAGGGCTTTGTCGTGCTGCCCTATATCCATGCCGATCCCGTCCTCTGCAAAAGACTGGAAGAAGTGGGCGTGGCGGCCGTCATGCCCCTCGGTTCACCTATCGGGAGCAACAAAGGATTGAAAACCCTGGATTTTTTAGAGATCATCATCGGACAAAGCAAGGTGCCCGTGATCATAGATGCGGGTATCGGCGCTCCTTCGGATGCGGCCAAAGCGCTGGAAATGGGAGCCGACGCCGTGCTGGTGAACACAGCCATCGCCGCCAGTGCCGATCCGGTGTTAATGGGCCGGGCCTTTAGGCTGGCTGTGGAGAGCGGGCGAATGGCTTATGAAGCGAAGCTGGCCGGGAAGAATGCTTACGCGGCGGGAACGAGTCCCCTCACCGCTTTTTTGGATGAAGTGTAAAATTTAAAATAAAGGGCATGAGCTTTACAGAAGTATTCAATAGATACCAGTGGTCGGAGGTCAAGGCCGGCATTTATAATAAGACCGTGGAAGATGTGGAGCGGGCCCTGGGGCGGACCTCCCGGGACCTGGAGGATTTCAAAGCCCTTATCTCTCCGGCGGCGGCGGCCTACCTGGAGACCATGGCGCAAATGAGCCAGCAGCTTACCCAAAAGCGTTTCGGGAAGGTGATGCAATTATATATCCCCCTCTATCTTTCCAATGAATGTCAGAATATATGCACCTACTGCGGGTTCAGCTATGAAAATAAGATCCGCCGCAAGACCCTGCAGACCGGTGAACTCTTGCAGGAAGTGGCGGTCATACGGGAAATGGGATACGACCATGTACTCCTGGTAAGCGGCGAGGCAAATCAATCCGTGGGAGTGGAATATTTTAAAAAAGCCCTGCGGCTGGTAAGGCCCCATTTTGCGCATATCTCGATGGAAGTACAGCCGCTGGAGGAGGAGGAGTATGCAGCCTTGATGCAGGAGGGTCTGAATACCGTACTGGTATACCAGGAGACCTATCACCGTGAGGATTATAAGCTCCACCATCCGAAGGGGAAAAAATCGAATTTCGAGTATCGCCTGGAGACCCCCGACAGACTTGGCAGGGCCGGTATCCATAAAATGGGACTGGGCGTCCTGATCGGGCTGGAAGACTGGCGTACAGATAGCTTTTTCACGGCCCTGCACCTGCAATACCTAGAAAAGAATTATTGGAAGACGCGCTATTCTCTGTCCTTTCCGAGGCTAAGGCCTTTTTCCGGCGGCCTGGAACCCAAGGTGGATATGACGGACAGGCAGCTGGTACAGCTTATCTGCGCATGGCGGCCCCTG
>Ga0307516_10002393_pt1 | contig 25123 bp, 25 predicted proteins | sample 19_EM_MG_FD_203310 | JGI IMG/M metagenome (GOLD analysis project Ga0307516, IMG submission 203310) | Populus trichocarpa ectomycorrhiza microbial communities from riparian zone in the Pacific Northwest, United States - 19_EM | ecosystem: Host-associated > Plants > Roots > Unclassified | place...
ACCTCACTTAGCCTGTGGAGTTGGTGACAGGTCTTGTTGTCTGACCTGACCCTAACCAACCAGCCTGCTTGACTAACCTCAAGCAAACCACTGGTTCTTTATATTTCCTAATAAGCAACCTCAACCTTGACAGCGGATATGGTGTTATTATAGATAGGGGACTCAAATCGAGCACCGTGGTTGCCACTACACTCCAAGAAGTGTATGTGTTTATTGTTTGACGGTCACACCAATCTTACCGTGGTAAAAAGCGACAGGATCTACGTCAACAGCTTTGAAAAACTGCTTGCACTGGGTCCAGGGTAGAATAATTTTGGCCAGGTCATTGTGAAAAACACTCAGAATAATCCCACAATAATGTGTGTGGATAACTGATCACATTATTTAGAATCTACTCAAAAGTGCGCAGGATCCGGGTGAATTCCTTTGAGGGGGTTTCAATAGTACAAAGGGCTATCCACATGTCTAATTGTAGGATTATTCTGACTGTTTCTCACGATAATCTAGGTAAACTTATTCCACCTTAGACCCAGTGTTGATTTCTCGTCGGTCGTGAAGGCCGAGATCACTCAAGGCGATGGTGACACCACCAATGTTGGAAGACTCCTTGAGGTGGCTCGAGGTGATACCCGGTGGTCCCACGCCAGCGCTGTCAAGGATTCCATTGGGAATTGGCATGTGTTCAACCCTGGGCTGAGTAAGAAGAAGGACATGCCTTGGGGCTTTCACCACATTGAGTGTGCGAGATTGTTGTCCCCCCCATCCATCGAGTGGAACGAAGAGTAGACCGTCCCTTTATCCCTCTTCCAATCTTACCGATTTTGTAGGAACATGAGGGACCTACTTAATCCTGCTAAACCTGCCTGGTTCAAGTTCGGCACAGGGGACTTTCCGCGATTCCTGTGGGAGGGAGAGACGCTCCATGAGGACCCCACGATCGGGTTTCTGGCCCATCCAATCTTATTCGCTGTGGGTCCATTTATCTGGTTTTCTATTCAGCACTGAGATTACCGATAACGCAGGCCCTCCGTCATTTCGTTGTCAGCCCATCAAACGGCATCAATCCCACGTCAAACGACTCAACAAAGGGCAGGTATGCAAAACAGTGCAATGTCAAACATGTTACCATTGAATCGATCGTGTACACAGCTACAATGGTACGTCAACATTGTCTCACCCTCGCCACAGCTAACACGATCCAGGTCCGCTTCGGGTTGAGCGGCGACAAGAGGTTCAGTGCAGAAGGCAGCAAGTTCAAATACAAGGACATGTACTATGCGATTGTGAAGTTTGTGAAGGTGTGGCCAAACAGGAAGATCAACCAACTACTGGCAAAATGGGATAGGTGGGATATCCTCGTCTCTCTATATGTGTACCCTGCTGACTGCCTCTAGGGAGGTCTTTCCACAGGTGTACACAGATGGCGAGTTGGAGACGAGGGATCTGACCCAGACTCTCTAGTGGCATGATTGACCCAGCAGGTGGAGGTGATGGGGGCAGAGGAGAGCTAGGGTTTGCATCGTAGGCACAGACAATATATGTATTTCCCTATATCAGGCCTGTGTTATGATCCCGAATACCACAATACCACGAGCTGTGCAACCGTATGGTATGCATCGCAGAACGCGAATACATCAGCTACATAACGCGGACACAACGGCGATCTAACAACCTCATAACATCGGTCACAACTCATGCTGCCATGTGGCTGTCACTTTCCTATGGCCAACCCACCGTGATCTACCGTATCACGTCTGTTGTAGTACGTTGCAGCCATTCCACCGCATTATATTGGCAGTACAACTTCTCAACTAGTTTTCTGATGCATTTGTGCGCCCAGGACCACAGTAAGTGCAGCCGATGCTTCTCTTCAACAGCGTGAATCATGAGCCTCTGAGGTGGCCCCAAACTTGTTTAATGTAATTCTTGCCATGATGGCAGGGTTGGGGAAATATTTATTTTTCATTTGCTCAAACTAACCTCAACACATACCTACTGATTTGTAAGCTACGGGTGTGACATAGTTGTGATGGGGTGGGAAGGAACCTTCTGGAAGCCTGCAGACCGGTTTCGGACCTTGCTGGGAGAAACCCACCCCTGCAGGCTTTGAAATCCACAGAACTGACCAGGCCCTAAAGCCTCTGTTTTTTACACATCTCCCTATTGATACTTCCCTATCCTCCCTAACTCATTCACTACTACTGCACATCCAGTAACCCTCCCACCTTTAGCCCCACTAGAGTTCAGCACAAGGACCAGGGGGATGATTGGCAGGCTAGGTCCTCAAATGTGATCATTTTTCTATGAACTCTCCAATGCTGGCCAGCTGTGAGCCACAGATTTTGAAACATGGATTGTGGGGGGAGCAAGATTAATTATAAGGTGTGCCAGCACTGCAACATACTTCATTGGAAGGCAGACCAACTTTCTACTTCAAGGACAAACAATATCCTGTTCAGGATATGCTGGATATGCTGCAACTCTGGCTGTGTCCAGCTCCCTCCCCTTGATCCACCTCCAGATGAAATCAAAGCATTGTTCACAAACCAGAATCCTATTTCTAAGGAATTTTGCAGCAACATACAACAATACAATTATGCCTTCCCTTTTCCCCCCTCAGGGACCCTGAGGAGAAGAATGGTCACCCACAACCAGCAAGGCAATGGTCCTTATTCCTGTCAAATACAGGGTGAGCTCTACGACTGGTCTGGCTCTCTGGCTCCCTGTGATGGAGAGGAACTGGTCTCTACACAACTCTACATTTATAATCAAGCAACTGCACTCAAAGCCCAACATCGCCAAAATACTGATCTCAACCCCTTCACACCTCCAGACCTTGCAAGGACCTTGCAAGGTGTGTTGTGGAATTCACACTCATATGCCACTGTCTATCATCATGCACATGAACTCCTACAATGGGATAGATCTGCTGACTTCTCAATGCTGCTTCACTGCATTGTACAACCTCCCTATTGCAAATGAGGCTGCGGTTATCATCCCTGGAAAGGAGGACACCAAAGCCACAGGTTTATGTGACATTAACATTCACCAAAAGACCAGTGACAATAATCTCTCATCTCTAGTCTCTGTATAATGGACATCCTACTTATGGTTGCCTCCACTATGTCCTCTTCCCCACTGGTTAACATGAGTGGCACTGGAGTTTTTTAACCACTTCCCAGGGTGGTACCCAACACATGCTGGGGGCAGAGGGGGTCTTACCAGGAAGGTACATTGAGAGTTTTGATTGTTTGAATAAAAGTAAATTATTTAAAATATCCAGCAGTAATACTGGGGGGTAGAGGTTCAGATGTTTCCACAGTGTCCCAAAAATCATCAAAATGAGTGAGAATGATCTCTGTTGGGCAGGTATCTAACCTTAAAGAGCAGGAGCAGGGAGATTGCCACCTGGGGATAGGCTTGGTGGCATCCTGTGCAGACTGTCTGGAATCTGGGACCCAGGTGTGATTTTAGAGATTAGGGCCCAATTGGGAGAGTTACCACAGGGAAGGCATACAGGACAGACAGGTGCGTGGGTAATGTTAGGTAAAATTTCTCGACCGCCTAGTTGATTTGATTTGATTTGGCTTTGAGAACTTGCTAATCCTGTGTATATTTGTCATCTGGACGGCTGGGTCAACGCTCCACTCGAGGTCAGGTGAGCATTGCAGTCCTCTCTTCACAAGGGGTGGCAGTTGAAGTCACCCGCATGTGCAGCCACAATATGGATATTGTCGGATACAGCGTTCATCTCAGAACTAGTGTTCTTAGAGTTTGCCGACCGCTGCCACCAATCGGTCGGAATTGGGAGGACGAGCTATCAAACAATCCATAAGGATATAGAAGTCGTGCAAGTATGTTGCAGAAGGTGTGTCACTCATTATTCGCCTGCCTTGTACTGTTGTTGGCAGCTGTTTACATCTTTACATTTATGTGATTGTTCCTGGGTATAGTTCGCTTTTCGGTTTCCCACGCACCGCGGCTCTTTGTCTTTAACTTCCATCTAAGGGGTACGTTACTATTTCTCGTTTCCCCCTTTTATACACCGGTCCATTGTAGCATCATCTCATTTGTCCACCTATATATTTCTTTATCTTCGACTCCCGCCCAAGGATATCAAACCACCCAGACTCTAACCGAATCAAGCAACCATTTTCCTGCATCAAGGCATGGATACAAGCCACTGCGATTATATCTCCTTGGACCAATTGACCATTCCCACACTAACCCACACTTCATGCCCAGTGAAAACTCGGGCGAGCGTCAGCGAGCCTGAGTGAGCACTGGCGAGTCGGACTAGCGGACTCTAGCGGATCGAGTCCAGACTAGAACGTGGCAAAAACATGGCCAACACGTGTTAGATCAGATCTAGGCCGGGTGATTCTGGTCGAGCTGTTAATTAGTACGCGGTACTCGCGACTAGCTCAACCTTGTTTCAATCTAGCATACCCGTACCAATGTAATATCTCGTGTGAATTAAGATGATTTTTTCCTAAGTCCCTCCATTCCAAAGTCCTCCACTATCCCCGAGGCGACGATACACCATCGAGTCCACTCCCCCGAATGTCCCTCCCTTCAGCCGACCCCAAGAACCCTCCTGCTTGGTTGTGCACGTGTAGGAAATGTGGATCCAATGGAAAAGCACGTGCTCCCCAGGCAGACGTGGTACTCCCACAACCCCAGTGGGAAGGCAACCGAGTGTGTTTACAGACAAAGACACACCTCCTCCTGTTCGCGAAGCGTGGAAACGACGACGTCTCAAAGAAGTCGAAGAACCCCCGCGCCTCGCGTTGGCTAGATAAGATCACCTTGATCGGGCTCCGAAATTGGGTTCCCCAACCGCAAGTCTTTTCTTTTTTCTTTTTCCCCACCTTCTCTCTCCCTCTCACCACCATCCTCTGTGATGGCATCGTCCTCTACGCTACCTCACAGCGATCCAGACGAATGCTCCAGTTCGGATCCTCTCCACACATTTCCCCTCCCCATCGCTGGCCGCAAAGCCGGCGTCCAAGAAAGACACTAGCATCGAAGAAGACGTGTCCTGGACGGTAAGTTACACCACTCATTCTGTTCGCGCTATGTTTATACTTACACACGCTACAGGGAGTTGTATTTTAAGCAATGGAGACAAAAACAGAAAGACGAAGTCCCGGACAGCGATTTCGACGCTTACTGGGGTGACCTCTCCCCTAAGGCAACAAAGGTACACATTCTCCTCACGTATCACACAATCTCACCTGATACTTTGCGCTATCGATCAGGCGTATAAGACCCGGGCATCGGAAGGTGTATGTCGCCATCGCCGCCACAATTCCCCCTTTGTTTGACATCCGCATTCCCACAGGTTCTAGGACCCGAGCCGAGCTCCTCCGGGTGAGGCGCCAGCTCTGTCTCTAACTGTCTTGCGTTGGGGGAGGGAGGGAGGGAGGGAGGGAGGGTCGTATCCTCGCCAGTACGCGGGTGCGGGTGGTGCAGCAACCCGGATGTATAATAGATGCTAGTTGTGCCTCGACCTTCCTCTGCGAGAATAGATCGATTTCGTCCACACTCGATTCCGATAGAACTGCAAACCAAATGAAATCTAGTACATTCTACTCTACTCTAACACACTCTAACAAAATCTACTCGATTCTAACGTCGGACACCAGTTAATCTGGCCTCGCCACCACTCGAATCCAGATAGAACTGGTCTAGTATTGAGCAGAATTAACGATCCCTGTCGAGCCCAGTCTAACTCCTAGTTGGGCTCGATCCAGCTCACTGCCGCTAGATCGAATTCTCACTGGGCTTCATGATTTGGGACGCAGTGTTCCAACTGGTAATGTCCTCAAAAATCGAAGGGTGGTACAAGGTCATGTTTCTTGAAAGCTTCTCGTTCCTCACATTCATAAAGTGTGTTGCTTCCGCCTGAACTCACTCCAACCCCGCACAATGGACTCCTGGCTTCTTATCCTTTTCGTTCACTTTGATGCAACAAAATCTGGAATGTCTTGTGCGGGTGGGGCTTCCCCGGTTTACTTAGCAGATTTGGGAAGCCCTATCCAAATAAGATGTCCTAGATCTTGTGCCAGTCAAAGTGGACGAGAAGGATAAGATGCAAGGAGTACACTGCGTGGGGTTCAAGTGAGCTTAGCCAGGAAGTCGCGCACTTTGTGCATATGGGAATAAGAAACAATCATTTCGATTGCTCCAGCTTCCCACCTGTATTCCCAGATGACGTGGAAGTTTATGACTCTGCATAACGAGCCTCCAAAAGGGTTGACGAGCTCATCTACTGGGCATCTGAATCACTGCTGCGGCAAACACAGATTAAAGAGGCTGTGTTCTGCTGTGACAGTGCTTCAAATGCACTGTAAATCAGGTCTCCGACCTTTTCAGAGGCTCGCTGTGGGGTGCCATAAACTTCTACGTCATCTGGGAATGCAGGGCGAGAAGCTGTGGTGAATTTAACCCTGTCCCGTTCAGGTGGTAGAGAAACCTAAAGCAGTCTCGAAAGCCTGGGTCTGGTATTTTTTCTTTTATTTCTGTATTTTCATTGGCGTTCCCACTCAGGACAGTCAGCAACAAACACAACTACACACATGACCATGTGCCCAACCCTGTGAGCCAAGTGCTGAAACAACGCATTCATATGCTGGCTGACAGACTATACTCCATCATTAGGGCAATATTCGAGCCGAACGTCTACCCAGACAAATGGGGGGGGGGGAATTTCATGTATGAACGTTCAGCGAAAGGATATGCTACATGAGACCGAGTAAAGACATCTTTCTGCCATTGGTTGCGCTCCGACATTATAATGAGTGTCCCGGACTTGAAGATGAAAGCGATTTCTGTGACGGGGTAGAAGGTTGGATGAGGCATTCGGACCTGGATACCACATTGTCTCGAAACGGCCTTTATGTTGAGTGTTGCGTGGCGGGTTGACCGCAGTAGTGTCTGCTGGACGAGCAAGACAAATACCCTACTCGCGCATCCTCGACTCTTCGGTTCAGACCTGCCTGGAAGACCAATCGAGAGTTGCAGGGCTCGCGTCAGATCGAATGTGGGAAATTGCGTGCCCCACCCACCCTCTACCCTTCCTGCCTTGAGAAGAATTGTATCAAGCGGGCGTTCGCCGGGGACGCATCGCACATTGCCATCCCAAAGTCCCTGTTCTAGTCACTTGATTCCCACTGGCCCTATGCGCGCAACCCTAACCAGCTTACACATTCGTTGAGGACGAGGTCTCCGGAGTCCTAGACCTCAATATGATGGTTCGACCCAGAGGACTCCGGAGGAACCGCCTGCTTGAATTATGGACCACGCGACAAGAGTTGGTTTCTGGGACCCGGTGACAGCGTCAACTGCATGGCCGTCGGGGACGGAGATGGAGGTGTAGGCATGAGATTCAACGCAGGGTTTGTATTTGGGGACGAGGGAGGTGGATTGGATGAGATTGATGTCTAAGGGTTCGAACTGAGAGATGATCCAGCGGTCTGATTTTGTATGTGGTTTCTGGGGATGTGTCTTGCTGTGGTGGCTGTGGGGTGGGAGGACTGATGAGGCACACCAGAGGTCCAGAACTCATATGACTGGGCCAAGGCATTGACCTACGAGGAAGCCGAACACATACAGGGGAAGGTGGGATGCGGGAGGGCTGCCTGCACCGCTACGACTGGGCGGCCAAGCGACGATGAATCTCAGATCTGAGCTATCAGCTATCCGAATGACGTCGCTAGTCGATGGCTTGGGGGAAGAAACGTGACTTGTGGTCGCCGCTGACTTGGCCTTCAAGTTCCAGTGCTTCCAGAGGAGCAAGCAGGTGAGCGAGTAGAGCGTAGACTTTCCTCACACAGTCCCCGCTGTTAGCACGATGTCCTTTCCATCAAGAACCTCTTGGGTAAGGTTGGCTTGTCAGTCTTGAAGATGGCTGTAGCCGAGCTTTTGTGCAAGTGATGGGGTGATGCGGTCCAAGTCGATGACATGGTTGGGGCAGAGTGATAAAAGTTTGAGATGTGGGGGAGATTATGGATGGATACAATGATGGATTAAATAATATGACGATACGATACTTGGGGGGAAGTTAGACATGTTCATAGTGGCGGAGATGCGGAATAGTGAAAGCGAAGACATATTAGTTGAGCAGGAGCAAGCAAGCCATAGTTTATCCCATCCTAAATCTCCAGAGAGAACGTTGCTGCCGTCGAGGCGATCATTTGGAGGTGCGACACTTGCATTTCCCGGAGGAAATGTGGCAGAGTGAAATCAGTATACCTAGGCTGGAATCCAACCTCAGGTTTAGAGGGGAACAGCTCTGAATTGAGTATACCATCTCTCCTTTGGCAGTTTTGTATCTCCAGCGTGTCCTCGCAGGCTCGCACCACAGGCGTATTATGTATTTATTTTTATATTGCATACTATACCACATCCCTCCACCCATTCGCTCCATGTGTATAAAACCTCGACACAAGGCCGTTTGGTGAGTTGATGGGGACCTGCTCAAAACGGTACCCTCACATTGAAGGCAAACTCACAGTGGTGGCCCACTGTTTCCTCTGGGCGGCAGTACCGACTTCGGTGGACGCACAGAATGTTCGGGAACGTGTGGCCTGCCGACGGCTGAGTCTGCCGTGGCGTCGGTAAATGTGTGATGGCTCCCACCCCGATCATCGGGATGTCCGAGGCTCAGCGGTTTCACAGCCACGGTCCCCGTACATGGGAGGAAGTCAAGCCGTTAGTCTTCACGGTGATTTGACCAGGCATTGAAGGTGAGATTATTGCAATGTACTGAGGGTGGAGTCTCTGATGCGTACACAGGTTAATGGCTGAGACCGTGGTGCCTTTGACTCCCCGGAGTCAGCACCGTGAATCAGATGGCAGGGAGAGGCAGCGTCGTGTGCCGATGAGTGACTCGCCGGTCTTAGCTCTAAACTGGGCCCTCCTGATCTTGAGATGCGTCTAGGGGGCAATACTTCATTTAATCCGGCCATTCCATTCGGGATATTTAGCCAACGGAATGCAACAAATATAGGTACACATGAAGGGTTAGCTTTCGGAGTCAACTGACGCAACTTCCGCTCTATGGCCTTCTCACATTGGACCAGAGCCTTCGCACGTTTCACGATGACGGGAGCCAGTCAAGGGGTCAGCAACAAGGCCAACGGGCATCTACAAACCGTTCCGAAGGTCAACGCCGGCGGCGCGAGGGGGAACGTCAGGAGAGGGAACAACGTGAGAGGGAACAGCGCGAGCCTGATTCATTACAGCGGCCATTGGCGGTAGGCAATTTTGCACACATTTCTCTGCGATTTGGCTTATAAATCAAACGCCTGCCCCGGTGCAGCCACGTGCACCGTTGCCCACTCCACCAGCAACACAATAAGGTGTAGGGCCGACCAGCGGCAGAGCCCGGGACGTGTCTACTCTTCCTACAGCAGCGGACGATCTGTACCCCCCCACTGTTGAACTCTCAGGAATTTTGGGTTGGTATGTTCGTTATCAATGTACGAAATATGCAATATTTGGTCGGTGACATTGCTCCGTACAACCAATCCAGCTGATCCCGAGCACACCGTACCTATTCTCAACGAGGGCCATAGAATTACACAATGCGGGATCGGTGGCCCGACATTCCCCGAAAATACGGTGATGGAAACCGCCTAAACGAACACCATTGAAAGCGGCCAGCTCGAGGGAACCAAAACCGAACGCCGATACAGGGAAACGGGATGTAGGGTTATGCTCGTCGCATGTGACCGTCACGCTCGGACAAACAAGTACCAACAAATCTGACCGTAAAACAGTTTTCGCACAGAGCTTTCGACACCGCGGGCAACGAGCTATATCCCCGTTGAATAAATCTTGATTTTGCGCTGAAGGGTGAACCGATTTCTTCAGGACAAATGGAATCAAACAAATGTTGAAAGAACGCGGAAGAAATACTCGGGAACGAATCTCATTGGTTAGCACGTGGAGAACTTTATGTTTCCTTTCTATTTCTTCACCTACGCTTTTCTGAAGATATCGGTTCACACTTCAGGATAAATTCACGATTTATTCAAAAGATATATTCTCCACCGCCCGCGGTGCAACAAGACCCGGAACTTACGTCCCGGGAATACCCCAGTGTTATTAGCGGGAGAACCCTACCCGCCACACGACGACCATATCAGAAACCATCGCAGAGGCACAACCTTGGTAGGATGGAATGTGTCTGCCACCACTGTGGTGCCTTGCACGGCGTTACTACTCCCAACGCAACCAAGCCGAAGACTTTGATCATCACGGGTGCCTTCCGATGCTACAACAGGTTGTCTTACAAAGTCGAGCCTGGGTCCCGATACTTCGTTTACATCATGGTAATGCCATATTGCTTGTTTTGTTCCCCAGCGGCTGGGTTGGGTTGTAGGTTGCCCTGTTTGGTGTGGGGGTGTTTCTGGGGCGGGGATTCAGATCGATCATGAAGACGAGTCTGATATTATGGGGAATATTTTCTACGCGAGTGCCCTCCCGAAAACCCCGCTTCTCGGTCTCATGAAAGATATTACAGCTGTGTCTTGCTGGCGACGCCCCTGCAAAACATCCTCCCGTCGTGAAGATCTGCGGCCGACCGAGTCGCATTAATGGTATGGAGGCCGCTTTTTTCAACATTGACGCCAACTGCTGATAGGGTTTTCGAGCAAGAAACTCGCATTTCCCTGGGGCAGGACTATCCCCCAGGGCTGGGTACACAAGCCGATTCCCAACCCAAATAGCCCCAAGTTCGTTGGTGTTTCTGGCATCTTGGCCGGGATAAGAACCGAAGGGAACTCAAAGAAGTTTCACGCCAATATCACATCGGTGCATTCCTCGGCTCGGCGCTGGGACGTATGCGACCCAACGTGAGTACTCTATCCCTCGCCATATGACTAAGGCTGATCTCTCCCCACAGTATCGACCCTGGTCGCGAAAGGGAAACGAACGGCAGAAATATGTTTCAATGACAAGCCAACTCGAACCAAGAAAGATCACGGATGAACTATCAGGGACAAATGACGCACTTTAGCCAGTTACTTTGTGTTATATCTTTACTTATTCCAGAGCGTACCACCGATTATTTCGTAGAATATCTTCGTTTAGTAATATCCGTTGAAAGTTATAGTCAAACAAAGGTGCCTCCACTCACGGAATCGGGTGTTCAAGATAGTGCCTATCACGGGTCACTGCTAGTGCAACCAAAAGGTAAACAACGAATTGGGGCTCTATCCGATGGGAAGCGGTCTATCGAAACGAAAACCGCTGTCAAACTCAGCCGCGAATATCAAGATGTTGCGTCTGGCAATCACCAAAGGGCGACCTCCTGCCGTGGTGCCGAGTTCAGGAGAAGCCTACCAGATCGAAAGGGACATGTAAAACTTTTACCGGGCATGGAAACTGAGGTACTATGATAAGGGATTAGCTATACAACCATTCTCTCTCCTCTCTCCTCTCTTCCTTTGTCCTCCATCGCAGATATCTCCTCTTTTCCCGTACTACTCCCCTTCCAGTTCCCAGATACGCTCCGGAATCGCTACCGGAGCGACTGCATACTCCCTGGGCATAATGATGATGATGAGCCTTCGCTCGATAGTATGGGCCTCCATGGCAACCATAAGCTCAAGGGACTCGTGAGCGCGAGGGAGCTCGCCGATGTCCTTGACGAGATAGTATGCGATTTTTTTGAAAAAGAGGATTGCACCAGGTTTTGCGCTCCGGAATCCGACCAAGTTAGATGGTAGATGGGGAATCGTGATTACCGGGACATCGGCCAGCAGGAGGGTGGAAATATATCCCCAGGTACGTACACCGGTCCTCCAGCGTCGGTGGGTGCTGACCTGGACCTCCGGATACATCATTGGAAAGGTCGTGGAAGCGGGGGGAATGACGACTATGAGGTGATTTTGGAGGTCCGGGGGGACGATGCGCTCGAATTCGCTAACTAGTTGGACTTTGACGAAGTCGCGTCCGATCGTCTCCCCGTTGACGCGGGGGGAAAGGTTGTAGGAATGGTCGGATTGTGGGGTGCCAGGGAAGAGACCGGATCCACAGAGGCAGGCCTGGAAGAATCCGCTCACCAGCGTTAACGTTCGTTGGACATAGGAGGGTTCGGATGGCGGAGGGTTTGAATGGGCTGAAATGGTGTCGGCGGTGAGACAGAAGTCCGCAGGATTATCCCGAGTAAGGATGGTGAAACCTAGGGAGAACCCCGGGGGGGGAGTCCCATACCGGCGTACCGCGTGGTCAACGAGTTCTCCGTCGACTGTGTCCGGACCCAAAGGTGTGGGGTCTGCGACGGGAAAGGCGTAGAGTACCTTGCTGTTAACGATATAACAGTTGGTGAGCGACTGGAGGTTGAGGGTGAGTTGGGCGGCGGGGTGCATAGTGGAAGGCGTTTGGGTCTTGGAGGTTCTCCGTCTCATCCCATCGCCTCTTATACCCGTCTTATGCCCGTCGTGACAGCGCTTCCGGGGAAGGTGCCCTTCTTTTTAGCGCCTCGGAACCCAATCACAATGCTAGACTTTGGGGATTTTACAGCCAAATTTAAACTCCGAGTTGTACGTCTTTTCCCATCCCTTTGAAAACATCAAAAGTGCGGACCTCTCAATTCTTATCCGCCCATGACCGATGATGCCACCGGAACATGACAGTGGGGAACAAATCTATTGGGATTAACGTTTCTTGGTTGTAATGTAAATTGGCCATCTACAGATCCTGCAGGGCGCACCGTCCTGAAGAAATGGTGATGGTTAAAAGTGATCTGCAACCAACAGTTTTTAGAGAATCACCTAAGTGTCTGAATACACGCTTCAGAGGGGGGTTAAACGCGTTGTGGGAGAGGGAATTGAAGCGGGAACATGTTGCTTAATGAGGGTCGAAACGCGTAACATAACGCGTAGCCGAGAGTACTCGATCCCAAGATGCAGGACCGGATCCAAATTATCTCCACACGTCGGACGCAGCAGCGGCCAAAACTCGATAGAAGGACTCCTGCGCCCCCAACGGACCTGCTCACACGCAGACAGTCCCATAACCACCTGCGGGATCTGACTTCTCGCGCCGATTATGACGATGGACCTCGGGTGTCATCCTCGTCTTATCCACTTGCTTTAACGCAACAAGTCCAGATAAGGCTAAGATCACTCCAGGTAGTTGCCAAGCGGTAGTATTTCCGGGGCCTGTACCACCCTGTAATTCTGGTGTATTGTATTTCTTCTATGTATTTCAAACACTTTTGCCAAGGCTTAACCTGGTTTGCCGGTGTGTTGCTTTCCTCTCGGAACTTATGGGACAATAAAGCTGAGCGTCCGTCGGTAAGATCACGACACGCCTAACAAACACCCATGGTCCCACGAGAGACCTGCGCATGTAACCCATTTGCCATGTTGGGCTACGGGTGTCGTCTCCAAACCGCCTGTGAACTACGATCATAGTGGAGACCCTTCCCTCGAAAATCAGCCAACCACCCTGGTCGCGAAATTGAGGTAGCCTTTAAGCTCACCAGCTGCTGACACCGTGTCTGTGCTTAAAAAAATAATAATTTGTAATCCAATTGGCAACACCGCACGGAGGTCCCAGATACCGAGGAACAATCCTCGGCTACTGGGACCTTGCTACAACATCTAGAGCCACGCGTTTTCTTAAAGGCAGTCCCTTGATTCGGCAATGAATTATCTTCTGCACGTGGGCCCACATGTAGGTCTGCCTATTCCACGGATCCGGCCCTTCATATCACCTACTCTAAATATTCCATGAATAATTGAATTGTTTAACTTGCGTCCGCGGCGAGGGACAAACAAATGCAAACAAACGTATGACCGTGAGCCTGGGTGGCAATCCCACCACAAGGGACCCCTGCGAGGGAGAAAGGTCGGTGCTGTGACCATACTGCCAACGTAACACGCGCCACGGTCTGTTACGGTTCGCAGAGGAGAAACCATCTTCTGGTTGCAAGGCACATCGGATTACTGTGCGAAGAACACGTATGGCAGTAATTCGGCATCGTGGTTGTCTGAGGCCCGCCCCAGACATCCCTCAATTCTCAACGTATGACACATTTTCCTTGCGTCTTGCCTTAGCTTTCAGATGGTAACTAGAAAACAACCGAGCACAACGAATTCGGCTTCCTCTCCGAAGCGCATACGTGGCAAGGTTTCGGGGTTCTTCGGGAGAACAGAAGCCTCGGGGCGGACCCGACGAGCGCCCGAAACGGGCAACCGGAGACAACCGCAAGCGCTTGCTGCTTCTTTGATCGCAAACACAGGCAAACAAGGGACGGAGCGCTCGGTGCAAAGCACGCGTCGCGTCCCTTCTCACGCCCTCTGTTCCCAACCACCACCTTCAACCCAAGGCGTGTACGCGCCGCGGGCTAGTTTGTCACTTCTGTGGCAAGCTGAGGGTTGGTTGCGACCCCTCCCACACCCACTGGCGTGCGCTAGATTGGGCAGTTGGCGGCTTTTGTTGCCAGCGGGGTTTGGGGTTGCTTCCTGTTGGTGGGGTGGGTATTTTGGAACAGTTTGGTTGTTGGCAGGTGGGTTGCAGGCAAGTCGTTCCGCCTCATTGTTTTCTTTCGATTCTCGAGGTTTGTTCCAGCCAAGCTTGGTGGCTACACGCCATGAGTGTGCTTCCCTGCTTCTGCAGGGAAGTGGCATTTGGAATGAGCCCCACAACCATGTGTGAGCGCACAATGGGTGAGCTCGACCCTTCTGGGTCGAGTCGGGGCTCGGTTTGGTGTACGAGTTTTATTTTTCTATGGGATGGCTTGGGTGCATGTCATTGGTTACAGTCCTATGAATAAGGAAGGTAACCCTTGCGGGTACTCTGCGCTAGCCTGTCTTTTTCTGTTTTGGGTGTATGCATGGCTGGGGAATTGTCCCTGAATGACAATGAAGATGGCCCACACCAACATTTTTCATTCTAAATGCAATCGTCCATGGACCCGGTCCTTTGTCCTTCCCGTCTCTCCAACGACCGCAACATCTTCCATTCTGCAAGGAGATTGATGGCCGGAGGATGAATGGCCCTTTCCTCTGTCCCCTCCGCGTTTTAACTTGATTAGTAATATGGATAATCCCACTGAGCATTTGCATTCCACTCACAAATCCTTCGTGGAACTGTGAAACCTTCAGGTTTTGGCCCGTCAACACTAGGTACCCTATCGACGGAAATATCTCTGCAATCCAAACGCGTACTTTTTTCTTTGATGGTCCAGTTCTGAGTAATTGTTTTAAGGATAGTGACGGCGGTATTCTCATTGTCAACGGTGATTGCATTCAACGCACCCTAGTACAAGTTAGGGTTTGAAGTGGCAACCGTCTGTGGGCCTGTGGTGTGCGCAAACAAATCCAGACAGATATTGGAGCACGTACACAATCGCATCCAGTCTATGAGTGAGAACTTCTATCTTGCCAGTCGCGTAGCTTAGTTGTGGAACACAAGGGGGTCACAGAGTCGAAGAGTGCACGCCGCATAGCCTGAGAGTCGCACCCTTCTCTGTTCGCGTGAGTCCCAAAGAGGAGTCTATACGAAAGCTCACTCAGGCACGAGAGGACGCTCTTCGTGGTCCGCAACATGGTGTCGTAGCTCAACAACAAAGCAAAAATGGAATATCTAGCCACCGTACCCGTGCTACTCTAACATGTACACCCAGTGTGGTTCAATATATGCTCATCCAGATTTGCATCTTACTTATCCGATCCAGCTTTCCGGTATCCCGAAATGGCAGGCGGTTCGACAAGGACTTTCCAAATTGGGGGTGCCCCCCGTCCCCGGTATAATTTCACAAGACGGTTGGGGTCGAAACCTGCAATCAGGAAAACCGATCCCACAGCAATCACAGGTAAGCCTCCAACCGGCGTGGGACTAGACTACATAGCGTGAGAGTGTCTCATTCACAAGTCCGATCAACGATTGGCTTGCGCAGATTGTGACAATCTAGTTTAGTCCTGCGCCGGTTGGAGGCTCACCTGTGATCGCTGCGCGATCGGTTTTTTGGATTGCAGGTTTCGCCTCCTAACCGTCTTGTGAAATTGTACCGGGGACGGGGGGGTACCCCCACTTTGGAAAGTCTTCGTTGCATTGTCCGCCGTTTTGGGATGTCGGAAACCTGGATCGGATGAGAAGCGTAATGCGAATCTCGATGCGCGTATACTATTTGGAAGGAGCGCTGATTTGGGCGTATGTGCTCGGGACAGCACGGGCATAGTAGAGAGAGAGAAATAGGATATTGCACGTCGTCCACTATCTGTCTACATCCTCGTCAACAATGAATCTGAACAACGTCATATTTTTTACCTCGGTTGACTTCCAAGGTTCCATACCGGTCAGGCCCACCTTGAACACGCCCACCGACACCCAGCAAAGACAACAAGAGCCGAAGAAGAGGGCGGGCCAGAGGGACAGATTCAGGCCACAACCGACGTGGACACCGCAAGCTTTCGAACAATAAGCCGGGTTCTGACCATCTTGAAGGAAGATGGAACAGACGTGGTCGGATTCCTGGACGCGTTGTTCTGGGGAAATCCATTGGCCATCAAAGATACAACTGCAAAACAAGCAAGGACGAACCTGATGCATAGCGACCGACTCGCGTTGGTTGTCTTCCCCTCGAACATCTCAAGGGGGGTCGAGAGCGGAAGGCGCGAAGCGGGTTCTAATGTCGCTCATCATTGACACAGTGAAGGAGGTTATCGACAGAGAGATAAGCGCTGTTGTGGAAGAGTTGAAGGAGGACTCATCGGCTGTCACGGAGCAGAGTGTACCTGGTACGGCGATGGAGGAAATCCAGGAGAAGGTCAAGAAAAGGTACCGGTTTTCTATAGCCTTGTGAAGGCGGCAGCGCCGAGCAAGGAACAGGATGAGCATAACACGCTTAAGGATCCTACAAAGGTGTGTGTCCTCTGGGAATCTGGGTTGCAACTGCTCATCCAAACGAACCTTTAGGCGTGTCTCGTTTGTCATCCGCCAGGTGACGTTCTCTCGGAACCACCTTGCTAACGAGGTGCACCGTCCAATATCGCTTTACTTGAAGGCTTGTGGTACTGCCGTGAAAGCCTTCGATACCATGAGCGCCCCTGGAGTTACCTTGACCCAGAAGTGGGCCCTCACCACTTTCGAGAGCGTTGCAAAGCACAAGATGGATGACCTGGAGAATCGAGTCAAAACGACGAACTTCCATACCACCCACGACAACATCAACAGGATGTTTCGAGTCTCGCACCAACGGGTGGGATACAACTCCCTTTTCAACAGCGGCACTGCAGCAACAGTCTTCATCCCGCCAACTGAGGCTGAGTACCAGCTCCCAAAGACGAATGAGGAGTTCCTGAGGGGAGCGGCTGAAGGCGCGAAGACCCCAATAACCGCGCACGAGATCCAGGGGCTACACGCCGATGCAGCTGGACGGACTTTCACGCAAAACGTCCATACAGTCCTGGAGTTACTCGCCGGCACTCCGGCATTCGAATTCAAGACTTGCGAGCACCGAGATAGCGGTATATTCGACCGCCCTCCAGTTTCTGACGCACTTCCTACGGGACACGGATACGCTCTAGACCAATACCTCATGGGCACCGCCAAGATAGACGAAGCATCCCACAAGGGAAACTGGCAGTGGCTGGATGAATGGTCTTGTCAACTTGGGCTCGATTCAGATGCGGAGAGGGAGAAGACGGGCCAAAATCGGATAGTCGTTTGGTCAGGCGATCAACTTACCGCCTTGAGGCTCCGTGGACTCAAGACCTTTCGCTCGGTGGACAATATTCCACATGAGCAGCTCCATTGGATGGAACCGATCTTCGGGCAGTTCCACCTCCAGATGGCATGCACGCTGGACCCAGGTGGCCAGTGCCTCTGGGGTCATGACTGGAACTGAACAACATCACCGACGTACAGGAGATCCGTACCCTGTAGCAGGGTGTGATAGGGTCGTCGGACACAAGAATGGAGGGTACACAACATGCCAACGACTTCGGTTGCGCAAAGAATGCAAATTTCACCGGATCGAACGTGATTTATCGCCTCCTTTTTCGAAAGCGGGCCACGGGGTTGCATGGAGGACGTCAACCGTGCGAACTTGCGAAGGGGGAAGAAGTTTTTGGAGGTGGTTGCATGCCCGCATGGTGAGACGTTTGTCATTGAAATAGACAATCGTCCGCGATGGTCGATCCCTCCCGCCGACGACGAAATCCAGTGCTGCAAGATCTGATACGGCACCTTCCATGGGCCAAACAATTGGTACTAGGTTCGGCCTGTCATTCCTAAGGTTTAGATAAAACGATGTTTTAGCGTTGATCCCCAAGGTAGACCGAACAGTCTCAAGCGTCACTGGTCCCATCGTTGCAGAGTTGGCCAGGACCCTCGCTCTCCGGGGAACAAACGAGCGGAGTGTCTCCAGGGACATGAATTGCTTTCAAAATTCGCCACCCCACTGCTTCATGCAGTGGCCTTGTCCACAACCATGAACAGAATGCTGCGGCTCCACGAAGGCTCCTTAAGAAAAGTGGCAAACCCGCTGTTGCCAAAACACATCTCTGGAGATGTCAGAATTATTTGGTATAGCTTCTTCCTCACGTCCTGTGGGTCCCATGAGCAAATGTGAGCGCATAGTGGGCATCAACTTACGCTTCGTATAGATCCTTCTCGAGCGTTCCATGCATCACTGTTTACAGCCACAGCAGGTACTTTAAGTTTGGTCGTAAAGAACCGAGCCTAAGCAGAGAGGTGTGCTGGTGAGATTTTCTATCCAGAGAGAGAGCATCCTGGCCGTACATAATCTGCCTCGAGTTCGTTGGGTGGCGAGATAACCAAGTAGATCTTGTCGTGATTTGTTTGAGAAGAAGCGGCAGAGCCCAAGGAACTGTTTTTCCGGATCTAGCACCAGTGATGACCGTTGCGTCCAGTCCGAGAATGAGTGCTTCGGCCGGATCAAGTTGCCAGTCGTATGGTGTAATCGAGTGGGACACAACTTGAAGCTGGTGACAGGGTCGGAGAGCGTGCACCGAGTAGCCCCAGAGTCATACCCCCTTCTTTTTGCCCGAGCCTCGGAGAGGAGCTTGTACGAGGGCTTCCGCTTGCGCTCGAGGGAGCTCCTTATGGTCCGTAGCAGAGCGTCATGTCTCAAAAACAAAGTAAAGATTGAATATCTGGCTATTATGCCCGTGCTGCTCTAACGCGTCCGCCAGGAATGGGCTCTCTACTTCCAAATATACGTGTATCAAGATTCAGATTATGCTTCTCGTCCGATCCAGCTTTCCTCCGCCCCAAGGCGGCAGACTATTCAACGAAGACCTTCCAAATTGGGGGTACCCTCCCCGTCCCTGGTACAAATTTACCAGACGGTTAGGAGCCCCATCGTGGAATGTGATTGTGGCCCAACTGGATGGAGCCAAGACTAGTGACAATCGTGACGATCCCTTGATCGTTCGCCCTTGATCACCCACCACCATCTGGCTCAATTGATGCATGTACTCATACTTTCCTCTACCCGCCAACCTTGATGCTGACCCCTACCTAGTTGAATGGCCGCTCCAACCAACACAATGCAACCGGTTGCTCAAGAACCAAACAATCCACCGGCCCCACCACCTGCTCCGAACCCTGGGCTAAGGCCTGGCGCCGACAAAACCAACTGGGTTGCTCCATGGTGGCCCAATGATGTTCCCATAGTTGCCCCCGCTCAAGATCATAATTTCGAGTTACCAGATGGTGAGCGTGACTATTGCCCTCACCCAAATCAACTACTTCATTAAATTTAGGAGAGAGATGGACGTGGTTGGGGGGGCAGTGGAAGATCAAGCAAGCTACACAGATACCCGCAGCTCTCATGGGGCATGGCTCTCACCAGCAGCCAATTGTTGTTGAAGACTTCGTTCGAGAGGAAGAGGGTGACGAAGAAGAGGATGACAACAACGAGGAGGAGGAGGGGGAGACGGAGGAGGAGGGGGAGAAGGAGGAGGAGGAGGAGGAGGAGGAGGAGGAGGAGGAGGAGGAGGAGGAGGAGGAGGAGGAGGAGAACGGTGCAGAGGGTGGAGATGATCTGTAGGTGCAAAACCTATCTGTGTAGTTTGTTCGAGCCCTGGTGAGGGTTGATACCTCAAAACTTAAATCCATTGCCACATTCACCTTCGTGGTGCATATCACACACAGTGCTCTGGAAGGGGAGGAGGACAGGAACTGCCACCAATAGCTTAGAAAGGAGGGTTACCTCTGCCACAATGCTTTACACCCTACGCAGGGGGCTGACAACATCAGGGGGACTTTGAAGCAGGGGTTGTGGCTGCTGCCACCGTGGAGGAGCTATCAACCTCCATGGATGTCCTATCACCCTTGTGGACATCCTCCTTCTTAGCGAACGTTGTGGCGACCACGGTGGCTTCTTCGTCCCAGGTCATGTCCGCTGCTGCCTTTGGCGGATTCGATATCAAGCACTGCCTCCTGCGTCCTTATTGTCGATCGTGGCTTATGACGGGCCACAACGGACAAAAGCCATGCACTTGCTCCCGCGGTTCGCACAGACGCGAGCACCGCACTTAATTGTCTTCTGTTTGTTTTCGTCCCTCTAGTTCCTTTCCCATCCTTGATGCTGAGCGCCAGTGTGCCCACACCCAGCGAGGCAGTCCCACCACCACACCTGGGGATCCGACAACGGACTTCCCCCGTCATGTTGTGAAACGGCTGCTCACTGGCCGGCTATTTATCTATGCGCACAATGCAGCCTTATGGGTGGTCAAAAAAAGAATTTTATGAGGGTACCCCTCAGGCAGTGTCAAGCGCCTGGTTGGCTCGCTCAGTTAATAAATCAGGTTGCGATACATATATACGTGAATAAACTGCAACTCGACATCTATAAAGGGAGGAACGTGGGGAATCTCCCAAAGAATTTTGCCAGAGTCCCTTAAGCGCCGTGCTCGCGCCTGTACGAAACCGCGGGAGCAAGTGCATAAGCCGTAGGGCCGACAAGCGGCAGTGCCCACGACTGAGTTGGTTCACAGCAGGTCATAAGACTTAACAATATTTCCAAGCAACAAAACATTCAGGTTCCTCCATTTTGACCACCGGGCTCTCCGTTACTCGAGCGGTCCAGCAGCCGTTTTATCACGACTCAAGCTGTAGAATTTCACATCATGCCTCCTATTCGGGCCCTTTGCAGTACCCGCCTGGGCGAGGCGCATAGTCAGAAATCAACACAACCCAATTTGGACGTCGCAGTACGCACATATCCGACATCAGTATGGAGCGCGATGACAGCCCTTAAGTGCTCTCGGAAGGAAAAACTCCCGTCCTCTTGTTTGAGCAAACGAAAATTCATCTGCACTTGGGCGATTTGCCCAACGCGAATACCGCTCGAACAAATCTCCCGACGGATGATCTCCCTGAGGAATGGGCAGCACCATGAACGCGAACACGATCAAAGGGTCACCTGCGCAGCGTTCTGTGTTCCACAATTTTGCAATAAATGTACAAATTGGCCTATCCTACATTTCGAAGTGAACGCGAGCCCCCGCACAGTGAACCAGGAACTAAACTAAGGATGGGCCGTGGGTAAAAACAATTTCAAATCACCATTGCCGGTATCCTGCCCCACTGTTGGTGCACGCTCAGATGCCTTAATCTATACACAGTTCCAAATGCAACAACAATAAATTCGCTCGCACGCACCCACTCTTGTGCATCGCACGTACCCCTGGCCATCGCGAAGGCAACTAGACAAGTGATTTCCTGCCCTGTACTAACTTCCGCCAACGTATACCGCCCGACGAAAGGCGACCGGGTCACGGATTCCCCTTTAGATAAGTGACTAGGTGGTAAAATAATTCAATATGTCATTTATCACACCTCAGTGGGGAATTCGTGCTTGTTAGAAAGCACTTGGGCACCAATTCGTCTGGGGAAGGGTGTAAGTGTAAATGAGAGCCGAGATTCGTGAGTACAACGTAAGAAAAAGCCGTTGATGGTTTGCTAAATGGCAGAGAAAGTGTCAGCCAAGAGCAGTTATATATCCACGTCGGAAGTGATGTATCTGTTTCTCCTTGGCCGAGAGCCCGTTCCAGAACGTCTCAAATGCTGGGAACCTTCCACTGACCATGCCCGGAAGTATGCCACCCTGTGTGAAATGTATATCAGTGCGAATAAATCCGAATGGATGATTCTCATACATCTGGACCATGTCCTAATTACCAGAATAGGCGTTAGACAAGGAAAGATGACGGAGTCGATGGCAACGTACCTACCTTCCCTCCTTTGAGAACTTGGACCAAATCGCATCAAACTCCTCTTGTCGGTGGCCGCCGTCCACGATTCAAAGCATTTTTGCCTATATATGGTTTGGTTGTCAGTACTGGGGAGGCCGGCCGGGTTTGCTCACTCTGGCTCGTCCTCGTCTTCTTCGGCTTCGTCGAGGAAGGTTCGATAGACGACCCAGAAACTGCATTGGTGCTCGTGCTTAAGGATGTGCTTCTGGAATGATTCTTGCCGCCAAGAGTGGTTGGAGTCGAAACAATCGGAACTATGTAGGAAGTCGCTGGCACGGAGGTGTACTCCAGGGTAGGGATGCGGATAAATTGGTTGGGCCAAACGTGTTAATGGTAGGGCTGATTCCCTGAGGAGATAAAGTGGCAGGGATGAGGACACGAGAGGCTGAGTCATTGGTTTGAGAAGGTGGGCAGAAGGGGTAGCGGGAACGATGTTCATCCCAATGGCATTCTGTTCGGGGGAAATGGCTCAGACGACTTTGGAAGTATATGCTCAAGCTACAATCGTGGGGGATATGGATGGGTCAACCCTTTTTTTTTTTTTTGGGTGCTTGTTTATTGTGCTAAGGTAGAACCTATGTTACACATTACGCGCTGCGAGGTTCCACTGGAGGGTCGTAGGTGGTGGCGCGAATCAGCAAATCCAAATTGTTGGAGGACGTGTCCCATCCTCCCGTGCGCATCGGAAGTTGTAACGCTTCAACATTTCCCCTCTCCGCCATCTCCTCTTCCCAATCCACTTTTTCCCTCCTTCTCCTTCTCGGTTGATGCGTTGAGTGTGATGGGTCGGTCGAAACAATAATTGAAGTAGGGAGTATCCCAGGGTGATAGGCGGTAAAAGAGGGTTGGTGACGAACGAGAGCAATTGACTTACGCAGCGGATATTGGTCCTCCTCGTTCTCTCGGTTACCATCCCGTCATGTACTGCCGTAAAGGATGAAGCAACGGCAGTGCCCCCAGCGAGTGCGCTCACTCGGCGCTACAATCAGCTCGTGTGGTCGGTCTCTCTTTGGTCTCCTTCTCTTTGATAACGAAGCCGTCTGCAGGGCGGACCTCCCCAAAAGTCGCCTTTAGACGGTTCGTGTTGCTGACATTGACGTAGGAGGTGGGTCAACCCTAACACGTGTCCTAACGCGTGAAGTCAGTGGTACAATCGACTGTTTATGCGCAGAAGGTAAATGCAGCAGGGTTTTCTATAAGCGGTCAGCAAGTGTACATACAACGGAGAGGACAGTGGAGATTGCTTACCACTTTTGTGGCCTTCGCGCCGACTTTTTTTTTTTACCACAGGCCGGGATGGACAGGGAGTTGGGGTTGCCAGGACCACCTCCCTCTTCACCTCTTTTCCTTTGGCGTTCTTGGAGGGACCCGGGCGGTCTTCTTCGTCGGTGCTTCTGTGCCTTTCTCCAGTGGTGACCTCTGCCTCACTGCCGGAGGTTTGAGGGGGAGTGGATCCGGGCTTGTGTGGAGTCATCGCCCACAAGATCCACACGTTCTGCCACAGCTGGTATACCTTCCAACTCCCTTCACAGAGGTAAAGCCATGGGCACTTCCCTTCCATTATTATGCGAAAATCTTCGTTAACCTTGAAGCCAACCTGGTCCTGCGTGTTCAGCGTGGCGCAACCGTCTTCATTACCATCTAGATTGGTCCAGAAGCCTCGAATGTCCATGAGGATCGCATCCCGCACCTCATCCGAAATGGGGTGGCCGTGTTCATCTTCCAAGAAGAGACAAGCGATCGAAGACCGGGTCCCTTCGGACAGAGCCACTTTGTTTTTGATGTCCAACCAAATCTGCTTGCGCCAGAACCGGATCTTATCCCCCCAATCCTCTGCCCTCGGGATGAGCGGTATACCAGAGACTTCGCCAAGGGGAGGATATCCGGGGGTGATACGCGGTGCTAGTTTGTCGAGGTGTGACTTGACGTCATCGAACCTCTTGTTCATGCGCTGAAGCGGGGAATTGTGCGAGCTCCTGGAACATTGTAAGTAGTGCACGTGTGTAGTCTGCAGAGAAACTGCATACAATGACCCAGATACTTGACCTCGGAGGTTTGTGTTTTCGGTTTGTAGCACGAAGTTTAGTTGGCGGAGCCTAATGACCATGAGCAGTGATGAAAGTAAGTTCAGACTAACAAAGTCAGCTGAATGTGTCCAATTGCCATGCAGGCTAATGCTCAAACGGAATAGCTGGCAGCTGGACAAACAGATACAAAGCTGATTGGGACACCCTATATCCTATCCTATCCTATCCTATCCTATATAATAAAGAACGAGGGGGGGGGGTATAAGACAAACACGCTCCCCGATTGGCTCCTGATTGCGAACTCGAGATCCCATTGGTTCGCTGAGTTCTATATCTTCTCATTGGTTCTCGGCTCCCATCACTCCTTCGCGACCGGATTACGGATCACCACCCAGTGTTCAGATCCATTCGTTCGGATCCATTCTCCCTGCCCCCAAGCGCTCCTGAAAACACGAAACAACCAGGCGCCACATTCGGACGCAATCGCGATTTTAGCAATTCTGACCCCCTTGATACCAGTGTTCAGAGGTTGTGTAGGACAAGCCCGGGTGGGCTTACAAAGCTTTGCATACATCAGTAGAGTAATCCCATTAAAAATCTAAGAAAAACCCACCTGTGGCATGTGTGGCAAGCGGATTAATACCCGCACCCCCCACCTGGGAGTCGGAGGGAAGGGTACCCGGGATCGCGCCGAGTGACTCAAAAATGGTCCCATATCCTAGACATATGTTAGTATAGCACGTATCAACCAGGGCTAAGCCTCCGGTCAATTGTGTGGCCCCCAATTGCGAAGCAAAGGGGTGAGCCCAGTTGCGAGTGGGGGGAAGCTGTGAGTTCCCAAAAAAGAAA
>Ga0307516_10002394_pt1 | contig 25123 bp, 28 predicted proteins | sample 19_EM_MG_FD_203310 | JGI IMG/M metagenome (GOLD analysis project Ga0307516, IMG submission 203310) | Populus trichocarpa ectomycorrhiza microbial communities from riparian zone in the Pacific Northwest, United States - 19_EM | ecosystem: Host-associated > Plants > Roots > Unclassified | place...
CGGAAATTTCGGTCAGCAGCTCTTGGTAGGCGGGCAGCGACAACCCGAGCTCGGACGCCATCTCGTCTTCGTTCGGCGTGCGCCCGAGGCGCTGAGTCAGCTCGGACGCCGCTTCGGTGATGCGCCGCGACGCCCCGCGCAACTTACGCGACAACGGGTCGAGGACCCGCAAATAGTCGAGGATGGCGCCGCGCACGCGGTACGAGGCGTAGGCCTCGAAATGCTCTTCTTCCATCTCGCCGGTGCGGCGCTGCAGCGCTTCGGCCATGCCCACCCAGCCCGCCGAAAGAATATCGTCGAAGGTGAGCGACGACGGCAGCGTGCGGATCGTGCGCATCGCGATGCGGCGCACGAGCGGCATGTAGCGATCGTATAGCTCACGATCGCCCGCCACTTTCGTGGTGCCGCGGATGGGGGCAGAACTCACCAAAGACTCCAAACCAGGCTCATGCTTCTGCGGGGAGGACCGCGTCGACTACTGCTTCCACGGAGGCCTCACGAATGTCCTCGGGTACGCGAGGCCCATTACAAAGGTAGGCGATCGGGATATTCGAGGGAAGCGCCGCGTGCATCACGCCGCCGGCTTCGAGCGTTTCGTCTAGCTTCGTGATGACGACCTCGGTCGGCGCCGGCACTTCGTACAAACCGCCGATACGGGTCACGTCACTGGCGCGAAGCCAGGCTGGCAGCACCAAAAGCGCGTGCTTCGCCAGGTCCTCGGTCGTGCCGGCCAGGCAATCCGGCAGTACCCAGTTCGAGGCCGGTGTGGAGCGCCCGGCCGTATCGACCAGCACGATATCAGCGGTGATTTCGGCCAAGGCGCGGCGAAAGCTGCCGCGGTCCGAGGCCACCTGGAAAGGAATGCCCATCAGGGCTGCGTAGCGCTGCCACTGCTCCACTGCGCCTACCCGAAATGTATCCAAACTGATCACACCGACGCTACGTCCCAAATCAAGACGCGCACGCGCCGCCAGCTTGGCTAGCGTAGTAGTTTTGCCAGCTCCGGTCGGGCCCATGCAGGCGATCAGCGTGCGGTGGGGGCTCTGCATCAAGCTGCCGCTCACCGTGATGCGCTCCGCCAGGCGGCCGCGCAAAAACTCGTTCAGCGGGCCCTTGCCCTTTTTGGCGGATTTGGCCGCGCCGTTCGCGAGCTCTCGCGCCAACGTACCTTCGATGCCCTTGGCGTGAAGCAACGTCAAAGCCCGCTCGCGCGGCGGGCGCTGCTGATTCAGCTCTTCGAGCATGGCGCGCAGCGAATTCAGCTCGCGCTCGACCTCGGTACTGTCCATGCCGAGCACGGTGCCGTACTTGGACTTGGTGCGCAGCGAGCGCTGCTCACCGTTCGGAGGCATGATCGCGGCACGCTCGCGCAGCGGCAATTCCAGCGGGCGCGCGTTCGGCGACGCGAACGGCCATTTCAGCCCCTGCGGCGGGGCCGCGGTGACTTCGACGTACTGCTGCCCCAAAGCTCCGCCGCGCCCGTTCGTTACCCGCCGCGTGCCCTCGATCATGGCGTTCGGCCCCAGCGTCGCTTTGACGGCGGAAAGGGCTTCTTGCAGGTCGGCTCCTCGGAAACTCTGATACGTCATGTCAGGCGGGCTCCTACGCTCGGGCAAGCGTGGTGGTGGGTGTGGGCGGGGCGAGAAAAAGCGTTCAAGCTGCAACCTTTCCTAAGCCAACCGTTTCGAACGGACGGATGGCGATGTCAGGCTCCAGCTCGCGGAAAGAAAGGACCGACAGCGCCGGACAGCGGCGCTCGGCGAAGGCGCGCAAGTAGCGGCGCACGTCGGGCGCGACCACCACGCACGCGGGGCGACCGGCCTGCGCCATGCGTTTGACGGCGGCCTCGAGCGAAATTCCCAGTTGCCGTGCCAGCTCGGGATCGAGCGCGCCACCGGTGCCGGCGGCGATTTCGCGCAGCGAGCGGCGGAACATGTCTTCGACCGGCGCGTCCAGCACCAGCGCGGAGAGCGACCCGTCGTGACCGGTGAATTGCGCCGTGAGCTGCCGCGACAGGCGCTGGCGCGTCATTTCCGTGAGCTGCTCGGGGTCGCGCGTCGACGGCGCGATTTCGGTGAGCGCTTCCAAAATAGACCTGAGGTCGCGGATGGAGACGCCTTCCTTGAGCAAGTTGCGCATGACTCGCAGCACCTCGCCGTTAGAGAGCAAGTTCGGGACCAAGTCCTCGACCAGCTTGGGCGTGGTGCGCTGGAAGACCTCGAACAGATGGCCGAGCTCCGTGCGACCCAAGATATTGTGCGCGTTCATGCGCACGACCTCGGACAGGTGCGTCGCGATCACGGTGGTGTGGTCGACGACCGTGTAACCCAAGGCTTCGGCCAGCTCGCGGTCGCGTGCCGGGACCCAACGCGCCGGGGTGCCGAACGCGGGATCTTTGGTGGCTTCGCCGTCGATGGGCGGGGCCCCGCCGGTCGCGTCCATCGCCAAGAGGCGGCCGGCGCGCGTCGTCCCGCGGGCGATTTCGGTGCCGAGCATCAAGAAGCGATACACGCCGGGCGGCAGCTGCAGGTTGTCTCGCACGTGCACCGGGGGGATCACGATGCCCAAATCGAGGGCCATCTGCTTTCTCAGCGCCGCGATGCGATCCACGAGATTTCCGCCCATTTGCGGGTCCACGGCGCCGACCAGCTCGTAGCCGACCTCGAGCGCGAAGATGTCGAGCGGAAGCGCCGCGTCTATCTCTTCGCTCGAGCCGGGCTTTTTGACGGGCTCTTTGGCAGCGACCACGGCGGCTTGCGCGTCGGCAGCTTCTTTCTTGTTCCCGGCCCGCACCGTGAAGGCCAACGCGCCTGCCAGCGCCAAGAACGGGAAGGCCGGCATGCCAGGCAACAGCGCGAACAGCGTCAACACTCCGGCAGTCGCCGCGACGGCCCGCCGACTGCCGAGCATCTGGTTCTTCAGGGCGCGACCGAGCTGGTCGCCGGTAGCCGAGCGGGTGACCACCACGCCGGCAGCGGTCGAGATCATCAGCGCCGGCATCTGCGAGACCAGCGCGTCACCGACCGACAGAATCGAGAAGGTTTCCGCGGCACTGGCCAACGTCATGCCGTTGGCCAGGCCGATCATCAACCCGCCGACCAGGTTGATGAAGGTGATCAACAGGCCGGCGATGGCGTCGCCTTTCACGAACTTGCTGGCGCCGTCCATGGCGCCGAAAAAGTCGGCCTCGCGCTCCAGATCCTTGCGCCGCTGGCGCGCGATATCCGCGGTAATATTGCCCGAATTCAGATCGGCATCGATCGCCATCTGCTTGCCGGGCATACCGTCCAAGGCAAAGCGCGCCGCGACTTCTGCGACGCGGCCGGCGCCTTTGGTGATCACGACGAAGTTGATCACCACCAAGATCAAGAAGATGACGAGACCGACGACGACGTTGCCGCCGACGATGATGCGGCCGAACGTCTCGACCACGCGACCGGCCGCGCCGTGCCCCTCGTGCCCTTTGAGCAAGATCAGGCGCGTGGTGGCGACGTTCAGGCTCAGGCGCAGCAGGGTGGCGACCAAGATCACCGCCGGAAACGCGCTGAATTGCAGCGGCGTCTCCATGAACAGCCCGATCAAGAACACGCCGATCGACACCGCCAGGCTGAAGGCGAGCATGGCGTCAACCAGCACCCCGGGCAGCGGGATCACCATCATCAGCACGATGCCGACGATGGCGAGCGCGATGACGAGCTCGGTGGCGCTATTGCGCTGGCCAGCGCCGGGTGTGGGTGATGGAGCCTGGCTCACGCGAACAAGAGGCTGCTAGAAGCGTGCCAGCTTGTTCAGTGCTTTCAGTGCTTCGAGGCCCTGCAAAGACCGGGCTTTTCGCGGCTCGCGCAAGCCCCTACCCTGGGCGCTTGATCTCCCAGAGCCAAGCCGCTGGCACGCAGGCCCGTCTCGGAATGACACCGCGTCAACGCGTTGACACGGTCTCGCGAGCGCTACTCATCAGCCTCGCCCTGGGAGTCGCGAGCGCGCCGGCCCAGGGCGCCGTGCCGCGCTTCGAGCGCGTGCAAAGCGGGCCGTGTCGCGCGCTCGCGCTCGACCAAGAGCCGTACGCTGCGGCGCTCGGTGACACGAGCGTGACCGTGACCGACAAGCGCGGTACGCACGTTGAAGCGTTACCGGACGCGCTGCGCGGCAGCGGACTTTCTTTGGGCGTATTCTTCGGGCGCGACTACCGCGTCCGCGTCGCCGGCACAGCGCATACCCCACAGGGTGACGAAGTGCGTTACTACCGTTCGCTGCCGGGCGGCCTGCAGCCTGCGCTCGACGAGCTCGGCCCGCTCGGCAAACGCGGCGCGCCGGGCTTGGTCGCGCTGCTTGGCACCGCCGATCCCGAAATCGTGTGCCGGCCCGGCGAAAGCTGCCTCATCAAGCGCGTCAGCGGTTGGCACAAGATCACAGCGCCAGCCGGCCTGACGCGCGTGGGCCTCTCGCTGGGCAGCGGCTGGGCCGTCGCCGGCACGAGCTTCTTCAACCTCGACAAAGACTGGCTGGCACTGGCTGCGGTCGGCCCGTGGCAGAAAGCCGACGACGCCTTCGTCCGCGGGGCGCAGGCCTGCGTGGTCGAGCACGATGCAAGTCGCTTGCACCATTTCGACGGTCAAGCCTGGCAAAGCTCGGCTTCGCCCGTCAGCGGTCCCCGTTCGCTTTGGGGAGATGCCGACGCGCTTTGGCTCGCGGGCGACGGCGGCGCCGCCGTGCTCGACGCAGCCGGCAGCTTTCAGCCAGCGAGCGGAGTCGGCCGCGTAGCGCAAGTGCTGGGGCGAGCCGGCGGCGACGTCTGGCTCTGCGGTGACGACGGCGTTTTCCGCGCGCGAAAGTGACGCGCCCGGAGCCGGCTCGCCAAGAGGGGTGACCAACGTGTCACCCCTCTGCCAGCGAAATTGTGCAGCTCGCGGAGCATGCTCGAGCGTAAATTGCGGCAAAGCGCCAATCTTGGCAGCGAGCCCGGGGGCGGAGGGTTGTAAGCTGCGACTCGAACATGAACGTCGTGCTGCTGATCGACCAGATCGTGAGACAAACGACGGTGCTGGTCGCGCAGCTTTCCACCGCGGCCGGCATTCGCGCGCCGCTCGCGGATCTGGCCGACCAGGTATTTCTGAAGCTGGCCGCCGAGATTGAAGCGCAAGGCGTGCCGCGCAAAGTCGTGGCCGACATGTTCGGCCTGGCGCTGCGCAGCTACCAACGCAAGGTGCAACGCTTGACCGAGAGCGCCACCGACACGCAGCGCTCGCTATGGCAGGCGGTGCTCGATCACCTGACCGAGCGCGGAGCCACCGCGCGCCAAGCGCTGATCGAGCATTTCGAGCGCGATGATCCGGAGGCGGTCGCGGCGGTCTTGAGCGACCTGCTACGCAACGGCTTGGTTTACAAAACTGGCGCCGGTCGCCGCGCGCTCTACGGCGCCACGCGCGAGCAAGAATACAAGAAGCTCGTCGAAGCCGAAAATCTGGAATCGGCGGCGGCCATCGCTTGGCTTTTGATCCATCGGCACCCCGGGCTCAAGGCCGCAGATTTGGCGCTCAGCCTGAGCCTCAGCGTCGAAGTGGCCGAGCGCGCGCTGGCCAGCCTGCTCAAACAAGGCCGCATCGCCCGCGATGGTGATGGTTACCGCGCCGACGTCGTCACGATTCCGGTGGGCGAAAGCAGCGGCTGGGAGGCAGCCGTCTTCGACCACTATCAAGCCGTCGTCACGGCCATCGGCAAGAAGGTCATGCAGCCGCGCTCATCGCAAAGCGACGTGGTAGGCGGCGCCACGCTGGCCTTCGACGTCTACGACGAGCACCCGTATCGCGAGCGAGTTTACGGCCTCTTGGCCCAAACGCGCGAGCAGCTGAACGCGCTCTGGAGCGAGGTCAGAAAGTACAATCAAGAGCACCCGGTGCCGGACGACCAGAAGTACCGAGTATCGTTCTATTTTGGCCAGGCCGTAACGCCGCCGGAGGACGCAACCTGATCCAACCCACACGGCGCTTGCAGCCCCCGGCGGCAACTCTGAGTCTGCTGGCGCTCGGCGCCGTGCTGCTCGGCGGCTGCCACTCCGAGCCCCTGCCCGGCGACGACGGCAGCAGCAGCGTCGCGGGCAAAACCGATTCGCAGCGCTGCGACACCAGCGCCGCCTGCAGCGGCTGGACCGGCAGCGCCAGTAGCTCGAGCCTCGTGGGTAAGCCGGGCGATCCAGAGTACAATCCGCCACAAAACGCGCTCGACGGCGACCTTACGACGAGCTGGTCGTCGGGCAAGCCGCAAGCTGCCGACGAATGGTATCAGCTCGACTTCGGCCAGACCCTCGTCGTCCAGTCCATCGAGCTCGACTTGGGCGCCGACGCCAGCGCCAGCAGCTACGACGACTACCCGCGCGGCTATTTCGTGCGCCTCTCTGACACACCCAACGACGAGACAGCCACCGTGATCGCCAGCGGCCGCGGCAAGACGCCGATCACGCACATCGACCTGAAGGGCACGGCGGGTCGTTACGTCTTCATCCGCCAAACCGTGAAAGACCCTCATTCCTGGAGCATTCACGAGCTGCGCGCCGCCGTGACTTGGCCAGCTCCGTAGCCAAGCCTGGGCACGTCGACCCTTGCCGCGAGTCCTCAATTGGCTAGTGGTCAATATTGGCCACTAGCCGAATGAAGCCAAAGGCGCTTGAAGCGCCTTTCGACCCGCGAGGCCATCGGCAGGCAGGGACGATCAGGCCGCGCAACGGATTGGCGAAGCAGCTTGGCGGTAGAATGCCGGCGCGACGCCGTGGTGGCGCTTGAAGGCGCGACTCAGGGCGAACTCGCTGACGTAGCCAACCTGGGCCGCGATTGCGGCGAGCGTCGCGTCGGTCGTGGCCAAAAGCTTGGCGGCCTGCTCGAGACGACGCGCAGTGAGCCAGCGTTTCGGCGACGTGCCGGTAGCGGCGCGGAAGAGCCGCGCGAAGCTGGCCCGCGACGCGCCCGCCAGCTTCGCGAGCTCGCCCACTCGCCAAGCGCGCGCTGGGTCTGCCTCGACGGCGTGAAGCACGCGCGCCAGGCGCAGGTCGACGACAGGGGTGCGGATTTTCGCAGAGGCTTGCTCGGCGGGCATACCCGAGATCATGCCGGCGCCGCGCCGATGCGTCCACGCTTCCGTGGCCCCGTAGCGCAACAATGAGCGTTTCGGCTATGGCCTGGCGGACGCCCGCGCAGCACAAGCAGGCATGGCCGACTCCCCCGCCCCGCCCGAAAGCGCCATATCACTCACGGCCCGGCAGCTGTACGCGGCGCGCACGGTCTTGATTTTCGGCGAGGTGACGACCAGCTTGGCCGAGTCGGTCTCCGCGCAGTTACTGGCGCTGGCGGAGGCAGGCCGAGAGCCCATCCGCGTGCTTTTGCATTCCCCAGGCGGACACGTCGAGGCCGGCGACACCATCCACGACGTGATTCGCTTCGTCGGTCCCGTCGTGCGCATCGTGGCCAGCGGCTGGGTCGCAAGCGCGGGAGCGCTGATCTTCTGCGCGGTACCGCACCCGAACCGGCTTTCGCTGCCCAACACGCGCTTCTTGCTACATCAGCCGCTCGGCGGCGTAGGTGGGCCGGCCAGCGACGTCGAGATCGAAGCGCGGCAAATCATGCTCATGCGTCAGCGGTTGAATCGGATTTTTGCCGACGCCACCGGCCAGCCTTACGACAAGCTGCTTCGCGACACGGATCGGAATCATTGGCTGAGCGCGACCGAAGCCCAGGAATATGGCCTGGTTTCGCGCATCGTCGCGCACGCGGGCGACGTCGACGAAAACTGACCCAAGGCGCTGCGCGCGCGGGGGCGGGCGGCCGTGCTATGGCGGAGCCGTGATCTTCGAGCCCCCGACCCGCGAATACGGCGGCTACATCTTCGACTGTGACGGCACGCTGGCTGATTCGATGGTGGTGCACTACCGGGCGTGGCTGGCAGCGCTCGCTGCACACGGCGCGGCGTTCGACTTCAGCTGGGAGCTATTCACCAGCCGCGCCGGCATGACCTTGCCCAATACCGTGCGCGAGCTGAACGCCCAGTTCGGGGTCACGCTCGATCCGGAGGCCGTGACCCAAAGCCAACGCACAGAGTACGAGCGCTTCCTGCCCACGGTGCAGCCGATCGCCGCAGTGGTAGAGCTGGCTTTGCGAGTTGCCGCTTCCCGCCCTGTCAGCGTCGCGTCGGGAGGCGAGCGCAAGGTCGTGCGTCAAACGCTCGAGCTGATTGGCCTGGGACAAACGTTTCCGGTCGTGATCACCGCTGAAGACGTCGTCCACGGCAAGCCCGCACCCGACATGTTCTTGCTCGCAGCCGAGCGCATGGGCGTTTCGCCTACAGAGTGCGTGGTCTTCGAAGACAGCGTGCTGGGCCTAGAAGCCGCCCAGCGCGCAAAAATGGCTTCGGTACTGGTGCGGCCGCCCAACCTTCGTTAACGTTCTCGATCGATGCCCGTACGACGGCCTCGGGGCTACTTCGGTGAAGATCACACCACCCTCGGCTCAGACATCCTGGCGGTGCTGAAGATTCTGAAGTTGCCCGAGCAAGTCCTGGGCAAAGAGGAAGCGGACCGCCTCAAGACCATCCGGCCCGACGGTTGGTATCCGATCGAATGGCTGCTGGGCCTGATGGAAATCTTGGAGGCGCACGTCGGCCCCTACGGCTTGATGCAGATGGGGCGCCGGCTGTTCGAGATGTCACACAAGCAGCGCGTGCTGCAAGTCGCCAAGAGCGCCAAGGACATTCTCTACGGCATCGACGGCATGTACCACCACGCCAACCGCGGACGCGGCATCGGCGGCTGGCAGGTCTTGAAGTTCGAGCCCGGACTGGCGCATCTCGAGAAGAACACGGCGCACCATTGTTTGATGGAGCAGGGCATTTTGACCGAGGCCCTGCTCACCGTCGGCTGCGCCGCCAACGTCAAGCAAACGCAATGTTTCCGCGACGGCGCGCCCACCTGCATCTACGAAATCACTAGCGCGTTCATCGACCAGCGCTGGACGGGTGAGAAGCCGTAACGAAGCACCGAGCGCAGAGGCTCATTCGGTAACCAGCTCGCGGAGACTAAGCGCGTACGCCGCGGCCGCGCTTACCGATGCGGTAGACGAAGGCCAAAACCTCGGCCACGGCGGCGTAGAAGTCGCCGGGAATGACGCGACCGACCCGCACCTTTTCGGCCAAACCGCGCGCCAGCGGCACGTTTTCGACCATCGGTATGCCCATTTCCTTGGCCAGCTTCTTGATGTGCTGCGCGACTTCGTCGTAGCCCTTGGCCACGACGATCGGGGCGCCCTCGGCGGGATGGTAACGCAGCGCGACCGCCACGTGCGTCGGGTTGGTGACGATGACGGTCGCCTCTTTGATGGCTTTCTTGATGCTGCGCTTCAACATGTCGCGGGCGCGTTGGCGCTGGCGAGCCTTGACCTGCGGGCTGCCCTCCTGGCCCTTCATCTCGTCTTTGAGCTCTTGTCGGCTCATCTTGATCGACTGCTCGTGTTTCCACCACGACTGGGCGTAGTCGATGACCGCCAAGATGCCGAGCGCGAAGGTGCACCAGGTGGCGACCTTGAACGTCACCGCCCCGATTTGCATCGCCGCCATCGTCAGCGTGCCGCGCGAGGCCACCGTGAGGCGCGGCAACTCCTTCTCGAGCACCGAGTAGGCTACTGAGCCTACGATGCCCACTCGCAGCAGCGACAACCCGACGTTGACCAGCCCCTCTTTGGGGCTGAACAGCTTCTGCAGCTTGCCGAGCGGCTCGAGCCGTTCGAACTTGGGCTCGAGCGTTTCGAAATTCGGATGAAAGCCGGCTTCGGCGAAGCCCGCCGCCATGCCGGCGGCGCACGCGAACAGCCCGACCGGCATGCACGCCATCACCAGCACCTTGGCCGTTCGCTCGATGACCGCGGCCATGTCGCCCCGCACCAGCATCAGCGGCTCTTGGAAACATTGCAGGCAAAATTCACGAATGGTGCCGGCCAGGTCGCCCCAAATTCCGTTCAACACCAGCAGCACCGCGACTGTCGCCGCGACGGCGCCGGTGTCGCGCGCGCGCGCAAACTGTCCGTCGTCGCGCGCCTTTTTGCGCCGTTCTGGGGTAGGTTCCTCTGTCCGCTCGCTGTCGTCGCTGCCTTCAGACATGGCGCAGCACCTCGCGGGAGCTCAAAGAAGCGGAGCGAGGCAACCTCGTCATGGCTCCTTGACGGCGAAGACCAGGGCTTCGATGCGTTCGCCGGCTCGAGACATTTCGGCTGCAACGTCGTAGCCGAAGTCGGGCAAGGTCAGGATCAACAGCAGCGCGCCGACGCTGGTCGTTACCGCAAAGCCGATCGAAAAGACCTGCATCGCCGGCGCCGCGCGCGACACGAACGCCAAGGCGACCTGTGTCACGAGCAAGACCGCGATCAGCGGAATCGCCAATTTGACGCCGGTACCGAGCGCGTCCGCGCTCATGGCCAGCACCAGCTCGGTGAGGTTGCTGGTGGAATGAATCGCACCGGCGGGCACCACTCGAAAGCTGCCGATCACGGCGCCAATCACCACGCGATGCAGGCCAATCAAAACCCCCAACAACAGCGCTAAATTGCGCAAAATCGAGGTGATCACGTTTTGACTGCCGTGCGACGTCGGGTCGAAAATCTGCGCCACGCCGAGGCCCATCATGGGCGCAATCTGCTCGCCCGCGATCTCGACCGACGCGATGATGAAGCGAGGCACCAGGCCGATCGCAACGCCCAGCACGAACTCGCTAGCAGCGCCGAACGCCATACCCTCGAGCGCTTGCTCGCCGACCGGTATGCGACCGAGCTCACCGTGCGCCGCCAGCGTGAGCAGTATCACGAGGGCGACCTTCACGCGCAGGGGCGCCTGCGTGAAGCCAAGTGGCGCCACAATCACCATGCCCGAGATGCGAATCGCCTCAAGCATGACCAAGGCGGCCTCGTTTTGCAGCAAGACTTCGAGGCCAGCCATGGCTCATGCCTCCATCAGTGCGTCACGTCCGCGATGCTCTGAATCGTGCGGCTGGTGTACTCGACCAGCTGCCCCATGCTCCAAGAGCCGAGCACGGCGAAGGTCAGCCCAACGGCGACCAGCTTGCTGACGAAGCTAATCGAGGCCTCGTTCACCTGCGTCGCCGCTTGCAAAACGCCGACAATCAAGCCTGCAATCAGCGCCGCAAACAGCGCCGGTCCGGCGATCAAGCAGCAAACGAAAAACGCGTTCCGAAACAGCTCTACAGCGCCGTCCGTCGTCATGAACGGCTCCGTGAGGACCCAGATTTTTTTACAGGAAGATCGGAAGATCGGGAGATTCTTTTGGCGCAGATTCGTTGGGGCTCTCGCGTCGCATCGATAGGCGCCGCAACGGCGCCGAGCAAGGCGACGCGAACTCTGTTCCAATATGGCGCCCCCTGCAGACCTTCCGATCTTCCGATCTCCCTGTGAAAAAATCCGAGACTCACAGTGGGCTTCGTCACGTGTAGCTCCTTAGGATGCTGCCGGCGACGAGGTTCCAGCCGTCTACCAAGACGAACAGCAACAGCTTCAGCGGCAGTGAAATGGTCGTCGGCGGTACCATCATCATGCCCATGCTCATCAAGAGCGAGGCGACGGCGAGATCGACGATCAAGAACGGCAGCAGGATGATCACGCCCATTTGGAAGGCGGTCGTAAGCTCGGAGATCACGAACGCCGGCATGGCAAGCCGCAGCGGTACGTCGTCGGGCCCCTGCGGCAACGCGGTGGCGGTGGCGTCGTAAAACAGCTTGAGATCGGCTTCACGCGTCTGGCGCATCATGAAGCGTTTGAGCGGCACGCTGCCGGCTTCGAACGCCTGAATGTCGGTCATCTTGCCGGCCATGTACGGATCCACGGCCACGGTTTTGATCTGGTCGACCACCGGCGACATGGTGAACAGCGTCAAAAACAGTGAAAGGCCGATGATGACCTGGCTCGGCGGGCTCGACTGAGCGCCCACGCCTTGGCGTACGAACGACAACACCACGACGGTGCGCACGAACGACGTCGTCGTCAGGATGATCGCCGGCAAGAGCGATAGCACCGTGAGGACGAGCAGTACCTTGAGCGGCGGCGCGAGCTGGGCCTGCTCGAGCAGGGCCGGCGCGTTGCCGAGCGGCAGAGTCTGCAACGTCGGGCTCATGTGCGGGGACCAGACAGACGGCGGACCAGACCTTGCGCTTGGCCCTCGACGTCGAGCATGCGCACATTGGAGACGTTGGCGACCACGGCCTTACCGCCGACGGTGTCTTGCGTTTCGGCCGCCAGCACCGAGGCGGCGTCCATCGGCTGCGCGGGGGCGCGTTTGCCGAAGGCCGTCTTCAGAATGTCCGAGAACGAGCCGGCCCGACTTGGCTCGGGCGCCGCCGCTCGCACCGCAAGCGCCGCCGAACGCACAGCCGATTGAATGGCAGCTTGCCGCGTCGGCTCACGCTCGTGCTCAGGCTCGTCGTCCTCGAGCTCGTCGATGAACGCCAGGCGCTTCACCGAGGAATCGGTGACCCCGAGCAGCATTTGCCGGCCCGCCACCGAAATCACCACCGCGTGAGCCTTTGGCCCAATGCGCGTCGATGACAGCACACTCAAGCGCTTGGGCAGCGCGACGCGCTTGCCGTCAGCCGGCCCGCGACGCTTCAAATACAAGGCGGCGCCGCCCAACGAGCCAACCACCAAAAGCAGCCCGAGCATCCGCCCCAGCGACGGCAGCGACGATCGACCCGTGGCCACGACTTTGGGCTGTTGCCGAGTGGCGAGCCAGCTCGGCTGCTTGGCGGGTACCGCCGGCAGCGCTGCGGCCGCTACAGCCACACTCGCCGCTGCCGCGGAGGCATCTGCCGCCGCGACGTCTTCGGCCGTCGGCGGCCCGATGGGTGCGAGCGGCTCCGCAAACGTAGGCGAGGCGACGCACAGACCCGCGATCGCCAACGCAGCGTGGAAACCTTGGCGCAGGGGTGTCATTCCTTTGAACCCCGAGGGTTGCGTTCGTCGCCGACCAACACCTCGGTGAGCCGAATGCCGTAGCGTTCGCCGACCACGACCGCCTCGCCGCGGGCGATCAGCCGGTTGTTCACGTAGACGTCGAGCGGCTCGCCGTTGGCCTTGGACAGCTCCAGAATCGAGCCGGGGCCGAGCCGCAAAACCTCGCCAATTTTCGCGGTCTTACGGCCCAATTCGATGGTGACCTCGACCGGTACATCCATCACGAAGCTGAGCGTGTCACCCCCGCCGCGCTGCGGCGTGAGGTCGGCTGGCGGCGCCGATAGCGGCGTCACAGAACGCGGATCGGGTTGATTGTCCTGGCCCTTGTCGCCGGGGCCACGCGCGTTCGGTTCGTTCATACCGACCGCTTATTTCAATCTTCGTGCCGTCCGCGAATCTCGACCGAAAGCTGTCCGCGAGAGATCACGGGCGCTCCCCGAAACTTTTCCACCCCGCCGATGCGCACGATCACCGGGTCGTCGACGGCCGTCGCCAGGCGCAGCACTTGTCCGACCTCCAGCGACAGCACCCGACGCAAACCGAGTCGCACGCGGCCGAGCTCGGCTACGACCTCGACCGGAACCTCGAGGATGGCTTCGACCATACGCGGGTCGTTCGTTTCTTCTTCTTCGGCGTCTTGGTCGTTGGCGGCGCTTTCGAGCGCCTCGGCGCCCATGGCGATGGAAATGCGGGCGTCCCCGGCGATGCCCTCGAACGCGCATTCGGCGCGCAGACCGTCGGCAAAAGCCGCGTCACGCTCGTCGCCGGCTGGAATGCTGCGCGCCGTGAGTATGCGCAGCGTGATGCCGACCTGGCCCTTCACCGCGTCGGCAAAGTCTTGGGCTAGGCGTCGGGCCAGCTTGCCCACCAGCGCGGCCTGCGCCAGCGTCAAATCGGCGCCAATGCCGCTCGAGGCGTTCTTTTCACTGCCGCCGAGCGCGCCCTCCAGCATCACGCTGAGTGCCTCGGGGCCAAGAGACAAACAGGCCCAGGCTGGACCGTCCTCGGCCTCCAGCAAAATCTCGTACACGGGGCCACGCTCGACGACGCGTTCGGCGCCGAGGTCGACGATGCACACCGGCTCGGGTACGAGCCTGGCACGTCGCTTGACCAAAAACGGTAGGGTTTTACGGGCGCCGCGCGCGAAGCGCTGGGCCACGTGAGCCATCGCGTACATGGCACCCTTCAGGTGCCGTTCTCGCCCCGTGAGGTCTACTCGCCTTAGATTGTCTTCCGCTTCGGCGAAGGCTGGCATCGGGGGCCGTCTATTGAGCTACGAAATCGGTAATGTCGACGCGCTTCGCTCGTTTCTTACCCACGGCCGCAATGATCTCTTTGTTCAGATCTTTGACGACTTGAGTAAAATTCTTGGGATCGGAGAGCTGTTCGAAGTCGCGCGTACGGAAGTATCCAATCGCGGCTTCTCTGGCGCGCGGCACATAAGCCTTGAATTCGGCTTCTTTGACGCCTTCGGGCAGCTCGACGGTGAGACCGACCTTGACGTGGCGAATCTGTCCGTCCGCAGCCCGAGTATCGACGACGATGGCTTCGAGGTTCTGCACCTCGTGCACATCGCCTCCCGGAGCGTCGCCCTTCCTCGGTTTCTTCTCTCCGTCGGCGGCGTCGTCGCCCTTGGCGTCGTCGCTCGCCGCTTCGGCGTCGTCCCCTTTTTCGGCGGACCCGTCGGCTTCTTCTTCAGTGCCCTCGGCCGGTTTTGCGGCGTGCTTGGCGCCGCCGAGGTACTTGGGAGCGAGTACGGCTCCGGCCGCTCCAGCACCCAAGATGAGTGCTAGAGCGACCAGTATACCGACGAGCTTTCCCTTGCCCTTCTTCTTCTCCACCGGCTTGGGCTCCGAGGCTTCTTCCGACATCTCCGTCTTTCAAGAGCTGGGAACTACGCTCGAAGCTCTGTTAACGCTTGATGTTGATGAGCTCTTGGAGCATCTCATCAGCGGTGGTGATGGTCTTGGAGTTCGCAGAGAACGAGCGCTGATGTTGAATCAAGCTCACGAACTCCGTGGCCAGGTCGACGTTCGAGCCTTCCAGCGCGCCAGAAGAGGTCGCACCGCGACCGCCGCTGCCGGCCGTGCCCATCGCCGCCGTGCCTGAGTCGCGCGTCTCGATCCACAAGTTCTGACCAGCGCGGCCGAGGCCGTCGTTGGAGCGGAACTTGGCGACCGCGATTTGCGCCATGTCGATCTTCTGACCGTTGGTGTACAGGCCCTGCACGACGCCGGTGCCGTCGATGGCAACGCCCGAGAAGTCACCAGACGCATAGCCGTCTTGCGATTGGCTCGAGACGTTCGAGGCGCCCGCGAACTGCGTGGTGCCGTCGAGGCCAGTGCCGCCCGCGGCGATCGGCTTGCCGAAATTCAGTGTGATGGCTTGACCGGCGGTGGCGCCGACGAAGTCCGCCGCGATCGGCACGGTGGTGGTGAGGGTGTTGAGCGCGCCGTTCGTGGTGAACGCCAGCGTGCCGCTACCAATCTCGGAGTTCTGACCGGGGGTGCCACCGACGACGTCGGCGCCCGGAGTCAGCACGTGGTAGTCCCAGCTATTGGCGACCGTGTCGCTCTTGCGGAAATACACGTCCATCGTGTGACCGTTGCCGAGCGAGTCGTACACGGTCATGGTGGTCGAGAAGTTCGCGGTGTTGGCCGGGTTCTGGGCATCCCAGGGGTTGGCCGCAACCGGAGGCGGACCAGCGAGAGCAGCCGTGTTGATGGCCGTTGCCGCCGAGTCGAGGTTGGCGGTCACGTCGGCTGACGTGGTAGCGCGAGCCGGCAGAGCTGCCGTCGGCGCCGTGATGTCCGAGATCGACGCCGCGAAGGTGCCGTCACCGTTGGCCGCGTAGCCCTGAACCTTGAGACCGGCGGTGTTCACCAGGCTGCCTTTTGCGTCGATATTGAACGTGCCGGCGCGGGTGTAGAAGTTCGACGTCAAGCCGTCGACCGTGCCTTTGACGACGAAGAAGCCGTCACCGTTCAGCGCGACGTCAGTCGACACGCCGGTGGTTTGTAGCGTGCCCTGGGTAAACATCTGTTGAATGTCACCCACTTTGACGCCCGAGCCCGGCATGGACGAAGCCGTCCCGGCGAGGATCGAGTGCCCCAGCACGTCTTCGAATAGCGCACGCTGGGCCTTGAAGCCCGTCGTGTTTACGTTGGCGATGTTGTCGCCGACGACGCCTAACGCATCACTTTCCGCTTTCAGGCCTGATACGCCCGAATACATTGCTCTGAGAACCATGGAGCCCTCCTAATAAAGGCTGTTGTTGTTACGGTGTTTTTGGTGGAGATTGGACCCGGAGAAGGTCAGATACAGGTGCACTTACGCCGTTCGACAGTTGTAGAACGGGGTAACCTTTGTCGAACGAGACACCCATGATGGTGCCGCTCGTTTCTTGGGAGACGTCGACGGCGTTGCCGTCTTTGTCCGTCGCCTTGATGGCAACCGCGTACGTGCCCGCAGGCTGTACGGTGCCGTCGTCGTTGCGACCATCCCAAGTAATCTTCGTGATGCCAGCGGGGCGCCCGCCCATATCGAGCGTGCGGACGACCTTGCCGGAGGCGTCTTGGATTTGCACGACGGTCTTGTCGGCGGCGCCACCGAGCGAGAATGAAACGGGTGCGCCGATGCCCGAGCCGTCGGTGGTGAGCAGCGAGCCTCTCACGGTCGCGATACTACCCACCATGTTGACGACGTTAGCGTTCGCCATGCCCTGGTTCTGCAGCATCATCTTGTCGAGACGATCGTTCACGCCCATGCCCTGCTCGAGCGACGAGAACTGTGCCAGCTGCGACACGAACTGCGTGTTGTCCTGCGGCGCGAGCGGATCCTGATTCTTCAGCTGCGCGACCAGCAGCTTCAGGAAGTCGTCCTTGCCCATGGTCTGACCGCCGGTGAGCGAGCCGGCCAAGCTGGGAGTGCTGGTGCTGGTGGAGTTTACGGGGGCGACCATTGGTTTAACCGATCAGAGCGAGACGTTTCTGATTTCGCTTTTGAGCTTGCTCGGGATCTTGCTCGCCGCCTGCTTCGGCAGCGGGCTTGGGTCCCGATGGGCTCAGTCGACGTTGAGCAAGAACGGTGCCGACCTCCGAGGCAGCCACCACGTTCAGTGATTGCACGTTGACGCCGGCGGACTCGAGCGCACTCTGCAGCAGGCGCGCGTCGGGCAGCACCGAGCTGACCAAGTGTTGGTTTTCCATACCGATCACGACGCGCAACGCGCCGCCTTCGCGGTCGAGCGTGACCTCGAGCTCGCCGAGCGCGCCGCCGTCCACGCGCAAAACCATGCGTTCGGAGGCCTTCGACTCGGCCGGCGCGCCGCCCGCGGCAGCGGAAGACCCACTGGCAGGTGTCATATCTCCGGCACTCAGGCGCCAAGGGCTCGTCGGCTGGCTTTCGCTCGGCAAGGCGAGCGATTGCGACTGCGTAACCTGTTGGGCGAGCGCCACCCACAAGGCCGCCGCGTCTTCACCGGCGCGCTCGCGGCTCGGCTCTTCGCGCTCCAGCGGTTGGGCAGCGCCGCGCAGCCCGCCGGCGGAGGGGCCACCGCTATTCACTTGTCACCCTCGGTGCGACGGAAACGCAGCGACGATAGTTCGTCCTCGAGCCTTCGCTCCACGCGCTCGGTCTGGCCGTCTTCCTGTTTCTGAATGCGTTCGGAAAGCAGCTCGACCTTCTTCAGGTCCGTGCGCGCGCTCAGCACGGCGCCTTGGGCTTTCTTGGTCTCGAGCTGGGCGCGGGCAGCCTCGACACGAGCCTTTTCGTGGTGCAAACGCCGGTTGTGCAGCCACTCGTTGGCTTCGACCCAGGTCATCGCCGTCAGGGCCTCGCCCTCTTCAGCCAGTTTGAGGCGCGATTCGGACGCCTGCTCCAGCTCCTGCTTCTTGCGCTCTTCTTCAGACAGTGCGCGCGCTTCGGCGGCGCGGGTGCCGGCCAGCTGCTGCACCTTCTTATCGAGCTCTTTTTCGCGCAGCGTGACGACCTTTTCGATGCGAACTCGGCGTGGGCTCATTTACGACCCCCTCGGTTTGCTACTGACTGCTGATGAAGCGCCGCGAGCTGTGCCAGCTGGCGCAGGCTGTCTTCCGGGCGCGCGCCGTCGCCGACCTTCTGGCGCAAGAAGGCTTCGATGGGCGGTTGCGCCGCGATCGCCAAGTCGACGCGCGGGTCGCTGCCGGCGACGTACGCGCCGACTTGAATCAGGTCCTGCGCGTCACGGTAGGTAGAGAGCATCTCACGCACGCTGGCGGCGTTGCGCATCACGATCTCCGGCGCGATCTCGGGCGCGAGGCGCGAGATGCTGCCGAGCACGTCGACGGCGGGGAAATGCCCCTTCTCCGCCAGGCCCCGCGACAGCACAATGTGGCCGTCCAAGATGCTGCGCACGGCGTCGGCGATCGGATCCGACAAGTCGTCGCCCTCGACTAGCACCGTGTACAGCGCGGTAATCACGCCCACGCCAGGCCCTGTCCCGGCACGTTCGAGCAGTCGCGGCAGCGCCGCGAACACGCTCGGCGGATAGCCCTTCGTCGCGGGCGGCTCGCCTGCTGCCAACGCAGATTCGCGCAGCGCCATCGCGTAGCGCGTCACTGAGTCCATCACCAAGAGCACGCTCTTGCCCTGGTTTCTGAAATACTCGGCGATGGCCGTGGCCGATTCGGCGCCGCGCGCCCGCACCAGCGGCGGCATGTCGCTGGTGGCCGCCACCACCACGCTCTTGGCCAAACCCTGTGGACCGAGCGAGGCTCGAATGAAGTCGTTCAGCTCGCGACCGCGCTCGCCGATCAAGCCGACCACGTTTACGTCGGCCTGCGACGTGCGGCAGATCATGCCGAGCAGCGTGCTCTTGCCTACACCGGCGCCCGCAAAGATGCCCATGCGCTGACCGACCCCGAGCGGCAGCATGGCGTCGATGACGCGTACGCCCGTGGCCAGCTGGCGATCGATGGGCCGACGCGCAAAGGCCGGCGGCGGAGCCGCGTTGACTGGGCAGATGCGGTCCGCCTCGATGGCCGGGCCGCCGTCGAGCGGCTTGCCGAACGAATCGACCACGCGCCCGAGCAGACCGAACCCCGCCGGCACCGTCGCGCCGCGCATCAACCTCACCGCGCGAGCGCCCGGACGGATGCCCACGAGCGGTCCGAGCGGCGTCGTCAACAATCGCCCGCCGCGAAACCCAACGACCTCGACGTCGAGGCGCGCGCCGGACTGATCGCGCACCTGCAAGGTGTCGCCCACCGCGGCGTTGAGGCCGCCGACCTCGACGATCAAACCTACAACGTCCGACACCACGCCCTCGGGCGCGTGCACTGGAGCGGTCCGACAACGCTCAATCAGTCGGTCAAGCACGGCGCCGGGTGTTGCAAGCACCGGGCCGTTCTAGCTGCGACCAAACTCACTCGGATGGCTGCGAATCCGGCCTGAGCGCATGCAGCAGCGTGGCCAATCGGGCCTCTACCGACTCGTCGACTTGGCCGAGCTCCGTTTCGACCAGGCACGCGTGTTCGGGCAGCTGCCGTTCCACCCGCACTTCGGCGCGCGAGCCCCGGTCGAGCAGGCGCTGCTCGAGCAGCGCGCGCTGAGTCTCGAAGCCTGGGCCCAGCCGCACGACGACGCGGTCGTGCTTGCCGAGCGCTTCCAAGCCCTCGCGGACTAGATCGAACACGAGCTCGGGATGTAGGCTGATTTCACGGGCGATCACCCGCCGTGCGATCACCGCCGCCAGCTCCGCCAATTGGCTGGCGGTCTGCTCGAACACCCGTTGACGCTCGAACGACAGCAGCTCGACCGCCTCTTCGAAGGCGTGCGCCAGCTCGGGGTCGACCAGCGGCCCCGGCGGAGCGGGCGCCACCGTCAACGGCCGCGGCTCTACCGCGGAAAATGCCTCGGGCGGCGGCATGCTCGGCGGCCGTTGGGCGTGCTCGGACGGACGGAGCGGGCGGCGCTCTTGCGGCGGCATGTCGCCCAGCTCTTGGCGCACGGCGTCCACGAATTCGGCTGGCAAACGCGGCGGCTTCAGCGACGGCGACTCGCGGCGCGCGCTCGCACGCTGCGCAGACGGTAGCCAGCTGGGGTTCTTGCGCGCGGCCGCCGGAACCTGGGCAAATTTGGCGCGACGGGGAGCGTCCGGCATGGGATCCGTTTCAAACCATCGCATTCTTGTTGTTCTCGAGTGAAATCGTGCCCTCGGCGTCGAGCCGTAGCGCCACTTCGACGATCTCGCGCTGCGCAGCCTCGACGTCGGAAAGCCGCACGCCACCCATGATTTCCATATCTTCTTTGATACGCTCTGCGGCCCGCTTGCTCATGCTGTTGAAGATGTGAGTCTTCAGCACTTCCGAGGCCGTTTTCAGGGCCATTGTCAGGCGCTCGACCGGTACGGACTCGAGCAGAGAGCGCAGCGCGCGCGCATCGAGCGCATTCAAATCCTCGAAGGTGTACATGGCCTTGCGGATCTCGCCGGCGAGCTCCGAATTGCCTTCTTCGATGGTGCCGAGCAGCTGCTCGCCGGTTTCGCGGCCTAGCCGACGCACCAGCGCCGCTGAACGGGCAATGCCGTTCACCTCCATGACCGCGCCGGATTGAGTGACTGGCAGCTCCGCCGACAGGGCGGTGGCAACGTCCTCGAGCAGGCTGGCCGGCACCTCGCTCATGGTGCCCAAACGCTCGAGAATCGCGGCGCGCGACCCTTCGGGCAGGGCTTCCAGCACGCGCGCCGCCTTCTCGTTGTCGAGCTGCGACAGAATCGCGGCCACCAGCTGGGGGTGCTCGTTCTCCATCACCGAGGCCAGCGCCGAAGGCTCCGCCTGCGCCAGACGCTCGAGCGCCGTAGCCTCGGTTTCCAGGAAGATCTGCTGTGCAGCGGGCTCGCCCAGGCGCGTTCCGGCGAGCTTGCGCAGGTAACGCATGCCGCCCTTGGGCACCGCGACGGCGTTCTTACTGCGGTCGATGAACTCGGCATACAGGCCGTCGAGCGCGTTGGTCGGCACGGCGCGCAGACCTGCGGCCGCATCGCGCAACCTCTTCACGTCCTCCGGATCCATTTCCGCCAGTATCGGACTGGCCGCTGCCTCATCGAGAGACAGCAGCATCAGCACGGCTTTCTGGGGTCCGGTAAGAGCCGAGGATTGCATTCCGCCTCCCCGACTCTTGCGATTTACGTGCCGCCCTACGCCGCGGTCGACGCGGGCAGTGCGGCAGGTTGCTCAGAGAGCCAGGACTTCAGCACGACGGCCGCCGTCGCCGGATCTTTAGCCGCCAAGTCGAGGGCGTGAGCGCGAATTTCGCCGGCGATGTGCGGCTCTTCGAGCAGGCGCTGGCGTTCGGCCGGCGGCAACGCTGCAGCGGCGGCAGCCATTTCCGAGCCAGAGGCGCCGAGCTCGCCCAAGACGCGCATCGGGTCGACCAGCGCTGGCGCTGCCGGCAAAGCCTTGGGCTTCGAGGTGCGGAAGACCAAGATCAAGGTGGCAAGCACGAGTACGAGCGCGGCAGCCGCGACTGCGTACGGGAGCCAGGGCTTGTTGCTGAAGAACCCAACCGGCCCCGCCACGTCGTCGGTGTCGAGCTTGGCGAACTGAGTCGCCTGCACGGTCACCGTGTCGCCGCGCTCTTGATTGAAGCCGACAGCGCGCTTGACCGTCTCTTCGAGCCCCCTCACCTCGTCCTGCGAAATCGGCTGGAAAACGCCTTTTTTCGAGTAGCGGCCGTTGAGCAGCACCGCCACGCTCAGTCGGCGAATGTCGCCGGCCGGCGTGCTGGTCTTCTGCACGACCTTCTGCACTTCCCAGTTGCGAGTCTGGCTGCGCACGGCGCCCGTGCCGCCACCGGCCGGTTTCTCGGCCGCGACCGGCCCCTCGCCTTGTGCGTCGGGTAAGTTGGTCTTGGCCCCAGGAACGCCTGCCACGCCGGCGTCGGCGTTGGCAGCGCCCTCTTCGACCTTGTGCTCGCTGCGCAGGGCCGTCTTGGTCGGCTCGTACAGCTCTTCGGTCTTTTCGCGGGCCGCGTTGTCGAGCCACAGGTTCACGCGCACGTCGGCGTTGCCAGGGCCCAGCACACGCTCGAGCTGCGCTTGGGCGTCGGCTTCCAGCTGGGTGGCCATCACGCGGGCCTGCTCGGCGTTGAGGTCGGCCAAATCTCCGCCACCCTGAGTGTCAGAACTTGGACGGTGCAGCGTCACACCTTCGGTGCTCACCACCGACACGCGATCCTTGCTCAGCGTCGGCACGGCCGCCGACACCAGGTGCACCACCGCCGCCACCTCACGACGCCCGAAATTGTGAGAATTCTCGAGCTTTACGACCACCGAGGCGCTGGCGCTCTCTTCACGCGCCGCGAACAGCCGTCGCTCGGGCAAAACCAAGTGAACGCGCGCAGATTTCACGCCGTCGATGCTCATCACGCTGCGCGCCAGCTCGCCCTCGAGCGCACGCCGCAAATTCACCTGCTGTTCGAACTCGGTCGCGCCAATCTTGCTGCGATCGAAGATCTCGAAGCCGACGCTGCCGCCGTGTGGCAAGCCGCCCGCTGCCAGCTCGAGCCGCAGGCCCGGCACGCGGTCCTCGGGCACCTGAATCATCGTGCCGCCGCTCTCAATCCTGTACGGAACCTGAGCAGTTTTCAGCTTCTCGACGATGGCTGCGGCGTCCTCGGTCGCGAGCTCGCTGTAAAGCGTGCCGTACGTTTCGCGGCTCCCCAGCACGCTGATGGCCATCACGCCGGCCAGCACGACGCCCATCACCGCCACGAGCGCGATGCGCTTCGGCGTCGGCAAGGACGCCCAGAAGTCGGTCAGTTGCTTGAGGAATGCTCGGGCCTTTTCGGGCATTTTTCGCTGTTTCCGTGCCTAAAATCGCTAAGTGGGGGGGGCAGTTTGCCCCGGCTAGATCTGCATGCGCCAAAGCTCGTAGAACGCGTCGATCACCTTGTTGCGCACGCTGCCGACGAGCTTGAGCTCGATGTCGCCTTGGCTAAGCGCAAGCATCGTGCCGTGAATGTCGTCGGTGCTTCCGGCCGCAAACGCCTCGCCGGCCGCCTGCGCTTGGTTCAGTCGCTGATTGGCCTGCGCGGCGGCCGTCGACAGCATTTCGCCGAAAATGTCGCCACCTTCACCCGCGACCTTGCTGGTAAGGGCCGTTGCCGCCTCAGAATGAGGCAGCACCAGCGGCAGCGTCGGAGTCGCGGAGATCGGCGTCATACGGCGCGACCGATACCGATGGCGTCCTTGGCCATGGATTTCACGCTCTCAATCGAGGTCACGCCCGCTTCGTAGGCGCGGGAGGCCGTGATCATGTTCACCATTTCCTCGACCGCGTTGACGTTCGGATACTCGACGTAGCCGGCCGCATTGGCGTCGGGGTGACCCGGCTCGTACACCAGCATGCCGGGCCGGTCGTCGGCCTTGATGCTCTGCACCTTGACCAACGAAACGCCCGAGTCCGCTCCCATGACCCCCTGCTGTCCATCCAGCGGAACAGCCTGAAATACGGGGTCGAGGCGCTTGTAGGGCCCGCCGCCTTCGACCTGCGTCGTCTTGGCGTTGGCGAGGTTGGAGGCGATCGTGTTCATGCGGATGCGCTCCGCCGAAAGCCCCGAGGCCGCAACTTCCAAAGCACTGAAAACACCCAGCATTTAGTTATGCTCCTTTGGCGTCGCCCGCCGCGTAGCCCAACTGATGGAGCTCCGCGGAGACGACGGCTGACACGACGTCGTACCGAAGTTGGTTGGCCGCGACTTTGGCGGCTTCGCGGTCGAGCGAGACGTAGTTCCCGTCGTTGCCCGCGCCGGCCGATAAGTCCTCGAAAACTCGGCCTTCGAGCGCCGCCGAATCGGCGTTCGGCGTTTGAAAGTGCGCCGGGTTCGTGCGCTCCATGGCCACGCTGAGCGCCGAGTCGAAGGTATCGACGTTCTCGACACGGCGCAGATCGTGCGGATGAAAACCCGGCGTATCTACATGTGCGACGTTCGACGACAGCACCGTGTGCCGCTCGAGGTGGTAGTCGAGCGCGGCGTGCAAGGAGCCAACGGCGCTGAACAGGTCGGACATGTCTCGGCAGGTCCTTGAGCACGACGCATGCCAAAATCGTTCAGCCGATCTTTTTTCCTCAAGGGTCCGCTTCAGCCTCCGTTCAGCTCTGACGAAGCCACCCGAGAAGCCCTGGGGCATCTGCTACCCGGGGGGGTCCGGAGCGACTTTCCGGCGCAGACCCCGGGTTTTTCGAGGTTCCTGCCCTGTTTCTCGGTTTGAAACAGCGGCCCGCTGGGGCGACGCTGACCCGGCTCCTGGGTGGGAGCATGTAACCCTGCGACTTCGCTAACGTCCTACCAGGGTGCGGCGCGCCAGGGAAAAGCTGGCGAGCGCCAAAGGGACGACGCGGGATCTACCGAAGTTCTGACGCTTGGCCCAACCATTGCTTAGGGACTCGTCGACTTCGAGGAGGACCCTGAGCATGTACGACAGCCAAGCGCCCGCAGCGATTCCCACGACCAGTGAATTCAGCGCCCTAGAATCACCCTCCGGAGTGATGCGCGCTCACGAGCTGGTGGAGGACGCTGACGAGAGCGAGGGCGCGCTCGCCCTCGAAGCCGCACCGCTTCCGGAAGTCACCGAGCCGGTGATGTTGCCCGGCAGCATGCAGGGCGTGATCGGCCTCTCGGAGTCGCTGGTCGAAGTCTACCGCGTCATCGATCGCGTCGCCGACACCACCTGCACGATTCTGATCACCGGCGATTCCGGCACCGGCAAGGAGCTGGTGGCCCGCGCCGTTCATCGCGCCAGCCAACGCTCGAGCAAGGCGTTCGTGGCCATCAACTGCGGCGCGATTCCCGAAGCTCTGCTCGAGAGCGAGCTCTTCGGTCACGCGCGCGGCTCCTTCACCGGCGCGCACGCCAACAAGGTCGGGCGCATCGCCATGGCCGAGGGCGGCACGCTGTTCCTCGACGAGATCGGCGAGATGCCGATGTCGCTGCAGGTCAAGCTGCTGCGCGTGTTGCAGGCGCGCGAATACTCGCCCGTCGGCGACAACCGCACACTAAAAGCCGACGTGCGCATCGTCGCGGCGACGAATCTGAACCTCGAGAACGCGGTACAAGCCGGCACGTTTCGCGAGGACTTGTACTATCGCCTGAAC
>Ga0307516_10002395_pt1 | contig 25122 bp, 29 predicted proteins | sample 19_EM_MG_FD_203310 | JGI IMG/M metagenome (GOLD analysis project Ga0307516, IMG submission 203310) | Populus trichocarpa ectomycorrhiza microbial communities from riparian zone in the Pacific Northwest, United States - 19_EM | ecosystem: Host-associated > Plants > Roots > Unclassified | place...
GGCTTCGGCCGCTGTGAAGCGACCGTTGAACCTAGTCGCGCGAGCGGGTCGTAGACACGGGCCTCCAGGCGTTCACGATCCGCTGTCGTACGGCCCGCGCAGGCCGATGCAATTGCCCCACGGGTCCCGCACCTGGCACATGCTGATGCCCGGCTCGATCTGCATAGGGCCGCGATAAACAGTGGCTCCATGAGATGCAAAGTGTTGAATGGCCGCTTCCAGATTCGCCATTCCCCAGTAGACGACTGAGCCGGCAGCGCCTGAACTGACCTTCTCGTCAGAGGGCACGACTTCGAGTTGGACTGCACCGACCTGCAAGAACTCGAAGTGGGTCCCCGGCGCAACAAGGCGACGCGCGTCCGGGAATGCTTGCTGATACCACGCCAGCCCCTCCTCCACATTGCAGACGTGGACCATCACTGCGACCGGGCTGTCGGGCATAACGTTTCGGCTTAAGCGGCGGGTCGAAGGCACGTCCACTTGGAGGGAGCGCTTTGGCGCGACCGCCTCACGGTGCGTTGCGCCCGCTTTCAACATGGCGCGCAAAGTTGTCGAGGATGGCCTGCCAGCCGTCACGTTGCTGCTCGACAGAGTGGGTGGATTCGGCGTCAAAGGTTTCTCGAACGGTGACGCCCTCAGGACCGTCATCGAATTCAACCAACAACGTGCGATCGCCGAACGTGGCTTCGATCAACCTAGGGTGCACAACCTTCGTGTACGTGCCGCCGAAATCGAATCCCATGCTGCCGTCCTTGGCCTCCATGCGGGAAGAGAAACTCCCACCCACCCGCAGGTCAACGGACGACTTCGTCGTGTGCCAGTCGGGAGATGCAGCGTTCCATTGCTTGATGTCATCAGGCGTCGTCCAGGCTTGCCAGACAAGCTCAACGGGAGCCTTGACCAGTTTCTCGATGGTGATCTTCATGTTTCTACTCCTGTGTGTATGGCGGATTGCAGCGCCAGTTCGATGGATGGTCAAACGCCATTGTGGAACGACTCGACTGCTGCCCGATACGCAGCCGCAGGCTCAGAAGCACCTGCGATGGAGCGGCCGATCACGATGTGCGTGGCACCGGCCTTGGCTGCTGCGGCAGGCGTGGAGATGCGCACTTGGTCCGTGGCTGCAGCCTCAGGGAGCTGAATACCGGGGCAGACAATGAGCGCCCCGCGAGGCAAGGATTGACGCAAGTAGGCCGCTTCCTGGGCGGAAGCAACGACGCCGTGGCAGCCAGACTGACAGGCCAGCGATGCGAGGCGGAGCACCTGCTCTTTGACTGATGGTGGGAGACCGATTTCCGGGAGTTCGGCATCGGAAAGGCTTGTGATGACCGTAAGGCCAAGGACCTTTAGATTGGGGTATGACTTGGCGGTCATGGCAGCCGCCCGCAGAACGGCGGAGCCTGCTGATGCGTGGACAGTAACCATCAAAACCCCGAGCTTGCCCGCAGCGTTGACGGCACCGGCGACAGAGTTCGGTATCTCATGAAGCTTCAGATCTAGGAAGACCTGTTTGCCCGCCGAAACCAGCTCTCGAACGACCTGCGGGCCAGCTTCGGTAAGCAGCTGCAGACCGATCTTGTAGTGATCCGCTTCTGATCCAAGCCGCTCCACCAATGCCAACGCGTCATTGGAGGATTCGAAATCAAGCGAGACGATCACTGGTGATGGCATGTGACAGATGGCGCAGCGTTCGATGGAGACGCTAGGCGCCGCCGTGCGAATTGCGTTGCAGTTCGTGATTGTTCAGGAACAACTGCAAAGAAGGAGTGGCACAAAGAACGCCAAGCAGCCACGCATGAAGCTGAGGCAAGTCGATCGCGGCTGTTTGCAGTTGAGGTTTGATCGTGCCAGCTACGGTGTTGCCTGTCTCCTCCGAGGCCACGTCGACTCTCTCGCTGCGCATGAACTTCCCATCCTGAAACAAAAGGTGAAGAGTCGCCTCAGGTTTGCGAACCGTGACCGTCAACTCGCGGCATAGCGTGTTGAGCAAAGACATTCCAAGCCCTTGCAATTGGATCGGTGCGGCCTGGTTCGAGCCGAATGGGAAGTCGAGGTGCGTGTAGATGAATTTGAGGTAGGGTGAATCGGAAACCATTCTTTCGATGGCGTGCCCTCTTCCATCGTCACTGACGCTGAATGAAGTCCCGTCTGCTGCGACTCGAATGGTTTTGGCATAACCAGACTGGACTTCGGCCGCTGAGTACAACACCAGAGTACGTACAGCGTCGAAGGCAAGGTTTTCTGAGTGTGGAGCTGAGAGCGTCATGCCAAGAGCCAAGAGTCAGCCAGCGACGTTTGACGACCGCCAGGCATTCGCGCGCGAAGCGAGCCAGTTCGTCATTTCTTCTCGGCTGACGGCTGTTGAGTGGTCTTGTTCGCCTTCACTCTGCAGGTGGCCGCAATGGAATTGTTGACCATCGAGATTGTGTTCTGCGTGATCGTGTACGGCACTTCCTTGCCATTCGCCTTGAAGAGCTTCGCCGCCGCTTCACCGGCACAAAGATTCTTCACCTCAGCCGGAGTTTGTGTTTCCTGACCGATGTACGTGTTGGACACGCTCTCTGAAAAATCTGCGCTCGACGGAACCTCTTCATCGCCCTTCTTACCCGCGACAGATTTGTAGGTGTCTTTGGCGACCTTGGCTGAGTCAGACACAACGCCTGGAAGGTCAATGCTCACGCAAGCCGAAACAATCGGAAGAGCGAGAAGAATGAGTATGTGTTTCATGTGCGTGGCGACTTTTGGGGTAGCGCAGCCGATTGACTGTCCGCTCGACGGATGGGTTAGCCAGCATTGTGCTTGAGCCGCCGGCAGCACCACGCCAAGAACACCAGCACCAGAACCGGAACAAGCAGCTGTGAGGCGCTTGAACGCATCGAAGTTCAGCTCTCGGGGTCGTAGTGGAACTCGCGGAGTTCCTGTGAGCAGCGGCACGATTCGGCGATCTTCGCGGCCCACTCGATCGCGGCTTCGCGCGACGGAATTTCAAGGACGCAAAAGCCGCCGTTGAACTCCTTGGTCTGTGGGTAGGTGCCGCTTGTGACCGTGCCGTTCGCGGCGACCAGCAGAGGCGCGACGTCCTCGTTGATTCCGCCGCCGAACACGTAGACGCCAGCGTCTTTCGCCTCTCGTATCACCGCATGCGACGCTTCGACGACGGCAGCCCAGTCTTCTTGGGGGACGTCCATCGCTGCTGCGGGAAATGAGATCAGGTACTTCGTCATCCTTACTCCTCCAATGGCTTATCTGGAACGGGCGCCGCGCTCAGGAGCGGCTTGGGAATCGCACGACCCGCCTGCCTGGATCGGAAGAGCGCGGCCCTCGCAAGCAAGACGGTCGTGATGGGAGCGGTGACCGCCAGGATGACGACCACCAGCCACACGTGCAACGTGAGCTGCTTTTCTCCGGCGCTGAAATACAGCACGGACGCGAGCCCGATCGACCAGCTTCCAAGCGTGTAGCAGATGGCGGGCGCGTGCATGCGCAGAAAGAAATCCCGCAGGCGCAGGAGCCCCAGAGATGAAATGAGCGCGGCTGCCCCACTGACGAGAAGCAGTGCGGCGACGAGCGCGTCGTTGATCATTCGATCACCTCGCCGCGAAGCAGAAACTTGGCCATTGCGGCCGAACTCACGAAACCGAACAGCGCCATCAGCAACGCTCCTTCGAAGTACATGCTGCTGTCATAACGAATCGCCAGCGCCAGCATCATGAGCGTTGCCACCAGAAAGATGAAGTCGAGTGCCAGGATCCGGTCTTGCGCGTGCGGGCCGCGAAACAATCGAACCATCGCGACGCAGATGGCGATGCTGTAGAGCAGGAGCGCCGTGGTCACGGCAAAGCCGATGAGGGTCATTCGAAAATCTCCTTCAGCGGGCGCTCGTAGCGCGCCTTGAATTCTTCGATGTAGGCCGCGCTGTCGCTGATGCCGAAGACGTGCAGCAGCACCGCACTCCGGTCGGGTGCGAGTTCGGACCAGATGGAGCCGGGCACGACGGTGGTGATGACAGCCAGCGCTGCGAGCGCATTGGGATGGCGCAACTCGAGTGGCACGGTGACGAAGAGTCCGCTCGACGCCGGTGAGTGCGGGCGCAACGCGCCCCACCCCACTTGCAAGGCCGACGCCAGAACGTCGCCTCCCACGCGCAGCACGAGGCGGATCAGAACCCATGGTTTGCGCAGCGGGCCGCCGCGAGGGCTCAGCGGTGCGGCCAGCCCGGGCACGACGACCGCGACCAGCGCCGCGACGATCAGGTCAGTGGGCGCCAGCGAATCGTTGAGCAGCAGCCAGAACGCGGCCAGGCTCGCGGAGAGCAGCAAGGACGGCACGCGTCTCACCTTGCAGCCCCTGGCGCGTGCGGCCGTGCGCTCATCACGGCGTCGACGTAACCCTGCGGAAGGTGCAGGCCTGCGGCCGCTTCGCTTGTGTATCGCAGGGCGCGCTCACCTGCGAAAGAAAGTGCGATGCAGCACCCCAGCAGCAGCACGATCGGCAGACCTTCGATCACCCGAAGGCGCAGCGAAGCGCGGTCTTGCGTGGCCCAGAAGTGGACGATGAACGCACGCGACAAGGCAACGGTGGAAAGCAGCCCGGATGCGAGCAGCAGGCCGAACATCAACCACGCGCTCGTGGCGTTGCCGCTCATCGGGCCGGGCGCCGCAAGTGCCGACAGCATGGCGAGCTTGCCCACGAACCCGGACAAGGGCGGCAAGCCGGCCACCACCACCGTGCACGCCAGGAATGCGACGCCGAGGAATGCCAACGCGCCCGGGATGGCCCGCCCGACCAGCGGAATCTGTTCATCGTCGAGATTGGCGTCCAGGCGGGGAGGCGCCTCGCCGAATGCCGGCAGGCGCCCCGCGACATCGTCGATGCCGGGCCCCTCCACCTCGATCTGCCGCTGGCGCTCCACCACCTCGACCAGCAGGAAGAGCGTTGCTGCAGCAAGCGTGGAACTTGCCATGTAGAAGAGCGCACCCGCCGTGAGCGACGGGTTGTCGAACCCAGCGGCCGCGATCAAGGTGCCCGACGAGGTGATCACGCTGTACCCCGCGAGGCGGGCGAGCTGCTGCGAGCGGAGCATGCCGATGGAGCCGAATGCCATCGTCGCGAGCCCGGCGCCGACGAGAACGGCATGGCCAAAGAGGGCCGAGTCGCCCGCGGTCGTGGGGAACCACAGCGTCCACAGCCGAAGGATCGCGTACACGCCCACCTTGGTGAGGATGGCGAACATCGCCGCCGATGGTGCACTCGCCGCGGCGTAGGCCGATGGCAGCCAGAAGTTCAACGGCCAGATCGCGGCCTTGGCGAGAAAGGCCACTGCCAGCAGCGCAGCGGCAGCGTGCAGCAGGCCACGGTCCGAGGCGGGCACGTGCGGCAGCTTCTGCGCGATGTCGGCCATCGTCAAGGTGCCGGTGACGCCGTACAGCAGCGCGGCACCCGCGAGGAACAGCAGCGAGGCCACCAGGTTCACCGCGATGTAGTGCAGCCCGGCACGCACACGCAGCGAGCCGCCGCCGTGCAGAAGCAGGCCGTACGAGGCCGCCAGCAACACCTCGAAGAAGACGAACAGGTTGAACAGGTCCGCAGTGAGGAATGCGCCGTTCAAGCCCATCAGCTGCAGCTGGAGCAGCGGGTGGAAATGAACGCTCGCACGGTGCCAGCGCGCCAAGGCGAAGAGCAAAGAGCCGATGCCGACCGATGCGGCCAGCAGGAGCATCAGGGCGGTCAGCCTGTCCAGGGCCAGCACGATGCCGAAGGGCACGGGCCAGTTGCCGGGGAGGTAGACGACCGTGGTGCCGTGGGTGCCTCCCGCCACGACAACCACGAGGAAGATGGCCACCGCCAGATTGGCCAGCATCGCGGCCAGGTGCACCCCCGCCTTCACACGGCGCAGCCCATCCGGCATGACGACAAGCACTGCAGCCGCCACCATCGGCAGCAGCACGGGGAGCAGCATGGCGTGGCCGGTGGCGTTCACGAATCCTCCTCTTCGCCGTCCACGTGGTCGCTGTCGGTGAGCCCGCGCAGCGCCAGCAGCACGACCAGGAACAATGCCGTGGTCGCGAACCCGATCACGATCGCCGTGAGCGCCAGGGCCTGTGGCATCGGGTCGGTGTAGTTCACCAGGTCGGCCGCCACGCCAGACCGCACGATCGGCTCCTTGTCGATCGACAGGCTGCCCACGCTGAAGATGAAAAGATTGATGGCGTAAGAGAGCAGCGACAGCCCGACCAGCACCTGGTAAGTCCGCGGCCGCAGCACCAGCCAGACGCCGGCCGCCACGAGCACACCGATGGCGATGGAGATGATGGCTTCCATCAGCGGCGCTCCTGGCGCCGCGCGCGCAGCGACTGGTGAGCCAATGCCGTCAGCATCAGCAAGGTGGACCCCACCACGACGGCGAACACACCAGCATCGAACAACGCGGCCGTGGGCAAGTGCACCTCGCCCAGCCACGGCAGCGTGACATGGGCGGTGTGTGTCGTGAGAAACGGAAAGCCGAACGTGAGCGCACCCAGGCCCGTGCCGACGACCAGCAGCAGCCCGGCCGCGATCCACCACGGCGGATTGAGGTCCATGCGGTCCTCCACCCACTCTGTGCCGCTCACGATGTACTGCGCAATGAACGCGGTGGCCAGCACCAGCCCTGCGACGAAGCCGCCACCCGGTTGGTTGTGCCCGCGCAAGAAGAGATGCAGCGAGACGACCATCGCAAACGGCAACAGCAGGCGCACCAGCACCGACGGCACGAGCAGGTAGCCCTGCGCCGGATCGGCTTCATCCGCTGAGAGCTGTGGTTGCCAGAGGTCGGTGCTGCGGTCCACCAGCAGCGCCTGCTGCTGCGGCGGCAGCACGGCGACTTCACGCGGCGGCCTGAACCGCCTGAGCAGCGCATAGATGGTGAGCGCGACGGTGGCGAGAACCGTGATCTCTCCCAGGGTGTCGAAGGCGCGAAAGTCCACCAGCATCACATTGACGACATTGGTACCGCCACCGCCCGGCAACGCGTTCTCGATGAAGAAGGGCGAGATGCTTTGATAGCCGGTGCGCGTGAGCATCGCGTACGACAGCGTCGCAAGCCCGGTGCCGGCCAAGGCTGCGATCAGCAAGTCGCGGCCGCGCCGCCAGCGCGCGCGCCGCGTTTCGTCCACCTCCTGCCCCGGAACACGTTTCGGCAGCCAACGCAGCCCGAGCAGGATGAGGACCATGGTCACCGCCTCGACGGACAGCTGCGTGAGCGCAAGATCGGGCGCAGAGAACCAGGCAAACGTGAGGCACACCGCAATGCCCACCACACCGAGCAACGCCAGCGCCATGAGCCGGCGGAACTTGGCATGCCACGCGGCGCCGATGGCCGCCGCGCCAGCGACCAGCCAGAGCAGCGCAAATTCGGTCGTGCCTGCAACGCGGGGGCGGTCACCCCAATCGAGCGGAACGACCAGCGCAGAGCCGAGCGCAGCGCCCCCTGCGACCACCAACATGCAGAGCATCTGCAGCTGCAGGCGCCGGCTGCTGGCACGCATGATCGCCGCGCGGGCGCCGCGGTTCGCCAGCGCGAGGGTTCGATTGAAGAGGCGTCTGCCGTCCAGCGTGTCGAAGAGCGGCGTCGACCGCAACGCGCGTTGCTTGAAGCGCGCAGCGAAGACACCATAGACGCCCATCCCGCCCGCCAGGGCCACCAGGCTCATCACCAGCGGCGCATTAAAGCCATGCCAGATGGCGAGGCTGTACTCCGGCAAATGGCCGCCCACGACCGGCCTCGATGCGGCAGCCAGGATGGGGCCGATCGACCAGTCGGGCACGATGCCCACCACCAGACACGCCACGACCAGCAGCTCGATCGGAATCCGCATCCAACGCACCGGCTCGTGTGGCATGCGCGGACAGTTCTTCGGGCTGCCACCGAAGAAGACGTCGTGCCCGAAGCGCAATGAATACACCACCGCGAACACGCCCGCGAGCGTGGCCGCCAATGGCAAGCCGTATTCGATCCACACACTGGATTGCAGGTAGACCGTCTCTGCGAAGAACATTTCCTTCGACAAGAAGCCATTGAGCAGCGGCACGCCAGCCATCGCCGCGCAGGCCACCATCGCGAGCTTCGCCGTTCCGGGCATGTGGGGATAGAGGCCGTCCAGAACGCGCATGTCACGCGTGCCGGTCTCGTGGTCGATGATGCCCACGGCCATGAAGAGCGATGCCTTGAAGGTCGCGTGATTCATCATGTGGAACACCGCAGCGACCGCGGCGAGCGGGCTGTTCATGCCGAGCAGCAGCGTGATGAGCCCGAGGTGGCTGATCGTCGAGTACGCCAGCAAGGACTTCAGGTCGTTCTGGAACATGGCGGCGAAGGCACCCAGCAGCAAGGTCGCAAGGCCTGTGCCGCTCACGATCCAGAACCACTCGTCCGAACCCGAGAGCGCCGGCCACAGCCTCGCGAGCAGAAACACGCCTGCCTTCACCATGGTCGCGGAATGCAGGTACGCCGACACCGGCGTGGGCGCGGCCATCGCGTGCGGCAACCAGAAGTGGAAAGGGAACTGCGCACTCTTGGTGAGTGCCCCCAGCAGCACCAGCACCAGGGCCGGCGTGTAGAGCGGGTGGGCGCGCAGCCGGTCGCCGGAGGCGAGCACGTGCTCGAGGTCGAATGTGCCGACGATCTGCCCGATCAGCACCACACCGCCCAGCAGGCACAGCCCCCCGGTGGCGGTGACCACCAGCGCCATGCGGGCGCCACGCCGGGCGTCTTTGCGGTGGTGCCAGTAGCCGATGAGCAGGAACGACAACACACTCGTGAGCTCCCAGAACACCACCAGCTGCACGAGGTTGCCCGACAGCACGACGCCAAGCATCGCGCCCATGAACGCAGACAACAGCGAGTAGAAGCGTGCCGCCGGATCGTCGGCAGACAGGTAGTAGCGCGCGTAGAGCACGACGAGCGCACCGATGGCGCTCACGAGCATGCCGAAGAGCCAGGCCAGCCCGTCGACTCTCAACACGATGTCCACGCCGAGACTCGGCAGCCATGACCATCGTGCGGACACCACGCCACCGTCTGCGATCGCTGGGAAGAGCACCGCCAGCACGAGGGTGTTGCTCAACGCCACGGCGCCCGTCAGAAGCGCCTGCGTGTTGCGCGAGCGCGTTGACAGCACGGCCGCCAAGACGCTGGCCACGAAGGGACTGACGATGACCCACCACAGAATCATGGCGGGCAGTGTAGGTCGCGACAGCCGTCGAACGGGCAATGCCTGAGCGTTCGCGCGTGAGCGCTGGCGCAGGTGATTGCAGGCTTGCGCACACAACCGCGCGCTTGACTACCGATGCCCCCGCACGCCTTGCCAGATTGGCCTTTTCGGCGCAGCTCAACCCTATACTTTGGCCATGGTCACCTCCACGTCCCTGCACCTGATCGAGATCGCCGTCGCCGCCTTCGTGCGCGACGCCGAGTCGCGTTCGCGCGTGCTCGTGCAGGTGTTCGAGCAACGAACGCCTGCACATCCCTAGGCCCGGCGGCCACCACCTCCCTCTCAAGCGCTAACCATCGACCGCCGGGCCCAAAGACCTGGCGCATAGCGAGCTTCGCGATCCGCGTGGCTCAACGTCATGGAGTGCTTCATGCAAGTCCTCAACATCTCGGAGCGCAAGCTCACCGAGCTCGATTTCGCTCGTCTCAACAAGCTCGTCGCCGCCGGCGCCACGCCGTATCTCGACGAGATGCTGTGTGACGCAGAAGTGGTGCCGTCCCAGGCCATTCCCGCGGACGTGGTGACCATGTACGCGCAGTTCAGCGTGAGCGACATGAAGTCGCCGCGGCAGCAGACGTTCGTCTTGTGCTATCCACGAGACGCGGAGCCCGCCATGGGATTCATCTCGGTTCTGTCACCCGCTGGCATGGCGCTGATCGGGCTGCCTGTCGGCGCCCTCGCCACGTGGACCGGACCGAACGGCGAAGAAAGCGCCGTCCGCATCGAAGGGATTCTGTTCCAGCCGGAGGCCAGCGGCGACTACGTCAAGTAGTCGCCCGCCCGAGCTTCTTGTTGACATCCGGTCCCTGCGGACCGGCCACGTTCATGAACGAAGGAACAGACATGCCTATCAAATCCATTCTTGTCGCAACGGACCTCTCGGCACACGAAAACAAGGCCGTGTTGCGGGCTCAGCAATTGGCGCGCGCACACGACGCAAGCCTCAAGTTGGTGTACGTGCCGTCGCACGGCCACGCTGAGGAGCCTGGAGCCCACGCCGAGCTCGCCGCGATGGCCAGGCGCATCGGGACCGACCTGCGGTTGGACGTCCAGGCGCTGCCTGCCAGTGCGGGCGGTTTCGAAGAGGTTGCGGCAAACGCCGCAGGCGTCGATCTCGTCGTGGTACCACAAAGGCGGGAGCGGTCTCTCGCTGCGTTCTTTCGCGGCCAACCGGTGATGCGGTTGTTGCGAGAGTGCAAGGTTCCGGTCCTGGTGACTCGCAACGCGCCCGACAGGCCTTATGCCCGCATGGTGGTCGCGGTCGACCTCTCCAAACATGCGTTGGTGCTGGGCGCGTTCGCCGGAAACCTCCAACCGAGTGCGGAGCTGCGGCTCTTCCACGCGGTCGCACTGCACGACGAGGCAAAACTGGTGTTCGCAGGAGCGACCGGACAGGCGATCAAGATCTATCGCCAGCGCTGGGTCGCCAACGCGAGGAATCGATTGCGGGAAATCTCGAACCAGCTCGGCGTGCACGGCAGCCGGCTCATGACGCAGATCGGCCGCGGGGACACCGCACGCCAGGCGGTCGTGCAGCAAGAGAACTCGGGCGCCGACCTCATCGTCGTCGGCAAGGCGCAGAGCTCCGCCTCGAACGACTTCCTGTGGGGGAGCGTGGCTCAGCGCATTCTCGGCTGGGCTCGCAGCGACGTTCTCGTCGTGCCGAAGGCCGCCCCACAAGGCCGGCCAAACGTAAACCCGCAGCACTTGCATGCGCGTCGTCGACGCCATGCCGTGCGCCTGCAACCCAACGGAAGGAGAGCAGCATGAAGAGCCATCGCTGGTTGACGCTCGAAGAAGCGGCACTGATCGAGCGGGCCGCAGAGGATTGGCTTCGTGTCCGCGAGGTCGAATTCAACCCTGGGGAGTACGCCGCGCGCCTGCTGGTCGACATGGAGCTGCGCAGCGCCGACTGCGCAAGGCGAGACATCGCGTCTCTTGGCCGCAGCATCCTCCTCGAGATGCCGGGCGAAATCGCGCCGCTCTCGTACACCCTCGTGCGGCCAGAGGAAGAAGATCTGCAAGGCGCACGCGTATCGATCTTGAGTGAGATCGGGCTGGCTTGCATCGGCCAGGTGGTCTGCAGCGAGATCAGCCTGCCGTTCGGGATTGCAACCTTCATCGGCTTTGCGGACGCCCGTCCGTTCCCGGTGGAGTGCCGCGGGCGGGCACGACGGCGCAGCCTGCTGCTGCCTTATCACGGCATGCTGGTTCCTGCTCTGCAGGACTTGCACAGGATCACCACGCCCTGAAGCGCAAACCGTGGTGCGACGGGGGTTCACGCTCCCGTCGCTTCAGTGCTCGCCTGGCTGGACCGGGCCGACGTGCTCGGGACGTCGCCATGCCGCGGCCGAAATGCGCTTGGCATACGATCGAAGCCTGTTCACGGGACGTCACCATGTCAGTCCGCGTCGATGAAGAGATCACCTTTCGCAGGCTCGAAATCCTCCTGGCTTTCATGGAGGCCGGCAACCTCGTGCGTGCCGCCGACAAGCTGGGCATCAGCGCCGTCAGCGTGCATCGGGCATTGCACTCCCTGGAGACAGGGTTGCGCTGCAGCCTCTTCCGGCACGAAGGCCGCAACCTGCACCCCAACGACGCGGCCCATGCGCTGGCCGAGGTGGCGCGCGACGTGCTGCGGACCATGTCCGAGGGCATCCGTTCCACACGCGAGGTGGCCGGCTATTCGGCCGACCGCATCCGCATCGGATCGCTCTACTCGCTGACCCACCACACGGTGCCCACGCTCGTGATGGGCATGAAGCTGCGCAAGCCCGACATACAGACCGAACTCGTCCTCGGCTCCAACGCCGACCTGTTGCAGAAGCTGCGTGACAGTGCCATCGATGCCGCGTTGATGGGCACGCCCGAGGGCGCCGCTGACATCGAATCGGAGCCGCTCTTCGAGGACGACATCTTCTTCGCTGCGCCCGTGGGCTCGCGCTACGCCGCGCTGGAGCAGATCGATCTGGCCGCGTGCGCCGAGGAGCGGTTCGTCACGCTGAGCGAAGGCTTCGTCACTTACAGCGGATTCGTCGATTCGTTTCGCATTGCTGGCTTCACACCCAACGTCGTGATGAAGACCGGCGACATCTTCTCGCTGATGAACCTGGTGAGCGGCGGCATCGGGTTCACGCTCCTGCCCGGTCGCGTGCGCAGCGTGATGCCGCAAACGATCCAGTTCATTCCCTTGCAGCCCAAGTACCTGATGCGCCAGACCATCGGGCTCCACTTCCTGCGCACCCGCGAGCGCGACCCGAACCTCCTGGCGCTGCTGACGGTGTGCCGCCTCGCCCGCGCCGAGCTCGGCGGCTGAGCCCCAGGGCCTGCTCACACAGCGAGGGCGAGGTCGAGGGTTAACCCTCGATCGTTTCAGCTGGCGTAAAGGTCGACGCCGTTGCTTCATTGATCGTCCCGGGCGGGGTGCGTAACTTTGGCACCCAGACGAACGGCGCCCTGCGTGCCGTCCCAAAAAAACCCGCCGGAGACAGATCGATGAGTGCTCACTGGATTTCCATCTACATGCTGATCGGCATGTTCGTGCTGGCCACCGTGCTGCCGATCAACATGGGCGTGATTGCCTTCGTTGGCGCCTTCCTGGTCGGCACGCTGGTGGCGGGCATGAACGCCAAGGCCATCATGGGCGGCTTCCCGGCTGACCTGTTCCTCACGCTGGTCGGCATCACCTACCTGTTTGCGCTGGCGCAGAACAACGGCACGATCGACTGGCTTGTCAGGTTGGCGGTGCGCGGGGTGCGCGGGCGCATTGCCGCCATCCCGTGGATCATGTTCTTCATCGCCGCACTGCTCACCGCCGTGGGTGCGGTCAGCCCGGCTGCCGTGGCCATCATTGCGCCGATCGCGCTGGGCTTTGCCGCCAAGTACGGAATCAACCCCTTGCTGATGGGCCTGATGGTCGTGCACGGTGCGCAGGGCGGCGGCTTCTCGCCGATCAGCATCTACGGCGGCATCACCAACAAGATCGTCGCCAAGGCGGGCCTGCCACTGAGCGAGATGACGACCATGCTGGCCAGCCTGGGGGTCAATCTGTCGGTGTCCTTGCTGCTGTTCTTCATGTTGGGCGGCATGAAGCTGCTGAGGCAGAAGGCCGACGTCACCGGTGCCATGCCGGCTGTGCGGCGCGTGGCGCACGGCCAGGGCGGAGCGCAGGTCTACGGCGACGCCGAGGGTGAGTCGTTCGGCGAGGAGCGACTCACCGCCGGGCACAACAGCGATTCGCTGATGCGGTCGCAGCCGTCGGGCACGATCGGCAAAGGCACAAGCCTCTATCAATACGCGACCGTGGCGGGGCTGCTCGCCCTCGCGGTGCTCACGCTCTTCTTCAAGCAGGACATCGGCTTCGTCTCGATCACGATCGGCCTGCTGCTCACGCTGATGGCGCCCAACCTGCAGAAACGCGCACTGGGCCAGGTGTCGTGGCCCGAGATCATGCTCATCGTCGGCGTCAGCACCTATGTGGGCGTGATGGAGAAGATGGGCACGATCGACTTCGTCGGGCACAGCGTGGCGGGGCTCACCTCGCCGATGATGGCTGCGCTGCTGCTGTGTTTCGTCGGCGCGGTGGTCTCGGCATTCGCATCGTCGACCGCCGTGCTGGGGTCGCTCATCCCCCTGGGCGTGCCCTTCCTCCAGGGCGAGGCAGGTGTCAGTGCCATCGGCTTCATCGCGGCCATGGCAGTGTCTTCGACCATCGTCGACGTGAGCCCCTTCTCCACGAACGGTGCACTGGTTCTCGCCAACGCCAAGGGCATCGACCGCGACGTGTTCTTCAGGCAGCTGATGGTGTACGGCGCGATCGTCACGCTGGTGGCACCGATCGTGGTGTGGCTGCTCTTCGTGGTGCTGTGAGGCGGCACCGCATCAACCGAATCCTTGAACCCGACGGCAATCCATGAACACAAGACACTGGAACTCCAAGGCCAATGACCGCGCCGCGCGGCTGGCGCGCGCGGCCGATGCGCTGAGTACGCGGCTCGCCGGCAAGGTGGTGGATGCGCAAGCCATCGGCAGCCTGCTCGAAGCGGTGATCGCACCCGGTGACCGCGTCTGCCTCGAGGGCAACAACCAGAAGCAGGCCGATTTCCTGGCTAAGGCCTTGGTGCAGGTCGATCCGAATCGGGTTCACGGCCTGCACATGGTGCAGTCGGTGCTGGCCCTGCCCGAGCATCTCGACGTCTTCGAGAACGGCATCGCGTCGCGGCTCGATTTCAGCTTCTCCGGGCCGCAAGGCGCGCGCCTGGCCAAGCTGGTGTCGGGCGGCCGCATCGAGATCGGTGCGATCCACACCTACCTCGAACTCTTCGCCCGCTACTTCGTCGACCTCACGCCCAAGGTGGCGTTGGTCGCGGCGCAGGCCGCCGATGCAGAAGGCAACCTCTACACCGGGCCCAACACCGAAGACACGCCAGCCATCGTCGAGGCCACGGCCTTCTCTGGCGGCATTGTGATCGCGCAGGTCAACGAGATGGTCGACGGCAAGACGACCACGCTGCCGCGCATCGACATCCCGGCCGATTGGGTCAGCTTCGTGGTAAAGGCGCCGCGCCCGAACGTCATCGAGCCGCTCTTCACGCGCGACCCAGCGCAGATCAGCGAGATCCAGGTGCTGATGGCCATGATGGCCATCAAGGGCATCTACGGCGAGTACGGCGTGCAGCGGCTGAACCATGGCATCGGCTTCGACACCGCGGCCATCGAGTTGCTGCTGCCGACTTACGCCGAATCGCTGGGTCTCAAGGGCAAGATCGGCAAGCACTGGGCCCTGAATCCGCACCCTGCGCTGATCCCCGCGATCGAGGCGGGCTGGGTGGAATCGGTGCACTCCTTCGGTTCCGAGCTGGGCATGGAGGATTACATCCGCGCCCGCTCCGACGTCTTCTTCACCGGGTCGGACGGCAGCCTGCGCAGCAACCGCGCCTTCTGCCAGGCGGCCGGCCACTACGCCTGCGACATGTTCATCGGCTCGACGCTGCAGGTCGACCTGGACGGCAACAGCTCGACCGCCACGCTCGGCCGCATCTCCGGCTTCGGCGGCGCGCCCAACATGGGCGCCGATGCGCGGGGCCGCCGCCACTCCAGCCCTGCGTGGTTGAAGGCTGGCCGTGAGGCGCGTGCCGGCCGCACCGGCGCAGCCGGCACGCCACGTGGGCAGAAGCTGGTGGTGCAGATGGTCGAGACCTTCCGCGAGCACATGCAGCCGGCCTTCGTCGACCGGCTCGACGCCTGGACGCTGCAGGAGCAATCGGGCATGGAGCTGCCGCCGATCATGATCTACGGCGACGACGTGTCGCACATCCTCACCGAAGAAGGCATCGCGAACCTGCTCATGTGCCGCAGCGATGCCGAGCGCGAGCAGGCCATCCGCGGTGTGGCCGGCTACACGGCCGTGGGCCTGGCGCGAGACAAACGCGCGGTCGAGAACCTGCGCGACCGCGGCGTGATCCGCCGGCCGCAGGATCTCGGCATCGACCCCCGCCTGGCCACGCGCAACCTGCTGGCGGCACGCAGCATGCGCGACCTGGTGAATGCCTCCGGCGGGCTGTACCAACCCCCCAAGCGTTTCAGAAACTGGTAGCGGGAGATTCCAACCATGAGCGACGTTCCAGCAGGGCTTGAAACCCTCAACTTCTCCTTCACCGGCGGGCAGCCGGTGGGCGGCTTCGCACCCGTGTTGGTCGGCGTGGTCGGCTCGGGCAACCTCGAGGTGATGCTCGAGGCCGATGCGAGCACGGATTGCGTGGTACGCGTCGAGACATCGGCGCGTGGCTTCGGTGCGATCTGGCAGGCCGTGATGAGCGACTTCCATGCGCGCCACCCGCTGGCCGGAGTGCGCATTTCCATCAACGACATGGGCGCCACGCCCGCAGTCGTGAGCCTGCGGCTCGACCAGGCCGTGGCCGAGATCGCCGGAGCCACACCATGATCAGCTTTGCCGAATGCTCGGCCCGCGAGCGGCTCGCGTTGCTGCTGGACGCAGGCTCGTTTCACGAATGGTTGCCGCCGAGCGAGCGGGTCACGAGCCCTCACCTTGCGCAGCTGGGCGTGCCCAGTGCATTCGACGACGGCGTGGCCATTGGCCGCGCCACGCTCGATGGCCACACCGTGTTCGTCGCTGCGCAAGAGGGCGAGTTCATGGGCGGAGGCGTCGGCGAGGTGCACGGCGCCAAGCTGGTCGGCCTGCTGCAGCGTGCGCTGCGTGATCGGCCCACTGCCGTGCTGCTGCTGGCCGAATCGGGCGGCGTGCGCCTCCACGAGGCCAATGCGGGGCTGATCGCAGTGTCTGAAGTGATGCGCGCCGTGCTCGACGTGCGCGCGGCCGGCATCCCGGTCATCGTGCTGATCGGCGGGGCCAACGGATGCTTCGGCGGCATGGGCATCGTCGCGCGTTGCGCCGACCACATCGTGATGAGCGACATGGGGCGATTGGCGATGTCAGGCCCCGAAGTGATCGAGGCGTCGCATGGGGTCGACGAGTTCGACTCGCGCGACCGCGCGCTGGTCTGGCGCACCACCGGCGGCAAGCACCGCTGGCTGACGGGCGATTGCGACGCGTTGGTCGCAGACGACGTTGCCGCGTTTCGTGCGGCCGCCATTGCAGCACTCGGCGCCTCGAAACCGCTGACCCTGGCCGCATTGGACGAAGAGCACGCCTTGCTCTTCGCGCGCCTGCATGCCCTGCCCGCTGAAACCGCCGGCCAGGACGAGGCCACGCTGCTCTGGAGCGCACTGGGCGTCACCGACGCGCAGCGCGTGCCCGAGCTGGGTGTCGACGCTGTCCGCGCCTTGCGCACGATCAACTGAGGAGCATCTGAATGCAATGGAACGCTCTTGTCACCCAGCTCTTCGGCCCCTTCCACGGCATGCGTGAGGCCGGCGACTTTCTTCGAGGCGAAGTGATGTTCGAAGGCCAGCCGATCACCGTGATCGGTACGACGAACCATGCCCCGATCGGCGTCGAGCTCGCGCTCGCACAGGCGCGCGTGGTCCTCGACACCATGGCGCAGCACCCAGGCCGGCCGATCCTGCTGTTGATCGACACGCAAGGGCAGCAGCTGCGCCGGCGCGATGAGCTGCTCGGCATCAACCGCGCGATGGCACACCTCGGTGCCAGCATCGACCTGGCGCGACGCAAAGGCCACCGCGTGATCGGGCTGGTGTACGACCAGGCCTTGTCGGGCGGCTTCATCACCTCGGGGCTGATCGCCGATGCCTGCTACGCGTTGCCGGAAGCAGAGATCCGCGTGATGCGCATCCCGGCGATGGCGCGCGTGACCAAGCTGCCCGAAGACAGGCTCACGGCGCTGTCGCAATCCAACCCGGTGTTTGCGCCCGGCGTGCAGAACTACGTGGCAATGGGGGGGGTGCGTTCGTTGTGGGACGGTGACCTGCAAGCCGCACTGCGCAGTGCGTTGAGCCAGACCTCGACGGAAGACCGGCGTGCCATAGACGGCGCCGAACGAGGCGGCCGCAAGCTCGCAGCGGCCGTCGTTCAACGCGTGCTGGACGCTGCCTGAGCGCAGTTGCATGAATTCTCTGCGTCGACATCAGCTTGCGCGGCTCTCCGAAGCCGGCTGGGCCACCGTCCTGGCCCGGCCCTGGGACCGGCAAGCGCGCGAATGCCTGGCCCATTGGGCGAAGCAGGGGCTGCCGGTGGTCGTGACGACCCAGTCTGTCGATGTGGCTTCGGGTGGATCGGTCGCGCTCGGCTTGCCCGCGCCGATGCGCTGGGACCGGCGTCGCCTGGCCTTGCAGGTGCCGCGCGCGGGGCTGCGTCGCATTGACGAGTTTCCACGCCTTGCCGAGGTACGGGACCTGTTGCCGCCGTTGGTGCGCTACCGGGCCCTCAAGCTGATGGCCGAGCTTGATGCATGCAATGCGACAGCGCGCGTGTTCGGCAGTTATGGCTGGCAGGCGATCAGTGGTCTCGACCACGTGCGCCCGGAATCGGACCTCGACCTCTCAATCGCCGTCGATGACGCGGCGCATGCGGACGCCGTGGCGCAGGCCCTGCATTCGTTCGACGCGGCCCGGCCTCGGCTCGACGGAGAGCTGCTCTTCAACGATGGAGCTGCGGTGGCGTGGCGCGAATGGATCGACTGGCGCGCGGGCCATGCGCGTGCGGTGCTGGTGAAGCGCTTGCACGGCGCGGCCTTGCATCGCGACACCGCCTGGTGTGAGCACGCCGAGCGGGCGGAGCCGTCCGCATGAACACTTCCGCCTTGCGCGCTCAAGCCCGCTCGAGGCTCACGCCCGCGGGCATCGGGCACGCGGCCACGCTGGCGCTGTGGGACGAACTGTCCCTGTCGCCCAAACCCGGCCTGGTGACCTTGGTCGACTGCGGCAGCCACCACGACATGGACGCGCACACCTTCATGCGCAGCCTGTTCGCGTTGCGCCACTACTTCGTCCAGATCGCCGAAGCGGGTTTCGCCGGCGCTGAGTTCGCTGTGCTGGAGCGCCTGGGCATCGATGCGGAGGCCCGCATGCTCGCCGCCACCGGCGGGATCAACACCCACCGTGGAGCGATCTTCATGCTGGGCCTGCTGTGCGCGTCGGCCGGTGCAGTGACGCGCGAGCACGGTGGCGTGGAGCACCCGGCCCAGCTGCGCGACGCGTTGCGCCGCCGCTGGGGCGATGTGCTCGCCCGGCGCAGCCAGCGGACGCCCACGCTGCCGGGTGGCATCGCTGCGCGGCGCCACGGGCTGCGCAGCGCGTCTGAAGAAGCGGCGATGGCCTTCCCCGTGCTGTTCGAAACGGCTCTCCCGGCGCTGACTTCGGCGCTCACCCGTGGCCTGACACCCCAGCAGGCACGGCTCGACACCTTGTTCCACATCATGGCCGTGGTCGATGACAGCAACCTCGCGCACCGCGGCGGCCTGGCCGGCTTGCGTTATGCCCAGCGGCGAGCACAGCAGTTTCTCGAATCGGGCGGCGCAGCGCGCCCCGATGGGCTTCGAGAGGCACACGCCATTGCCAGCGAATTCGTCGCGCAGCGCCTGTCCCCCGGCGGCGCTGCAGACACGCTCTCGGCGGCCTGCTGGATCACGCGCATCTGCGCAAGCGCATGAGCTTCGCCCTGCTCTTCTCCGGCCAAGGCACGCAGCACGCCGACATGCTGCCGTGGCTGGCCGACGACGCGATCGTGCGCGGAACCTGTGCACGTCTCGGCGTCGATGACTGGCGCGCTTCGCTCGCCGACCCGGCCTGGGCCCAGCGCAACCAGAACGCGCAGACGCTGCTGACCGGGCTTGCGTTGGCGGCATGGAATCAGCTCGCAACCCGAGTCGCGCTGCCCGCTGCAGTAGCCGGCTACAGCGTGGGTGAACTGGCGGCATTCAGTGCCGCAGGCGTGATTGATGCCGACGTGGCGGCTGCCCTTGCAGCGGTGCGAGCCGAAGCCATGGATCGGTGCGCGGTGCATGCGCCTGGCGGCCTGTTGGCCATCAGCGGCCTGGCTGAGACGCGGCTCGAACAGTTGCTGCTCGAAACCGGCGTGGCATTGGCCATCCGCAACGGCATCGAAAGCGTGATCGTCGGCGGCCCGCATGCTGGGCTGGACAAAGCCGAGCGCATCGCTTCGCTGCACGGTGCGCAGTGCACACGCCTTCGCATCAATGTCGCCTCGCACACGCCGTGGATGCGCGAGGCGGCAGTGAGTTTCTCGCAAGCGTTGGCGAATGTGCCCTTCCACGCGCCGCAAAGCGTGCTGTTCAGCAACGCGCGCGATCGCATCAAGGACGCAGCAGCTGCACGCGTTGCGCTGGCCGCCCAGATCGACAGCACCGTTCGCTGGGACGAATGCATGGAAAACATTGCCGCCAGACAAGTGGCCTGCGTGCTGGAGGTCGGCCCCGGCCAGGCACTGGCGCGCATGTGGAACCAGCGCTACCCCGCCATTCCGGCCCGCGCGTGCGATGACTTCCGCAGCGCGGCAGCGATTGCGGCGTGGCTGAACAGCCAGTCGAACCCGTGAACCCGAACAGGAGATCGATCGTGAATCACAACCGAGCAGACACCCAAGCAGACACCCCATCAGAAAGCCGCTTGATTGCACCCACGAACATGCAGGGCGCCCACGTGTCCGGCATGGCCGCCTACGACAAGCTGGTGTCCGAAGCGGAGGCCGACCCCAATGGCTACTGGTCGCGGCTTGCGCGTGAGTTACTGAGCTGGAAGACGCCGTTCACGCGCGGTCTCGACGACAGCCAGGCGCCGTTCCACAAGTGGTTTGAAGACGGCACGCTCAACGTCTCGTACAACTGCCTCGACGTTCAGGTCGAACGTGGCCTGGGCGAGAAGACCGCGATCCTCTTCGAGGCCGAGGACGGGCAGGTCACGCGCGTGAGCTACCGCGACCTGCTGGCGCGCACCTGCCGCCTGGCGAATGCGCTGAGGGCGCGCGGCGTTCAGCGCGGCGATCGCGTCGTCATCTACATGTCGATGAGCATCGAGGGCGTGGTTGCCATGCAGGCCTGCGCACGCATCGGAGCGATCCATTCCGTGGTCTTCGGCGGCTTCTCGGCGCAGAGCGTGCGCGACCGCATCGAAGGCGCGGGGGCCGTGATGGTGATCACCGCCGACCAGCAGGTGCGTGGGGGCAAGAAGTTGCCGCTGAAAGCCATCGTCGACGAGGCCATCTCGATGGGCGGCTGCGAATCGGTGAGAGACGTGATCGTCTACCGCCGCACCGGTGGAGACATCGCCTGGCAGCCCGCGCTGGACAGGTGGATGCACGACGAGATGCAAGCACAGTCAGAGGTCTGTGAACCCGAATGGGTGGGTGCCGAGCACCCGCTGTTCATCCTCTACACCTCCGGTTCGACGGGCAAACCGAAAGGCGTGCAGCACTCCAGCGGTGGCTACTTGCTGCACGCCGCACTGACCACGAAGTGGACCTTCGACCTGAAGCCGGACGATGTGTTCTGGTGCACCGCCGACATCGGCTGGGTCACCGGCCACACCTACATCGCCTATGGCCCGCTCGCACTCGGCGCCACGCAAGTGGTGTTCGAGGGCGTGCCGACCTATCCCGACGCGGGCCGCTTCTGGAAGATGATCCAGGACCACCAGGTCAGCGTGTTCTACACCGCCCCCACGGCGATCCGCTCGCTGATCAAGGCGGCTGAGGCCGACGAGACGGTGCACCCGAAGCGCTACGACCTCTCGAGCTTGCGCATCCTGGGTTCCGTCGGCGAGCCCATCAACCCTGCTGCCTGGGAGTGGTACCACCAGCACATCGGCGGCAGCCGCTGCCCGATCGTCGACACCTTCTGGCAGACGGAGACCGGTGGCCACATGATCACGCCGCTCCCCGGAGCCACCCCGCTGGTGCCGGGCTCCTGCACGCTGCCGTTCCCCGGCATCACAGCCGCCATCGTCGATGAAGCCGGCAACGACGTGCCACACGGCCAAGGCGGCATCCTCGTGATCAAGCGCCCTTGGCCAAGCATGATCCGCACGATCTGGGGCGACCCCGAGCGCTTCAAGAGCAGCTACTTCCCGCCGGAGCTCAAGGGCTACTACCTCGCCGGCGACGGTGCTATCCGCGACCCGCAGACCGGCTACTTCACCATCACCGGCCGCATCGACGATGTGCTCAACGTGTCGGGCCACCGCATGGGCACGATGGAGATCGAATCGGCGCTGGTCTCCAAGACCGATCTGGTGGCCGAAGCTGCCGTGGTCGGCCGCCCCGACGAGACCACGTGCGAGGCGATCTGCGCCTTCGTCGTGCTGAAACGGCCCCGCCCTACCGGTGAAGAAGCGAAGAGGATCGCCAACGAGTTGCGCAACTGGGTTGCCACGCAGATCGGTCCGATCGCCAAGCCCAAGGACATCCGCTTCGGCGACAACCTGCCGAAGACACGCAGCGGCAAGATCATGCGCAGGCTGCTGCGTTCGATTGCGAAGGGCGAGGCCATCACACAGGACACTTCGACGCTGGAGAACCCGGCCATCCTGGAGCAGCTCGCGCAGAAGAACTGAGCATCACTCCGCTGGCAAGCCGGTGCAGCGAGATCAGATGTGCTGCGCCTGCGTGCGAGCGGTGAACGCCGGCAGCGCCTGCCGGTTCACACACGTCGGCGGGCATTCGCCGCGCAGCAAGTACTCCACCGCCTCGACCGCGCCCAAACCCATGGCGCGCATGCTGTCGTCGGTGACGCCGGCCGCGTGCGGCGTCACCAGCACCTGCGGCATCTGCCAGAACGGATGGTCGGCGCGCAGTGGCTGCGTGTCGAACACGTCGAGCGCGGCACCGGCCAGGTGACCACGCTGCAAGGCATCGAGCAACGCGGCTTCATCGACCACCGGCCCGCGCGCCACGTTGACGAGCCAGCTGCCGCGCCGCATGCGGGCGAGCTGTGCGCCGCCGACCAGGCCGCGCGTCTGCGGCGTGAGCGGGCACGCGAGCACGACCACGTCGCTTTGCGCCATCAACTCGTCGAGCGTTGCCGCTGTCGCGTGAGCGTTCTCGCGCAACGGTGAGCGGGTGTGTGCCAGCACGCGCATACCCAGCCCGAGGTGGGCCAGCCGCGCAACCGCCTGGCCCACGTGGCCGAAGCCGACCACGCCCAGGGTGCGGCCGCGAAGCTCGACGCCGCTTTCAGCCGCGGCGCGCGCAGCAACCCAGCCCTGCTCTCTCAGCACGGCCGAGACCTGTTGCGTCTGGCGGGCCAGCGACAGCATGCTGCGCAGCACGTGTTCGGCCACTGCATTGGCGTTCACGCCTGGCACGTTTGCCACCAGCACGCCGCGCGCAGTGGCCGCCTCGATCGGGATCATGTCCACACCCGCACCGTGGCGCACGGCGCCGATGAGCGTCGGTGCCGCATCGAAGATGTCGTCGGGCAGCTGCGAGCGCACCATCACCACCGCGCAGCCTCGCGCGGCGCTGCGCAAGGTGTCGGCGTTGGCATCGGGTGCCACCGCGATATCGGCCGAGAGCGCCAGCCGGGCATGTGCCTCGGGGTGGATCGCGTTCGTCAGCAGAACGCGTGGCAAGGCGGCGCTCACCGACGCGATGTGGCTGGTGCGGCGGCCCGCTTCGGCTTGCCTGGACTTGCCTTGCCGTTCGCGGCGGCCGCGCGGCTGGCGGGCTTGGCAGCCGCCAGGGTGTCGGCCGCGATCCCCTGCCCTTCGGAGAAGAACATGCGGAAATAAGCGTCCACGCCCTTCAGGTGGCGGCGCAAGACCTGCAGCCCGGCCTCAGCGTCTTGCTGCTCGATCGCACGGTACAGCTGCTGATGCTGCGCGTGGGAGCGTTTGCTCTGCATCGGTGTGTCGAAGTAGATCTCGCGGCGCTGGCGCGACATCCGGTAGAACACGTTGATGAAGCGCAGCAGCACGTCGTTCTTGGTCGCCGCGACGATGGCCTTGTGAAACTCGGCATCGAGGTCGGCGAGGCTGTCGCCGCGTTTGATGATGGCTTCGCTCTCGGCCAGCAGTGCTTGCAACCGATCCAGGTCGTCTTGCGTCCGGCGCATGCAGGCCAGGCGCAAGGCCTCGCTCTCGAGCACGCTGCGCAGCTCGACCGACTGCGCCACCTCGGCCGCAGACAGCGGGGTGTTGGTCTCGGCGAACAGCACCATCGCCTCGATGCTGCGCTCGGCGCCGTAAGGCTGCAGGTAGATACCCGACTTGGGCCGGCACTCGATGATGCGCAGCGTGTCGAGCCGGATCAGCCCTTCGCGCAGGGCGCTTCGGCTCATGTTGAACTCCACCGCCAGGTCGCGCTCGGAGGGCAGCTTGTCGCCGGGCTTGAAGCCGCGCTCACGGATCATGTGCAGCAGCTTGGCAGTCTGTTCAAGACCTTCCATGGTCGCCCCTGGGTGTGTTGGAGAACTGCCGGTACGCCGCCGGCTGAAACCACCGCTCGCGTGGCTGATAAAGACGCTCGGGCGCGATGACGGGCACCGGCTCGCGCTCGGCCGCCGAGTGGAAGGTGAGTTCCAGTTGCACGCCGTTCGGGTCGTAGACGAAGAGCTGCCACAGCGGCGTGCGGGGCACCAGGTTCTCGCGGTACGGCAGCCCGAAGCGCTCGAACTGCGCACGGAATGCGCTGTAGCCGCCGCACACGATGGACAGGTGGTCGATGGCGCCCGAGCCCGTCTGCACCGAGCCGTCGGCCTCTTGCGCGGCATGGCCGGCGTAGAGGTGGATGGTGGCTTCGGCGCCCGCTTGCGCGGGGGCGAGCCACGCACCGGGAAAGTCGAACGGCGGGCGTGTCACCTGCACCATGCCCAGCACCTCGGTGTAGAAGCGCACGCTGGCGTCGAGGTCGGCGGTGCGCAGGCCGGTGTGAAAGAGTTTGCCGAAGAGCATGGAACGGTGACTCCTGTTTGACTCAGGTTCAGCTGCGAGCGACCAGCGGACGCAGCACGTCCATCGAGCGCCCGAAGAGCGAGCTGTAGAACTCGTCGGACAGCAGGTTGGAGCCGTGGTCGATGATGAACTGCCGCTGCTGCGGCGAGATGTTCACCGGCCGCGTCTCGACCTGCGGGCCGTAGGGGCTGGCCGGCGTGCGGTCGACGGTGGCCACGAACTCGAGCGACAGCGCGCCCTCGTAGCCCACGCTGCGCAGCGTCTCGACGATGGCGCCGAAATCAAGGTGGCCCATGCCCAAGGCGAAGCGGTTGCTGTCGGCCAGGTGCACGTCGTGGATGCGGCCCTTGGCGTGGCGAAAGGCCGCGTGCAGGTCGGCCTCTTCGATGTTCATGTGGAAGACGTCGAGGCACACACCGCAGTTTGGACCCACCGCGTCGGCCAGCGCCAGGGCCTGGTCGCCGCGGTTGATGAGGTAGGTCTCGAAGCGGTTGAGCGGCTCGATGGCGATACGCACGCCGGCGCGCTC
>Ga0307516_10002396_pt1 | contig 25108 bp, 33 predicted proteins | sample 19_EM_MG_FD_203310 | JGI IMG/M metagenome (GOLD analysis project Ga0307516, IMG submission 203310) | Populus trichocarpa ectomycorrhiza microbial communities from riparian zone in the Pacific Northwest, United States - 19_EM | ecosystem: Host-associated > Plants > Roots > Unclassified | place...
GTGACCAGACCCCCGTCTGAGGCTGCCACTCATCCCCTTTCCCTTTGGTAACCTTGAGTTACCACCTGGCTGCTGTTGGGTCGGTAATACTCCTCTCTTTCAGAGCTCACCCCAGCCTGTGACTTTCCTCATGAAATCTCACTTGGCCTCAATCCTCAGATTGAGTCCAGCTTGTCATACTAATTGCATGTCTTGGGGTGTCACCAGCACACTGGGTGTAACAGCAGTGGCGAGGGTGGCGGGGACACCACTGTTTCCCATGGTCTTTGAGGTGGTTGGTCTCCCCTGGCTCCTCCAGCTGCCGGGTTCCTTGGTATTCTCAAGCCTGGTATTGGGTTTGCCGTGGATGCTGGTAGCATGGTTGGTCATGGGAAGAGTGGCGTAATTGGAGGACGGTTTGTTACTTGTAGAATGGAAGGTTTCATGGGTATCCAGGGTAATGGGATTTTTATCGCCACTTTTCGGATCCCCTCCTGTACCTTGGCCAGTTACCCCTCTAACTTTGCCAGCCGCTTGCGATCTTCCTTCCTTCCTTTCTCGAGGTCGTCTACCTTGCTCTGGTGGTTAGCAGCCCACTTTTCTACATTACCTTGGAATACTGCCAAGTGGTGGTTTCGGGCAAGATTAGCTTCCCCCAGGAATGTAACAGCATCATGCATTCGGGCTACCTGGGTTGCCTGGTGCAGCCGTTGTACCTCGGCTTCCGTGGTTCGGTCGATGATGGTTTCCCATACTTGTCGAGCAAAGGTCTGGTACACGTTAGCCACTACTATAAGCTCGCTTCTTACCCATGCCTCTGCTATTTCCTCCTTTGCTTCCAGTCATTTGTAGATGTATTGAGTTCTTTGCCATAGTTTGTGATAGGCTCCTTCTATTTCTCTGATACAGCGATCCGTTTGATCCACCGTGGTTCCGTATACATCCATTAATTGGCTCAAATCCTGTTCAGCTTGATGCTGGTAGTTGGCAATCGTCCATATCCAGTCTTCCAGTTTGGCTATTTCCATGGCTTCGGCATCGGGTTTGCCATCATTGGTTATCTGTAGTAACATATGGGGTGCTTTCAGACAGAGCATGTTGAAGTCGGACGTGGCAGACATTTTCAATAGAGATCTAGAAAGTGTCCGATGTAGATGGTTTCATCATCCTTGAAGGTATAATCGCAGATTGCTCGAAACTCATATCTATCAAGGTCAGCGCTCAGGTGCTGGTTGGTGCAGTTGAACCAGTACTGGGTATACCAGTTTTCAGGGGTGCAATTGGTTGTTTCGGATGGGATTGGTCCGTCGATTTTTTCTTCCCACTTTTCGTAACTTGTGATTTCGCAGTCAATCGAGGGGAATGTATAGTCGAATGAGTATTGGGATGTTGGTTCAAGTATGTTTGATAGTTCGAGAACATATTGTTGGTCCTGCGCGAAGGAGGGCATCTGTTAGTCTTCTTCGAGAGAGTAGGGTGATTTTTGGATCGAAGATTATAGTGTGACACTGAGATTGTATCGTAACCAGAGTGTATAGAGAATCAAAAGGTAATCAGGCTACTTTCGATAATTCACAACAGAATAATCTTAGATCTTATTTGTGGGGGTTTTTGTTGAGTGTGCGCTCGATGCTGTCCTCTCTTCTTTTAACGTGGGAGACTTCCTTTGGATATATACAGAGCGATGGGTATCACGTGATTCCTCTAGGAAAATGGGTTTGACGTGTACTTTTTCTTTTTAGAGAGAGGTACGGCTCATCGTGGCCCTGGTCCCCACGGACTCAGTCCACAGGTCCCCATTGGTCCTGGTTGGTCTAACGATAAGCCGAACAGATGCCTGCACTGCGCAAACCCCTCAAGCTATGCAGGTGAGTGATTTACCAGCCTATCAGAAACAGCCAAGTTATTGGCTCAATGGCCTCACCCGTTGTGTCTTGTATTTAGTTTCATTTCCTGCCCTTCTTCTGGAGATTAGTCCTTTACGCCCATTGTGGCCGTAAGGGCTAACTCCGGGACTATCTCCCGCCTAGACTCTCTGGAGCTGACTAACTCGTCCTATATGTCTCTAAGTGATTTATGTACCGTTGCTGTCATGACCTTACTGCGCTATCTTTTCTCTTTCTCCACGTGTTCTCCATTGAGGTGTAGCACCAACAGTACGGCCTCTCCTCTCCCATGGAACTATCATATGCTCCATGGCAATAGATTGGTACGGAACATCCCAAATAGCGATTACAGAACACCAGCCTCTTCTAGTTGCCCTTCGGCCCATAAAGCGTCTCTCAATTTAATTATTTGCGGCGCTTCCCATTCTGGAGGAAATTTAGTCAACTAGCTTGGCGTTAAAAGTGAGGTGAAAACAAGTCCGCCCACCACGCCGCTCGCCACGCAACGAAAAACCCTTTTTTGTTAATCTAACGCCAGATTTTGAAATTCCAGATAGCTGTCTAGTGTTCCTTATGTTGGAACAATTTTTAAATTATGTGGTTGTGGTTGGGGTAGGGGGCTGAAAGGCAGTTGGCGCAGCTTTGGGCCACGGCCTGGCAAATCGGACCCATTGTGGTACAGGCCGCGTTACCCCAGCCTGGACCCGGACGGGTCCTCGAATGGTACGCCTTAGGTGCTCAAGTTGGCCTAAGATGAGACTGTTGGGTTCCGGACTCCGGAGCGCACAAGGTTCATTTTTTGTTTAATCATACTTGCATTCGATGTATATAGATTATGACGGTGTATATTTTGCCCAGTTTTTCCCGTCCGCAGTCCGCGCAGTGGCGGCTCGTTACAAGCTCCCCTTTTGCCCTCCGCCCAGGCCTGTCCCAAGAAAGAGTAGACGCGCCCAAGGAAATTAACAAAAGAAAGAACGAAGGAAACGCGCGACCCGTCCCCCTAGTCCTCGCCTGCCGATGCCATGTAAGAGGGTGTGGGAAGGAACAGCGGAAGTCCTCTCCGGCGCCCCTCTCGTGCTCGGCACCCAGAGCCTCCACCTCTTCCTCCTGCTCCTCTTGCCACTCCCGACGCTCCCGGAGCTCCTAAGGCAATATTAGCGGCGCTAACCCAGAACAGGTTAGCGCGAAGAACTGCCAAGGAACCGGTGTCAGAAAAGTGGCACGCGAGTAACGAATGAACAAAAAAAAAAAACTGGATTTGCACATCATTTGTTCATTTCTATAGCGTACACGTACATTTCGACATGACCTCCCACAAAATACGCACACACGCGTACATATGTTACGGGTTGGAGTCGTCCAGACGGGGCTGGGAAGTTTGCTGCGCCTGACGTTGCGCCAAGACCTGAGGCTAAGCCTGCCCACTTTCCACAATCACGTTCACAACATCTCCACAACACACCTAGAACTGCCACCTCAGCTGTCACTGCCATCTCTTCCCCGACGTCTACCACCGGGGTACTACCTATCAACTATCTCGTGTTCCCCACCCCGCCTACTAGAGAAGCCACATCATGGCCACAGATATTCCGATGGTACCTGCTGCACCTGTTGACGCACACGGAGAACAACCTCCAACCGACTCCGAACAACTCCCGACAGCTGCTGTTGTCAAAGAGTGGACAAAAGCGGAGTTGGTGAGCTTCAAACAATTACGAGACATCTTGGAGAATGACGAGATCAGGAAGACATTCAAGAAGGCCCCGATCGACGGCTAGGTATTCCTGCTGTGTGGCGACGACCTACGCTTCTGGAATGATACGTGTCACCTGCCGCCGGGACCTAGCGCCAAGCTTGCAGATTTAACGCAGAGGATCAAGAATATGGGCAAGGAGAAATCGCGAGGTAATGCTTTCCCTTCAGCTACTGATGAACCGGCTAACACCTTCACAGCTCAGTCACCTTCAAAAGACTCGATTGAACCGACGCTCAAGTTTCTCCACGGACTATTATGGGGGCAGGAGGAGAGCCTACTCAACGACGTTTTCTGCGTCTTTCAGCATCCGTCGTGGAACCGCGATACGAACCCACACATAAATAATGGTGATACGCGGACCGCAGTAAAGCTGACACTAAGTCGCATTGCTAGCACGGCTGCATGTCTGCCATGCGGGGCGAATGAGCTACTCGTCCGTAATGCCTACCGGGAGATGTACAATATTCTCCTTGACGCTCAGGAACTCCGGATAAAGTACCTCGATAAAAACGAGCCTATACCGCGTAGCGATAGGATCATCCTGATTCTTGGCCAGCCGGGTATCGGAAAGACTTGGTTCCTCTCCTACGTCCTTGTGCGGAGGCTTTTGGAGGGGAAGCCCACTATTTTCCAGGAAGGCGAAAACTCCGGCGGCGACTCCGTGTTCACCGCCGCAGCTCATTACCTCATCAACGGGAATGGTGTCAGCAAAATGAACCAAGAACAAATCGACTCCGAGTTACATAAGGCGGAAATATGGGTTTTGGCCGACCAGAAACCCTACGGAGCCCCCCAAAAGGCGAAATATCACAAATGGCTGGTCGTGGTGACATCCTCACCCCGAAAAGACAATTATAAGCAGATAGTCAAAGATTACTCGCCCCAGAAGTTCTACCTCCCTACCTGGGACTGGGACGAAGTTGTGGCAGCTGCGTAAGTCTTGTCTCCCCGTCTGCGCACAAGTTGTGTGTTGGAAGTTGCGCCAGCTTGTTCAATCTATATACTAACTTTCAACTTAGGGCTCTCAAGGGCGTCTCGCAGAAGATGTGGGATACGCTGTTCACACTCTTTGACCTTTACGGTCCAATTCCGCGCTTGCTTTTCGAGACTCTCCTCCCACCTAAGAAATTCCGCACGGAAATGGTTAGCGACGCCACGGCAAAGGATGAGGAACTAAATTGCCGAATCAGAGAATACCGCGATGAACTGGAGAACAAAATCCATGACGCGGTGCAACTGGACCCCAATACTGTGCTGTCCACGGAGTATGGCGTCAACAGCAGTCATACTATTTATACCATGCGTCCCCGCAAGATGAAGAAGTACCAGTACGTATCTCTCCATGCAGCTTTCGGCTTCGCCACCGCAGACATCGGCCGTAGGATTGCAGAGGCAACGATTGCCATTTCCCTGAAAGATGCTCAGAGGTTGTACGACTTTCTTTTGGGTCAGGGCGCGACCAAAACCTCTGCCGGTTGGGTTTTCGAGGTCCGTATGCACCAAATCTTCCAGCGTGGTGGGCTTTTCGTAGCAACCAAGCAAGGTGGACAGGAAACCATTACTATCGACATACACTCCTGCGGTGATTTCTCCCAGGTATCGGGTGTCGGTGACCTGCTTCGAGAAAGGCCTGGATCCCAACGCATCAAACCGGATATCATCGGCCGCTATTTCAAGCCCCAGCACTGCAATCTCCCCTCGGTGGACTCATTTGCCGTCACGGAGTGCGCCGCGGCCGGAGGCGAGGTATTGGTGTTGTTCCAAATGACAGTGAGCACGGAGCACCCTGTCAAGGCAGAAGGGCTTGCGAGTATTTGGGCGGTAATACCCCAAGCGCTTAGGAGGGCCCCGCCCATACTCGTTTTTGTCGTTCCGGCCGATGTCGCAAGCAGGTTTGCTTCCAAGAAACAAATTATTTCGGGCCCGGCGAACCAAACCTCAGCGAGCAGACGCTCGACCAGAAACCACCCCGATTTCGAAACGTGGGAACAATACGTTCTGCCGGTCGGCGAGAAAACATTGTGGGAAAATACTATGAAGTGAGTGCTTCATAGTTTCTGCTCTTATGGCTTAGTGGATAAAAATGGGTGGACGGCGTTTGGAGAATTGTTGGCCGAGGTTGGCTGAACCGCAAATGGTGGGACTGTCTGGGATGATGATCGATCCTCTGAAGCTGCTGGAATTGTTTTCTGTGTACAGTGCCTAGTGTGGGAGGATTCAGGTTCTGTTGGGGATTATTCAACCCATTCTGCGTACTTAGTGAGTTGCTGAGCGGGGTTTGCTTCGTATCCTGTACATCATCCACGCCGGACGGAATCAGCCAATCATAAGGGTCACGTCAACACCCACACCTTCTCTCTTGTAGTTTCAGGGGTTGTAGGTCGGCGACAGCGACCGTGATGGTTTGTCCGGGGGAGTTCCCTATCGGCGGATCGCCGCCACGCACGTGCCAACGGTCACCAACCCCAGTGCCAGTGGCCATAGGAATCACTGCGGACTGTGGTGACTGTCGTAGTCTTGGACGGGCTTATTCGAATAAAATTGAGGACCCCCACACGCCACACCAGCCACGCCTCGGGAGTCCGCACAGCCACTGCACCAGCCGCGCCCTTACTGATCGACAACATCAACACCGCCGGTTTTACCATTGACAAATCGTCACGTCGTAATACATAGCTTCCGCCCGTCTCAGTCACTCCGAGGGTTATGCCAACAATGTCACGAAGCTCCCAGATCAACTCGACGCGTCTAAACCGCGATCGTCCTCGCCACCGGCGTCACATCTACACCGTACTCGTGGCGACCCACGTCATAGCATCCACACCGCCGGTTTCCTCACTAACATCGTCCTCGTCACGTCTTATTTGGTATTATCTACGCCACCGTCATCCTCATTGCCATCGTACGCCTTGGGTCATACTTCAGGTCATCCACACCGCCGGTGTCCTCATTGACATTATACCTGTCCCTCTTCGAGCTGTGCTAACCGTGTCACGAAGGTCGTCGACCTACGTGGCGCCTTTAATATGCGGTTGTATCTGCCGCCGTCATCCTCATCGACATCATACCCGTTGCACCGTGGTGTTCCACTCTCCTCACCTGTCTTTGTCACTCCGAGAGATCTGCTAACCATTTCATGATGCTAGCCATAAAACTCGCCGCGTCGTGCTCATTATTGTCCTTACTGGAGGCATCCACATCGCTATCCTCTTTATTGACGTCGTTCTCATCGTGTCGTATCTAATCCGCCAATGTGCCTTTGTTTTTGACGCGCCGAGCTATGCTACCCACATAAAGAACGTCAGTATGGGCGTTCATGTTGGCGATGGATGTGACGCTGAGTGCTTGCATTGGATAACCTAAGTGTGGTAGCATACATAGATGTACGTTAGGTGTAATGAATAGAACTAGATTGAGTCGCAATGCCTGGAACCAACTGCGTGTTTGATACTCTTTGCTGAAACGAACGATGTCTGATAGTCGTGTCTGGATGCTACCACAGTGACCGCTGTGTTGCCAATGTGTGGTGCGCCATCGTAAGTCATCTGGGTCCCTTTTGCCTTGACACTTTGCATCCGTAAAACCATTGCCTTGAAACGCTGCTTCCGCATGACATTTGCCTTGACAATGTGCGTGCATAAGTCACGCGCAGCGTCCAGATGGCAGATGTTCTGACACTGCTCATCCGGACGCGCTTCGCCGTCGCCGGTACCGTCCGGATGCAAGGCTTGTGCCATCCAGACGGCCAATGCGCCGCGCACCCCCCCGCGTATGCAGTGTGGGAGGATTTAGGCTCTATGGCTTCATTGCCTTAGGTTCGGTTGCTTCATTGTATTGGGTTCTGTTGCTTCATTGTATTAGGTTCTGTGGTTACATTGCGCACGGTTCTGGTGGATCATCGAGGGATTGGGATCCGTGGGTTCAGGGAGGATTGACCACACCCCCATCTGTATATGTACAGAGGGGCGGAGCGGAGTTGGGTCATTATCCTGTTCATCCTGTACATCATTCTCGCCGGACAGAATCAGACAATCATTGGGTAACGCCAACGCCCACCCACTCTCTCTTCTTTCCACCTTCCTTTCTTAGTCGTTCTCTACATCGGGCCTGGCATAGGTCCTTCATCTGGTGCACCAAACCCAAACTTCGATTCCCTTCAGTTCAGTGTCAGTACCCTGGCAGACGCGAGCGATTGGCCAAGACGGATCAGGTATCTTCAGCAACAAACTCGTGAAGATCACGAGGCTGCTCAAGTCTTGATTGATCGGGTCAAGCGTTTCAGGTTGACGAGAGGGAGACGAATCAATCCCCCTGTGCAACTGATCTTTTGGTGGTAGAAAGCGAAGTAAGTGAAAAGATGGCGTCTGCAAGCAGGTCGACCGCCGAGGGGTCCTGCCACCAATCGCCGGTGCGACCAAGATCGCAGGTCAGCCCGAACCGCGGGAGAGCCAAGAACCGCCGGACTGAAGGTCGCGAGGAAGGAGTCGTACCCCAGTATCTCTTCGTACGGTCAAGCTCGAAGGATAATGTCCTAATAGACAAGTTTCGAGGAAAACCAGGGGAAGATGTGGAGAGGTTCTTGAGAGCGGTGCAGCGACGCATGAGCAGAAACTTGGAAATGGGTAAATATTATTCCGAGAATGAGCAAAAAGATGATCATGTAGCGATCATTCACCGGCATTGCGGATCCAGAGTTAGGGAGTACATCCGAAATCTGAAGGGCAATTGGGAAGAAGAACCGGAGCGAGTCCGGGAAGCCCTTGCTTGTAGGTATCGAACCTTTGGAGCCAGCGCTCTGAACACAGGTAGGGACAAAATTGCTAGCCTGCATCAAAAGGTTGACGAACCACTGGATCGGCACATTCGTCGGGCCCAGCAGTTGACAGTTGTCTGTCAGGGCCGTGAAGATATGCATGAGGAGCTGACCGACAGGTTTTGCCGAGGACTGCGAGAGAAAGGCCACAGAAATTCCCTGGCGTCAATGGTTGACATTTGGTCGCAGAGTGGGCAGGTTCGGTTCGAGACCTGCATGGCGAACGCCCATCGCATCGCCCGATCAGATATCTCCTTCAAAGAAGCGTTGCTGATGGCAGATTCCGAATCCGAACCTGAGTCTTCCGATGACTCCTCTACCGATTCTGACTTGAGTGAAGATGACCGGAAGTACCTGAAAAAGAGAAAAGAGAAGGAGAAGAGGCGAAGAAAGGAATGGAAGCAGAAAACCCGAGGGAGAAGACGGGAATCTCGGGGAGGAATTCGGAAGGCGCGACTGTGGATCAGTTTGCGGAAAAGGTGACTGAGTTAGTCGTCAAGAAGATGGACGAGATCCGAGGGCAGGAGCCGCAGCGGAACATTTTTCCGACAAGCCCGGTCACTCCCGTCCATAACGCATCGATGCCTCAGATTATGTCGCCATTGGGGTATGGAGCCCCCGAACCTCACGGACATCCAACCAACTTGATCGAAACGGCGAGGCCTGAATCGACGGCGATGAATCCGAATATCGTATGTTATAATTGCGAAAACCCCGGACACTACGAGTCTCGATGTCCGATGCCACGGGTTGCTCCAGACATCCGAGCAGAACACGTCCAACGAATCAATGCGAATTCCGGTCGGAGGAAGTCGTATCCACCACGTTCTGGGCAGAGTGGGAAGGACAAAGTTCAGCAAGAGGTGGAGTTTCTTCGGAGACAGAATCTAGAGCTGCAGAGAGCTAGTCAAGGGCACGGACAATTCGCGGCCGGGTATGGACCTATCGCGGCCGGACCAGGACAATACGCGGCCGGACAAGGGCACATCACGGCCGGACCAGGACAAATCGCGGCCGGACCAGGACAGTTCGCGGCCGGACAAGGTCAGTTCACGGCCGGACAAGGATTGATCAAGGCCGGACCGGGTCAGAGTGGGAGCGGACAAGGCCAGCTCACGAACGGCCACGGTCCGATGGCAAGCGGCCAAGGCCAAGGACAAGGACAAGGACAAGGAGAAGGACCAAACGCCGTGAACTTGATTGAGACCGAGAACGTGGGAATGGTGGCCTCCGCATTGGAAGATCTGACCTATTAGGATGATAAGCAATACGTATTGGCTTGGTATGGACTGGATCCGAAACCAGCGGACAAGAGAAAGCGGGGCGTATCGGATAGGTCCCCTTATGTGTTGTTTCGAGGGAGTGCAGAAGGGGATTGAGAAGAGAGGTGGAGGTGAATGAGGTTATGGTTGAGTGTAAGGAGGGTGGTGATGTTGGAGGGCGGAATACCGAGAAACAGAGGAAAGAAAAAGATGCCGAAAAGAAGAACGGAAAAGATGCCGAAAAGAAGAACGAAACCGATGCCGAAATGAAAAACGAAACCGATGCCGAAAAGAAGACCGAAGCGGAGAAAGAAAAGTCTGTCGAAAAGAAATTTGATGCAGGATGTACGCATTTGCTATTTGTTGTTGGATACGAGCGAGAGGGATTTGTTTGGTGGTGGCGGAGATTGGGAAGATTGGTGCCGATGGATGAAATGGGAGAAGCTGGGAGAAGGACGAAGCCGGAAGAGGAAGACGATTACCTTGCTGGATTCGTGGATTCGTTGGGACGTCCAGATGGAATGGCTCAGAGATTTCGAGGAAGGAATCGCGAGAAGTACGGACTTTCGGAACGAACATCGAAGAGCCGTCGAGGACAGGTGACATCGAAGAGCCGCCGAAGACGAACATCGAAGAGCCGCCGAGGACGGGAGTTCGCAAGGTGCCAACGGGGACGTCGGAATTCAAGGATGGAAGGCCGAAGAAGAAGGTATCGGAGGGAAGAAGGCCGAGGGCAAAGGAATAGGATTGAAGGCTGCGGATGAAGGAATAGGATGGAAGGTCAAAGAAGAAGGAATCGAACGGAAGATGGCCAAAGACAAAGGAATGGAAGAGAAGGCGGAAGAAGAAGGAACAGGATGGAACGCTGAGGATGAAGGAATAGGATGGAACGGAAGGAAGATTGAAGAGATGGACACAATGGAAGAAGGAAGCACGGAATCGGAAGGGGAACGGCAACAGGCTTTCGACAAGACATTGGGGTTCACGATGACAGCACCGACGACGAATAACGTGGCAGTGCAGACGCCATTGTCGAACGCCGTGGCATTTACGGCACCGCCGACGAACAGTGTGTCATTCACGGGACCGTCGATGTCGGAAAACGTGGCATTCGCGAGACCGACGACAAATAGCGTGGCATTTGCGAGACCGTCGACGTCGAATTTCGTGGTATTTGCGGCACCGACGACGAACGCCGTGGCATTTATGAGACCGACGACCTCGAAAAACGGGGCAATTGCGGAAGATTCGGCGCCGGATACTGTGGCACCGACGCCTAATATTGAGACCGCTGGGCCAGTGCTGGTGTCTGACGAGGTGGAGATAGCGGAGAGGAGAGAAGAAGGAGTGGAGAGGAGAGAAGAAGGAGTGGAGGAGAAGTGGGAGTACTGGTTGGCAGAGGAGTGGTATGCAGGAGTTGTGTATTTGAAGTTGTTTCGGAAGTTGTGGGAAAAGGATGGAGGGGAGGATAGCTTGACGGTATGGAGATGGTGGATTCGGAAGGCCGCCGCCTATCAGCTTATCGACGAACCGGTCGACTATCGGTTACTGGCTTATACGGAGCTGAATGGACGACAATCCTGGTGTGTCCGCTTCTCGAGTTAAGGACACCCACGCCTTTTGCCGAAGCTGTCGGAGTTGCCAGTTGACTGGACTGAAACGACCTTCACAAATACTGCGACCGATCGTGCAGTTACAACCCATGGACATGATAGGCATTGACGGACTTGGTCCAATTTCACCGGATTCGAATCCCGGTAGACATCGGTATATCCTGATTGTGGATTATCTTACGAGGTTGGCAAATTACGACTTCACAATAAAATACCGACCAGGAAAACATGCAGGATAACCGGACATCCTCTCTAGAGAGTCAGGAGGCTCTTCCTGGGAAGGGGATATGAAGCACCGACAGAATCATGGACGAGTTCTCTTACCAGAGGGAAATTTCGAAACACTACAGGTGCTCCAGGTTAACACAGTGGAAACAATAAAATTGCAAACAGATAAGGAACTCCTTAGCGAAATATGGGAACAAAGTATCAAGGATAAGGAAGTCCGTGAAATCCTGGGGGATACAGCTGTCGTTTCCAAAGTATGGTTATTCGATACAAACTTGGCAATCGGTAACCATTCGGCCCAATCATCTTGCAGGTAGTTCACGTACGACCACAAATATTGTTCCATTACGGCGTTCATCCGTTCTGTCTGACCATCTGTCTGCGGATGGAAAGCGGTAGACAAGCTCAGTTCGATTCCCAGTTGTGCACAGAGACGATGCCAAAATGCAGAGGCAAATTGAGGTCCTCGGTCCGAGGTAATTGTCCATGGGAGTCCATGTAATCGGAAGACATGTTGGAGAAATATATCAGCCAGATCGCGGGCATTGACGGTGGTGCTGCATGGGACAAGGTGCCGTTGTTTTGTGAGTCGATCCACTACCACCCAGATAGTGTCGTGATCCTTTGACCGAGAAAGACCCGTGACAAAATCCATCGATATGTCCTGCCATGGCTTCTGGGGAATCGCCAGTGGTCGGAGGACTCCGTAGGGTGCGTGTCGACTGGTTTTCGATCATCGGCAAGTGTGACAGTTTCTTACAAATCTTTCCACATCTTCCCGCATTTTTGGCCAGTGGTAGTTTCTTGAGAGCAATTCGAGGGTTTTGGATCGTCCTGGGTGGCCCGCTACCGGTACTTTGTGATGCGTTTGGATCAGATATACTCTCAGAGGGCCGTAGGCGGGACATATAACTTTCCTCGATACAATAATCTTCCTGTTGGGCTCCAGGAGCATTCTGCTAGAGTAATATCCTTACAATAGCGAACCTCCTTCTCTAGCATTGCCAGCACCTCCGTGGGAAATGGATCCCAGTTGTAGGCTTCCGAGAATAGTTCAGTGATCTTGGCATTGATGAGTCCGAGTCCGGCACCACATTCTTCGAGTCTGTCACTGCTTTCTTCGAGTCTGAGTCCGAGTCCGGCACTGCATTCTTCAAGTCCGAGTCCGAGTCTGGCGCTACGTTCTTCGAGTCCGAGTCCAAGTCCGGCGCTACGTTCTTCGAGTCCGAGTCCGAGTCCGAGTCTGGCACCATGTTCTTCGAGTCCAAGTCTGAGTCCGACACTGCGTTCCTTCAGTCTGAGTCCGAGGAGTCCGGCGTCTAATTGTAGGATTTGGTATGGTTTTATGACGGCATGGAAGTTTTCGGTCAGTCCTTTATTCTACTCCTTAGGAAGATCTCCAGATCTTCGAGTCAAGGAGTCCGGTTTGGCACCCGCTTTCTCCGGTCTGTAGATGATTTTGAAGTTGAACTGCGAGAGAAACTGTGCCCATCTGGCTTGTCGGCGGTTGAGCAGTTTGGTCGTCGTGAAATTTTCCAAGTTCTTATGATCTGTTAAAACCGATATTGGGTTTTCCATGGATTGTAACTCTGCAAGCCACTCCTCTGCACGCCCGGACAATTGCTATCAGTTTCTTGTCATAAATCTCATAATTGCACTCAGCAGGGGAATGTTTCTTTGAAAAGAAAGCCACAGGGTGTAGGGTTCCTTTGTCGTCGTATTGTGACAAGAATGCGGCGGAAAGGAAATCTGAGGTGTCGGTTTCCACTGCAATGTCGCGGTCGTGATCAAAGCGACGCAGAATGGGTGCCATCATAAAGGAGGTTTTCAGTCTGTCGAACGATTCCTGTTGCCTTGTCTCCCACATGAACAGCTGGCCTTTTCTTGTTAGCCATGTCAGCGGCTCTACTACCTTTGAGTATCCTTTGACGAATCTGCAGTAAAAATTCACGAATCCCAAGAACGCTTGCACATCTCGTAGATTTTCGGGAGGGGGCCACGCCTTCACTGTTTCAACCTTGGATGGATCCATCTTGATGCCGTCCTCACCACTGATGAGTCCCAGATACTTAACTTCTGTTTTGTGGAATTCGTATTTTTCCAGTTTGAGGTGGAGGCTGGCATTTGTCAGTCGTTCCAATACATGGTGGATGTGCTGAGTGTGTTCTTCCATCGTATCCAAATAAATCAATATATCGTCGAGATATGTGAAAGTAAAGTGATCGAGGAACGAAACCAGTGTTTCGTTTATGAATCCTTGGAAATCTGCCGGTGAGTTGCTCACGTCAAACGGCATTACCAGCGATTCAAATAAACCATATCGCATTCGGAAGGCGGTTTTCCATTCTTCCCCTTCTGCCATCCGAATCAGATTGTATGCTCCTCAAACATCCAATTTTCTGAAGAATCGAGCCTTTGATATTCGCATGAGTGTTTCATGAATCTGTGGAAGGGGATAACGGTTTCTTATGGTTCCTTTGTTGATGTCTCGATAGTCCACCACCAACCGTAGCGATCCGTCACCCTTCTTTACAAACAGAATCAGTGCCCTGGCTGGGGATGAAGAGGCCGTGATAAATCCCTTATCCAATTTCTCTTCGATCCATTTCTTGCAGGCTTCCAATTCATGGTGGGCAAGGGAATATAATGGTCCAAAAGGTGGGTCAAATCCTTCTTTCAAAGGGATGCGATGGTCGTAGGGGTGGTGTGGGGGTAACTGATTTGCAATTGATTCGTAAAACAAGGGAAGGAATGAGTGATATTTGGGGAGAATTATGGATTTTAGCCACTCATACTCCAGAGGTTTCGGTGGGTTCAGTGTTGGGATCAGTTCCTTAAGAGCTTGGTTGATGTCGTACAGGCTCATGGCAAAGATTTGAACCGATTCTTTTGTTCGTATTAGTTTTTTCAAAGAGGCCAAGGAAATCACACAAATTGCGGGGGACTTAGATTTGAGGTTTGGCGCCATGTTTGCCTTTCCCAGTGGCATGCCTGTTGTCTTCGGCATAGTGTCTGCCGTCTTTGGCGGCCTGCCTGTTGTCCTTTCCAGTGTCTCCAGTGCCACGCCTGTAGTCTTCAGCGTAGTGCCTGCTGTGTTCTTCGGCGTAGCACTTGCCATCTCCATTGGCACGCCTGTTGTCCTTTCTGGTGTTTTGTGTGAATTTTGGATGGTCAGGATACCGGAATCGGACCGAATTTTTGACGAAATCGGTGATGACAGCATGTTGTTGGAGCCAGGAAATTCCGAGAACAAGTGAGAAGCACCCCAACTTGGTGATGAAAGCTGATAACGTTTCCATGTGATCCTGTATTTGACAACAGATCTTTGTGATGTGGGTGATTTGGCAGGATTCGATGGGGCGTCCATCGATTACTTCGAGATCTCTGGGCGGGTTTAGTGTAAAACAGGGGAGGTTGTGTTGGCATACAAAGATTTCATCGATAAATGCAAATCCCGTTGTGTCTGTGTCAATCATTGCGGAGGTTTGAATAGAATGGTTATTGTTACAGAGAGTAGCTGCAACAACAAGATGTTCTCCTTCTAATTCATATTCCTCCACCCCACGACCAACTACAGCAGGCAATTGCGTACAAGGAAACAACAAAAACAATGGGGGACGTCCCATACCGGTGTCAACTGGTTGGCATGGGACAGCTAGTTTTGCGGCTACTCATTCAGAACACCAGCATCAGGTTTGGTAGTCGTATTGACTGTCGCTGCCATAGCCACATCAGCAAAAAAATGGAAAGTTGAAGTATATTGCTTTTTTTACAGGTGAGACATAAATTTGAACTAATATTTCTCGAGGTTTCAGCTAAAAATAAAGCACGTTTTCTTTTTAAATCCTTACGGAAGCAAAATATAACTTCTCCTCTTACGGGAGTTAGCGATGCTTACGGGAGCTATGGGAGCTACGGGAGCTCCATAGGAATTCTCAATTGTTTTGCTGATGCAGATGGCGGTTCCGAGAGATAGCACATTCAGGACATTCACGGAGGAAATGGCCGACAGTTATACAATAAAAACATTTGCCGTGGGCCATACGTTTCTGCCTAGTACGATTCTTCTCGGCTGTCCTCTGTGCGGCTGATAAGTCCATACACGCTACGCCATAATGGCCACTGTTGGTGCCTGTCGGGTTTGATGGAGCCGGGGCGGGGATGCTGTCCGAGGATGGCGAGGAACGGAGCAGTCGCTGGGTACGACCAGGATAAACCCATACTGCAACATGAGTGGGGATTCAGTTGTCCAATTATAGACAGATCTGAATCAAATGACCCAGACTATCAGAACGAGGATGGGAGGTGACCAAATCATCCTTTATTTCATCTGAGAGGCCTTCTTAAAGCTGTTCTCTCTGGGCCTCTTCGTTCCAGTTTAGATCTCCCATGATCCAACCAAACTCGGCGAAATAGGCGGCGAAGGTGCCACTCTATTGCCTGAGTTTCTGGATTTTGCGGTTGGCAGTGTGGGTTCTTTCTGGGTCATCAAAGGCCTGGTGGAGGAGGTCGAATAGGGCATTCAGGAATTCGAATTGGATTCGTCCCGTATTCTTGGATACATACGAGCGGACCAGGTTCAGTATCAGGAAAAATTGAAGAAATTATCCCTGCATGTCAGTAAGAACTACCTGCATTGGTAGCTTTGCTTCCATTGCTAGCTTCGCTAGAATCTGTGGCTCCGGTAAGGATAGTAAATCTTACCGAAGCAACCACCCACTTACGGAAGCTAGAAAAGGTTGGCAAAGCTATGGACGCACCACCAATCTTACCGACGCAACCACCAACCATACTGATGCATCCACCAACCTTACCGATGCAACCACCAACCTTACCGATGCAACCACCACCTTACGGGAGCTAGGGAAGCTAGAAATGCTAGGAAAGCTAGAGAAGCTTATGGGAGCAACAAGTGTACACTGTGAGCAGTTTCATTACTAGTTATAATACTACTATACGCAGTTGGCTATACTCTTCGATCGCACAGAAAATCAATTATTATATTTCAAATCTATATATACATTATGATACAAAGTCCAACGTCCCAAATCCCATCACGAAGTACAGAGCAGCTATAGTAGTGCATAAGGGCAGACATGCAAAACGTGTTACAAGTAGGACAGGTAGAAGAGTGAGGAGAATGAGGCCGGTGTGGAGAATAATAGCAGATGAGCAACCGGTACGAGCGGTAGGCCAGCGAGAAGTATGCGGGCAGAGGAGCAACACGTACAAGACAAAATTCAATAAGAAGAATGAGGCAAGAGGAGCAACGCATACGAGATGTAGGTCAGTGACGAGAATGACGGCAGACAAGGAATGCCTACGAGATGTAAGTCACTGAGGAGAACGAGGCTAGACGCGCAATGCGTACGATGTAGGCCAGTGATACCTAATACGGCGTTTCAAGCACAAGTCCAAACATAGGTCAGTGGTAATGAGGTCGAACAAGCAACGCATAGTAGCAGTCGCCAGGAAGGAGAATGAGGCCAGATGGGCAGTGCGTACAAGATGTAGGCTAGCTTGAAGAATAAGGGCAGACAAGCATCGCGTACGAGAGGTAAGCCAGCGAGGAGAATGATGCCAGACTGGCAACGCGTACGCGATGTTGGCCAGTGAGGAGAATGACGGCAGACGAGGAACACCTATGAGATGGAAGCCAGCAAGGAGAATGACAGTGGACAAGCAATGCATACGAGATGGTGACCAGCGAGGAGAATGACAGCAGACCAGCAACGCTTACGAGATGTAAGTCAGCGAGGAGAATGAGACCAGAAAAGCAATGCCTATGAGATGTAAGACAGCAAGGAGAATGAGGCCAGATGAGCAATGTATACGAAATGTAGGCCAGCGAAGAGAATGACAGCAGACGAGCAACGCATACGAGATGTAAGTCAGTGAGGAATGAGGTCAGACACGTAATGCGAATGAGATGTAGACTAGCGAGGAGGATGAGGCAGAAAAGGAATGCCTATGAGATCTAGGCCGGCGAGAAGAATGACAGCAGACGAGCAACACGTACGAAGTAGGCCAGTGATACCTAACACGGTGTTTCTAGCACATATCAGAACGTAGGTCAGTGGTAATGAGGTCAAACAAGCAATGCATAGTAGCAGTGGCCAGCAAGGAGAATGAGGCCAGACAGGCAATGCATACGAGATGTTGGCCAGCGAAGAGAATGATGGCAGACAAGAAATGCCTACGAGATCTAGGCCAGCGAGAAGAATGACAGCAGACAAGCAACGTGTACGAAGTAGGCCAGTGACACCTAACACGTTGGTCAGCGGTAATGAGGTCAAACGAGCAATGCGTAGTAGCAGTGGCCAGCAAGGAGAAGGAGGCTAAATAGGCAACACATACAAGATGTAGGCCAGCGAGGAGAATGGCAGCAGACAAGGAGCAAGTATGAGATGTAGGCCAGCAAGGAGAATGATAGCAGAAGAGCAATGCGTACGAAGTAGGCCAGTAATACCTAACACGGTGTTTCTAGCACACGTCCGAATGTAGGTCAGTGGTAATAAGGTCAAACGAGCAACGCATAGTAGTAGTGGCCAGCAAGGAGAATGAGGCCAGATGGGCAACACATATGGGATGTTAGCCAGTGAGGGGAATGACAGCAGACATGGAATGCCAACGAGATGTAGGCCAGTGAGCAGGATGACAGCAGATGAGCAACGCGTACGAATAGTAGGCCAGTGATACCTAACATGTAGGTCAGTGGTAATGAGGTCAAACGAGTAATGCGTAGTAGCAGTGGCCAGCAAGGAGAATGAGGCCAAATGGGTAACACATACAAGATGTAGGCCAGCGAGGAGAATGGCAGCAGACAAGGAGCAACTACAAGATGTAGGCCAGCAAGGAGAATGATAGCAGACGAGCAATGCGTACGAAGTAGGCCAGTAACGCCTAACACGGTGTTTCTAGCACATGTCCGAATGTAGGTCAGTGGTAACGAGGTCAAACGAGCAATGCGTAGTAGTAGTGGCTATCAAGGAGAATGATGCCAGATGGGCAATGCGTACGAGATGTAGGCCAGTGAGGAGAATGACGGCAGATGAGTATTGCGTACAAGACGTAGGCCAGTGATACGTAACAGGGCATTTCTGTAACGTGTATGATGATAGGTGAGTGGTGCGTAGGTTGGTGGTGTGTATTATTTCAACTGACAATGACTTGGATGGGGTCTGTTGCAAAAAAGCGAAGTTATGGGTAAGTGGCAGCTGTGGCTGCACTTTGGAGATAAATGAACTGATGGGGGGGTGCACTCGGTGTCATTGGTAGGGCTAATCACATGACTGGTTTTTTTGTGGCGGTTAAACTTGACATCAATGAGCTGGAGACCGTCTGTTCATTGTGTTTTGAGATGTCGAAGCCTAAGCCTAGACAATAGCGCTGAAATTTGAGTGGAAGTAAGTTCACAAGGTAGGTAGGCAGTAAACAATTGAATTGCTACTGCTACAGCCTTTGAATTAAGCTATGAGTAACTCACCGACACAAAGTTGTTGCCTGTATGGTGAGGGTTAAGACCACCATTATCGATAAGGTAAAGGTCAGGTTCAACTATAAAAACTATAGCAGGCCGAGCATCTAGGCACCTAGGTGTACAGCTTCATTAGTGCTTCGCAACACATTTGCAGATTGTGAGTGATATCTGGTGTAGGTTGGTATTTGATACTGTTATTTTAGCGTTCAGGGTGCACATACAGGCAGACTTGGTTGGTAGGTGTAGTAAATAGTTGATCAAAACAAAAAAAAGGTGCACCAGTAGGAGAGGATTCGAACCTGCACCTCTCACTACTCAATGGTTAGACAAACCTGTCATTACGTGCATTCTTATGATTCCTGCTACTAACTACACTACCCAAACTGGTGCTGTTTGATGTACGAAATATCATATTATAAAGAAGAGAAAATAATCGACCATGTGGGGAACAACTTTATGTCGGTGAGTTACTCATGGCTTAATTCGAAGACTGTAGCAGTAGCAATTCAATTGTTTACTGCCTACCTTCCTTGTGAACTTACTTCCACTCAAATTTCGGTGCTATTGCGTAGACCTAGGCTTCGACATCTCGAAACACAATGAACTGGTGGTCTCCAGCTCGTTGATGTTAAGTTTAACTACCACAAAAAAACCGGTCACGTGATTAGCGCTAACAACAACACTGAGTGTGCCCCCCCCTAATGCCATACTTACACAGCTCATCATTTCACGAAGTGTGTTCTCTCTGGCTAGAAAGAAGGTTGTGCTACAGACCCCGAAGAAAAGTACTGATGTCCGACAACTTTACCTCATGGTCGACACTGAGCTGGGCAAAGCTGGAGTGCAACAGGAAGTCAGGGATATGGCCAAAAAATTAGCTCATACCGCATTGACATCACTGCATGTCGCTGAAATAAGAGGCATCGAGATGGCGGATATTCAACGATGGTACAGTGGTAAGAAAGCGGTAACAACAGATCGATGGGTGATTTCGAAGGCCAGAGTTATTGATGGCGCAACAGTGATGAAGGTCAAAGAGGAAAAAGCTAGGCAGGCAGAGCAGGAGGCATATCAGGCAGCAGTACGAGCAGAGGCGAAGGAACAGCGGGCCGCAGCACGGATAGAGGCAGCGAGGGTTAAGGCAGCCCACACTGTCGCCACCAAGGCCAAGGGAAAGGGGAAGGCGGTAGCAGCGGCCGATGCCCCCGTCACGCTGCCCAAGCAGCCACGACGACCGAGAAAAATTTTGGTAAGTAACGTAACGGATAGGGTAACCGGACACGATAGAGAACCCGGACAGTAGAAAATCCGCTAGTAGCAGGCAGGCCTCTCCGCATATTACCCCACCAGCCGAGTAAAAATCTGCAACCCTCCCAGTCAAAAACATCAGCGACAATATGGCACCCACCGGACCCCGTCCAAATGTCAAATCGAAGAAAGAGAAACAATCGGCAGCCAAGGAAGACGATATCGCTGATGCGCTGGCGCATAGAGAACGAGAAGGCACCTCCTTCCGTACGCTCGCGCTACTGTTCAATGTTTTGTGTCCCACCCTCGCCGATCGCGCTCGAGGTGGGCTCCCACGTAAGGAAAGCCATGTACACCAGCAGAGGCTCGCTCCGGCTGTGGGGGGGGGCGCTACAGGACTGGTGCAAGCAGTTGGATGACTGGGGTTTCAGCTCTGCTGTTACTGTCTCGTCGCCCCGCTTCGACCGGCCCCCGCCGCCCCCCCGAAGAATATCGCCTCCGCCTTCCGTGCAGCTGGGATTTGTCCCTTCAATCCTGATGCTGTCACAAGACTAATTACTGGTGATACCAACCCTGTCACAGTCCCAACCTCCACCGTAGCTACTTCATCACAGCCGGCTGTCGATATTTTGTCCCAACTTAAGACTCCCCTTAAGAGTCACGATGTGTGCCAGCAAACACAATTGGCGATTGAAGTCCTTCGCCAGACCGGTGATGTCAATGTTGCCATTGCTGTTGTCGAGCGCTATGGTCACACAACCCAGACAGCACTTACGACGCGCGGAGATACGGGGGATCGAGCTTGCTGATGTACGTCAACAGTGTGGGAGCAAGAAGGCTGCAGTTACCAACAGATGGGTGATCTCTAAGGCTCGGGTTATAAATGGAGACGATTTCATTAGGAAGATGGATGAGAGACAGGAGGTCGATCGGCTGAAGGAGGAGAAGGAGCTACGTAAACTGGCTCTCAGCAAGCTTAGAGCTCCATCTAGGGGAAAAAAGCCTAAGGTCTGTTCCAAATATCTACTCTTAATATTGGTTATTTAATTAGGGAGTTAGGTCAAGATTGAGTCTGGCTACGAAGAGGGAAGCAAGAATGCGCCGATTGCGATATCACCAACCCCAACCGCAGTGAACACACCCTTCAAAAAATCTGCCACCACTCGGGCACCCACAAAAAAACCTAAAAAAGAGAAGAACCCGGTACTCATCTATATTTCTGCAGTTCCTCCAGCTTTTACTAACTCTCATCATAGAAATCTGTACGCTTTCAAGAGCCAGTCCCCACACTGGGTAGACCCCCATCCGACTTGCTCCACCAAGCTCCCATCACTCCACAGCACTCTATCAGTCTGGCAGTACGCCCTGGGATAGTAAGTGATACCCCTCTTAATTTTTTGTAGATCTCACTAAGCTTTCAACAGCGAATTGCGGCCCCAGCGAGTCCGGGTCCCTCCGCTACCCGATGGACGATTAGTGACCCCGAAGAATGGGAAGACCTCTCAGTCGATACTAAGAGCGAACTTGCTGTGTTAGTTCCTAGGCTAAGTACACAGGCAAGGCCTAGTTCTCGTCTACCTGACCGGCCTTTGGCGATGAGTTTACACAGCCGACGACCACGGGGAGGGTAGTCGTGTGGTGGGTAGATTTCTGCCCTTAGATTAGGATTAGAGGTCTTAGGAGCAATTGATTTTGGCAACACCTTCAGAGAACGTTCGTTTATATATTCTCAGTGCTTGTACAAAATTTAGGCTCCTAGCTGGCTGTGGTTGTTGAAATCTGTGGAATTTCCGGTCGCGGGCGCGGTCATCGCGAGTGTCCGGGTTCCATATCGTGTCCGGTTACCCTATCCGTTACGTTAAATCTCAAAGTTTGGTTGGTGACGCAGAGCTAACTGCTGCAGGGGTTATGGCCAGCTACCCTGCTTACCCCGCTCCCAGCAACACTAACAGTTCACCACTCTGAACTACAATTCTCCACACTCTCGCCAGTGAAGGTAAGTATAATAATTCTTTTATAAAAATTTCTATTTACTAACACTGTCATGGCAGGAGCATGTGACATTTGCGCGACAGGAAGTTATCTGTCCGGACAGTCCTGCCTCCTTGGCACCAGCTCCATTGCCCCCTACCGCTACCAACCACAAACGCCCCAGAGGACGGGTGATACCCCAAATCCTCTCCCTAATAGATATAGTGCTAATATTATCTCTCTAGGCCTTAACAGCGATAGCTGGTCCCTCCACAACAGATGGTCCTTCCACTGCAGCTGGTGCTTCCACCGCAGCTGGTTTCTCCACAGTAGTGGACCCTTCCACAGCAACATCATTTTTAGAGGGTAACTCCGACTGGAACGATCTTGTGGTGGTCCCTTCTACACCCTGTAAGCCATCTAGGCGCATGCCTGATAGACCTTTGATGATGAGTCTGCGCACCAGGAAGCCGCTGGGGGGTGGGAGGGGTGGGGGAGGTGTGAGCAGAGCTAGAGGTGATTCGTAGGGCTTCTTCAGACAATAGATTTCTTTGAGACTTAGGCTGGAGGTTCTTCAATGCAGTCTACTGCGTCATGCGAACTTTGACAGTGATCCGGAGTGTGGTTGTTGAGATATCGTCATTCTGGGTGGTGGGGACCAGGGGTGGCCGGGTGTCCGACTAAGGGGTAGTAGCCGGGTAACCCGTACGGTACTTTAACCCGAAGCGCACTAGCGCGCTAAACATTTCAAAAGTAGGACTCTTATCCGGGTTTATACGGTACCTGCTTCTCTCCCCCTGCCCGCCGTTCTGTTTGCTACCCAGTAGGGTAGGTATTACAGCGTTCGACTCGCAAAAAGGCTGACTTTATTGACCGCGCGACCGATTCATACTAAAGCTACTCTACTTCCTTCCGTGCCGGTCGCCGGGAGACGGTTATGAACAGTCACCGGTTTGAAATCATAGAACCGTAGTCTATCCTCTCCCCTTTAATTCTACGGATTGTTCTTACCCCGGTTATCTGGCTCTCATCCGGAGTGAAGGCTGGCCATCCCGGCCGTACTACCCGTACGATTTATCTAACTGATACGCGGTTGTTCGGATGTTGGGAGAGCGCAAAGACGTATGTAGCAGGAACGCTTCCAGGGAAAGCAAACAGCTGATGATGGATATTGGCCCTTCCCGCCGTCCCCCGCCCCCGTCCCCGCCGGCCAGCCAGCCATCTTTGCGACGAAAGGAATATATGAACGTAGGCGATTGAGCCCCTGGGACAGAGGGGCCTGGGGGAGTATATAACAGCAGGGCATCCAGCGGTCCCTCGGGCGCTCCTCACACGACACAGCACACCGGCGCAATGCTCATCGCCAATCTCCTGCCCATCCTCGCCATGCTGAGCATGGCGGTAGCCGCCCGCACCACGAAACCGCGCAAGGGCTTCGTCACGACGTCGGGCACCAAGTTCCAGCTCGACGGCAGGGACTTCTACTTTGCGGGGAGCAATGCGTACTACTTTCCGTTCCTCAACGTATCCTCTCTTTCTCCCTACCACGCCTAGGGTCGCCGTGCTAACGGGGGTGTCGCAGAACCAAACCGACGTCGAGCTCGGGCTCCGGGCGGCCCGGAAGGCGGGCCTGAGGGTGTTCCGCACGTGGGGCTTCAGCGACAGGAACGTGACAACGTCGGCGACGGGCCTGCCGGCGTACGGCGGCGAGAGCGCGGTCGTGTTCCAGCGGTTCGACAACGGGACGCAGCTGCTGCAGTGGGGCGCGGACGGCATCCCGGCGTTCGACAAGGTGGTGCGGGCGGCGGAGAGGACGGGCATGAAGCTGGTGGTCGCGCTGACCAACAACTGGGCCGACTACGGCGGCATGGACGTGTACACGGCGAACCTCGGCGGCAGGTACCACGACGACTTCTACCGGCTGCCGCGGGTCAAGGCTGCGTTCAAGCGGTACGTGCAGGCGTTCGTGTCGCGCTACCGCGACTCGGCGGCAATCATGGCGTGGGAGCTCGCGAACGAGCCGCGGTGCGGCGGCGACCCTGTGCGCAATCTGCCCCGCAGCGCCGCGTGCTCGCCGCCGCTGCTGGCCGCGTGGATCGCCGAGATGGCCGCGTTCGTCAAGTCCGTCGACCCCAACCACCTCGTCACCTGGGGCGGCGAGGGCAGCTTCAACGCCGCCGCCGCCAGCGACGACTGGGCCTACAACGGCACCGACGGCGGCGACTTCGATCGCGAGATCGCGCTCCCCGACATCGACTACGGCGTCTTTCACAGCTACCCGCACTGGTGGAGCAAGTCGCTCGAGTGGGGGAACCAGTGGGTGCGCGACCACGCTGCTAGTATGCGCAGGGCGGGCAAGCCCGTCGTGCACGAGGAGTACGGTGCGGGCCCTGATCCTCCCTCGGCCATCCGTCCCTTCTCCACGTACTGACGTGCTGCAGGCTGGTTGACGCCGGAGAAGCAGATCGAGTTCCTGCACAGGCAGGACAACATCACGCGCACCCAGGCGGTGGGCGGGTGGCAGGCGATCGGACTCGCCGAGAAGCTGTGTGCGTGTGCTCCATCACGGCCCCTCACTCGACTCGCAGGACTGACTGTCGTGCGTGCCAGCTGGACAAATGCCGTGGCAGTACGGATACTCCGGCTACTCGCAGGGCCGCAACCACGATGACGGGTTCACCATCTACATGGACGAGTAAGTTCCCCGACCCCTGGGCCGACAGGACTGACCGCGGCGCAGTGCCGAGGCCAAGACGCTGGTGTACGACTTTGCGAGAAAGGTCGAGAAGCTGAACAAGCGCAAGTGAGTGCTGCACACGCCGCACACGCCGCGGGAGCCCGTAGCTGTATAGGGTTTGGAGGGTGGGGGGGG
>Ga0307516_10002397_pt1 | contig 25099 bp, 30 predicted proteins | sample 19_EM_MG_FD_203310 | JGI IMG/M metagenome (GOLD analysis project Ga0307516, IMG submission 203310) | Populus trichocarpa ectomycorrhiza microbial communities from riparian zone in the Pacific Northwest, United States - 19_EM | ecosystem: Host-associated > Plants > Roots > Unclassified | place...
TCGTAGTGCGCCGGTTGCTTTGCTGCCGCGATGGGGGGGGGGGGGGGGGGTTTGAAACCGCGATCGTTGACGATGTGCCCCTTCCACCAGGACGCACGCCGAACAGGGTGATCCGCAGTCCTGACCACTGTTGTCGTCGATATCTCAATCAAGTTTCACAGTAGCTAAATCCATGTCCCCGCAAAAAAAACATGAAGATCATGACCCCCAGATGGAAACCAGAGACAGAACTAACTACGTACTGTAGCAAAAAGTGGGTGTCTATTGATACTGGATATAGCAAGGTTTTGGAGTTGTTCCCGCGTAGGCACCATATCATAGCACTCGATTACTTGGCATGGGGAGTGCTTTCGCCAAAAAAATGCCAAGACGCTAACCCGTCTAATTGTCCGACTATCTACCCTGATTTCGAACTATGTATAACTAGACATCTCAAACTCTTTGTTGTCTCTTAATCCCTCCATTTCTACCTCACCTTTCATTGCGCCATGTCGAGTATGGTGTGCAGTCGCCAACACTACGCAACCCGGAATCGCTGGCGGTAACTACGGCAATGTTAATCGCAAACAGTACCGAATCTTGGATCGACAGCAGTACGGCACCCGCAGTCTTCGACGGCAGCGTCCGTACCCCCTCGCAATTGCCCCAGCCCGGCGACATCGCCCAACTAAAGATCCACGAAACCGACATGGCACTCGGCCCTCCTAGCGTCACCATCCCGACGTCCGCTCGCGGTGAGAAGGTAGTTGCCCATCATCGTGATCACCGCCGCCAAAGAGGATATCTCGCAAAACAAGTGGTCGGTTAACGAATTCCTATGTCGCGGATTCTCCCACGCTACTGTTCCCAAAAACCACGTTGCCAATGTGGGCTCCAAATCCAAGCGCCGACTGCTTCCCCTCCCCTCTGTGCTCGCTCTGTGCCCTTCCACTCCAGCGGGGTTCGGGGCTCCGTTGCTCCCACATAACTTTGCCACGCCGATGTGGGCTGCAGAGATGTGGGTCGAGATGGACCGCGAACCGGTATATTCCCCTCCCGTTTCATCGGGGTTTCTGTGCTGACATTGCTGGCCTCGTGGTATCGCAGGTTCTCGCCGTCCGGTAGCATGCCACGTGACGAGATTCGCCGTATCTTGTATGAAGAATCCATCCGCATGGGCCCCATCAGAAACTCCCTTGCTGATCCGGCATCCGGACCCGGCGATGCAGCTGGTAGCGCTGTGCACGATGGCAGCCGAAACCCACATGGTCCAAGTTGCAGCAGTGGCGGTGACACGAACACGCACGATGATGGCACCGGCGCGCAGGGTTCTGGTGGTAGGGACGGTGCTACGAACGCCGCGGTGACAAGCTCGTACACGATCACCATCCGCTCTCGTACGAGGAGGTTGACGATGAGGATTGCGAGACTGCCAGCTCGATCAGTATGGACCAGATTTGAGATGACCGCCCGTCAGATACCCGCCTATGCGCCCCTACTTGCTGGAGCGGCAAAATGCGCGCTCGGAAAAGAAGTGACGCGACATTTTTTTCAATGGCTCGCCAATTGCTAGTCGAGACGGTGGAGTTTCAAGAATCTGTTGTGAGTGTATTCTCCGGCATGCATCTCCGCAGCGTCATAAAGTTCCCCATATTGTTGCTCTTATTAATGCCATTACGCGTGTTTTTGGCGATCGCGGTATGCTCAGATATTTGCTTTACCACGTATGTGGTTTATTGTATGTGATGTTATTCGGAAAGTAACAGAGCAAATTCATGCGTTGGGCACGACTTTAACTCAGGATCGGGCGGACAATATGACATGATTCTGGCGCGCGCAAGAGCACACATCATGTAACAATCCCCCCCCTGCCCTCATAACACAACCAACGCCCACCGTCAAGCCACCTTCCCCCGACAAGATTACCACCGACGCCCCCCACGCAACCAATCACGTTACCGCCACTAATGAGCGTAAACGGAGACGAGCCAAGGGGGGAGGGAGAATCGGCCATAATGTGTTGACTGTTCTGCACGAGAGCCGTCCGTGACCGCAAAACTCCGGGGAAGGGCCACTGAGAAGGGGTTGATGTGAGTAAGGTGGTCCGGATGTGCCTATTCGTCCCGCGTCCTACATACATACATACATACATACCACCAGTAGATATGTACATATGTACATGTTCTGTTTTTGCACCGAACCTGGCGTGAAGCTCATTGCTGGGGCTTAGTCGGAGTATCTATGCACCTATGTAACGCAGTGAATGACTAGGCTTTGTGAACTTCAATCTTTTTTCTCTTCTACCTACCTGCCTTGAGTGAGTGACCCCGGATCATCGTATTGCGCCGTTCCGGACCTACATGGGCTGTCGCGCGCGCGAGCAAGATTCAGGTGGATCATGAAATATTATTCGCCCGAAAGGGGGTATCGTGTTCGATAGCCGTAGTATTTGCGTGCCAACTCCGACTATTAAGCGACTTTTTCTCTCAGTCTCGAGAGGGTCGGGCAAGCACCGACGGGATACATACTTGCATCTGTATGTATACAGTTGAGGTATCAAATTCATCCATATATAGTATCGTGTTGTAACCAACTAAATAAGTGAGAATATGTAAAAAAAAAGTAAAACTCCATCAGAACCGTAACCGAGAAAAAAGAAGAAAGCCACCGTCACACACAGACTCACACCGTAGTAAGGGTAAAAAAAACAAAAAAAAAACAAACAGTAGAAACACACAGAAGGCATTGATACACAGGTATACTAGTGGAACCCCATACACATCCCAATCCCAATTTTTTCTAAGCGAATTCCCCACCTACTTCCTCATGAAGCAACAGCAAACCGCCGCCCGTCCCAGGAACCACGTGAACCCGCAGAACCGGAAAAACGACAGCGCCGCCGTCGAGAGTAGGATGAAACGGAAGTATTCCGCCGTCCGCCTAACCGAGTTCGGACCGACCCAATCGAATGCGTCCGACGTCACAAACACCGCTACCGCCGCGTTGAGGATGATCCACGCCGTGATCAGCCTGGTGCGGAAGGACTTGTACGAATCGTCGAGACTCTTCTCCTCCTTCTCCTCCTTGACCTCGATCGGTCGCAGGCAGCGCTTGACGACTTCTTCGAACTGACAGTCTACATCCGTTTTGGGGATCACCTCGACCTCCATGACCTTGTCGCCACCCTCAATCTTGTGGGTCTTGGCGGACGGCATGGCTTCGGCCTTGTCAGAGCCCTTCGTGCCCCAGGAGACGTCGTGCCAGTTGCAGAAGGCGTACACGTTGAGGACGTTGGTGTAGGAGGAGGCAAGGAAGAGGTATTGCGGGAAGGAGTGGAGCATGTGCCAGGGGTCCAGGTACATCAAGGAGGAGATGATGTAGAGGCCCCAGGTCGCGGCGAGGGCGAGGATGATCAGACCGGTGTTGGTGACCAGCATATTCTTGATAAAACCGCCAACCGTCGAAGAGTAGAGCTCGTCCCATCCGGCGGTTTTGGAAAAGGCGTTAAACACCAGGTAGAAGGAGAGCACCAGGATGTACGCCTGGATGAGACCAAAGACGACGAAGGATAGCATATAAGCATTCTTGGATCTGAGCAAGGTTAGCCGGGGCGGTGGGGAGCAGGAAGAAGGAAGGTTCGAGCGGAATTACCCTTTGGGACGATTACCCAGCGCGAGAACGAATTGCAGGAGCAGGAATGCGAGATACATGTACTTGAGGAACGAGTTGACGATCGGCGAGATCGTGTTTCCAAATGGCCAGCCCACTTTCCCCAGCTTCTTTTCGGCTTCGGTTGGATTTCCGACCAAATCCATGATGACGGAGGTCGTCAGCCAGAAGGAACCTGTTTCGCATCGTAAGTATCCATCCGACGAACACCGGAGCCGAGCAAGGCACTTACTGATCATGAACCACGACATGAGCGTCGAGAAGATGTTGTACACCAACTGGCAGTGGAAGAAGGTCATGCGGATAACGGTGTGACTACTCTGGTACAACTTGCCAAAGTGCATCAGCGCGTAGATCGTGGCAGCAAAAGAGCCGTTCAGCCATCGCCGCCTCTGCGAGATGAACTCGGCAGCGCCGTCCGGAACGTCGGTCTCGGCCTTGGCGCTCTTGACATACGAAAGATGCCACTTGCTTCCCGCTTTGGCGACCACCTCGAAACAGAGGATGCGGTCCTCCGCCAAGAACATGTTCTTCTTGAAGATGTTCATACCGTCGATTCCCTTCTTGCCGAAGCGCTCCGACATGGTGTGGTCGCCGTGGAAGTACTGGTCCAATGGACGGCCGGCGATGGCTCGGTATCTGTACGCGGAGAAGGCGCCGGGCTGCGGACCGTTAGTATTTTCGGCCCGGACACGTGTCGGCAGTGATGTCGGCAGTGAGAAACGTACCAATACGGAGACGTAGCCGAACGCCGACTCCAAAGGCTTGTCCAGGATGTTACTGATCTTGTACTCAAAGTTCTGAGCCGCTACCAGTGGGTTGACGAGATTCTTTCCGCGCTTACCCAACATGGCGTGAATCTCTCCACATGCTCCGCCCAAGTTCCTACTCCCGGGTCAGCACACATCGCCGCACGGAAACGCATAGCAGAGTAAGGCCCACGACTGACTTGTCGTTGTGGAACGCCTGCCAGAGAGCAAGCAAACTTCCGGATCCGGGCTTGGTTCCGGCATCGAGCAGAATGCAGATTTCTGGTTGGAGGATCCTGCCGAACGCGTTGAACAGCCATCGATGCGAATTGATCTTCTTGCTGTTGTTCTGTTTCAAGCAGAAGATGATCTGTGTGGGAGGAAACGCCGATCCATCGTCCTCACCCTTCGGACGGCAGAGGCGATGGCTCGCCGTGACCGAGATCTGCGTGGTGTACTCGAAGATGTGCGCGGTCGTCGGTTGGCCGTCGACATCCTTCTTCATCACATCGTTCTGGAAGACGCCGATGGTCGCGAGCAGATCCAAAGTTTCCTTGTCGCACGGCGAGATTCCGTCGAACACCAGGCAGACGACGATCTTCTGCCACGCAGGCCCTCCCTTGTCCCAGAACTCCGACTTCTTCAGTCTCACAAACTCCCTCACGTTCTGCATGACGCCGTGAAGTGTGCGCGCCGTCAGTACTTTGTCCTCGTTGTAGTACGTGATGGCGATCAGCATCTCGGTGTGCCGATCGTACGACTGCGTACGCAAGCTGTAGCCGTTCTGCAACGTGAAGTCGTCCGGATCACATGTGGCGGGGGTGTCTGTGGGGGGGGGGGGGGGCTCATGTCAGCTACACGAGAATAGCTGCGGTAGGAACGACATACAGCGAATGTGGGTGAATTCCTTGCTTCCTGTCTCCAGATCTCCCGCGCGGTACGTTTCCTGGATGGCATTGGCAACCGCCGAGGGCACTTCGTACTCGATCGACAGCGCCTGCCCCTTCCTGATCTTGACCCTCCGGGTCTCCTTCCGCCGGATGCCCATGCCGCTGAGCGTCTGCCTCCGTCCGTCGAAGTCGACACTCGTGTTCCGGCTGCTCAAACTCACCACACTACCATTTTCGTACGGGGTCATGGGAGCCGCGCCGCTGAGCGAGCCCAGTGCGGACACCGACTCGTTCGAGAGCGTCGGCGGAAGCGACTGGTGCCCCCCGCCGGGAGAACCCGGCCGCGAGTCGTCGAAGGGGCCGTAGAAGGGCGAGGGGCGACCGCCGCCGACGGCCGGCGAGTCTTCGAGTGTGTAGTACGGGCCGGTCAAGGGGACCCGCTCGGGGTGCTCCTCTGAGTCGGTGATTTCGGGTGCATTGTACGCGTACGGATACGGCTGGGCCGGTTCCTCATAGCTGCCCCGCCGTCCCGCTCCTCCTCCTTGGTACGCCATACTGGAGAGTGGTGAAGTAGATTGAGATTAACAACAGAGGGACGCCTTTTCCGTATGCTACTCCGGCAGCGGGTATGGGGTTGTTCGACCCGCAACAGAGGAAGGGTATCGCTATTGGGCTATGCGGTGGGCGGTGGTTAGCAGTGGTGGGGGAGAGGCGTGAGTCGGGATCGGGATGGATCAAGGTGTTGATGAGATTGCGGATTGCCGGTCCGTGCGAACTTTTGAAATGAAGGTGAAAGAGTAGGAGGGGGAAGGGGAGGAAAATGAAGAGGAGTAGAAGTTTGAAAAGCAGTGAAAGCGCGAAAGCGGTCAACAACAAGCAACACCTGTGACGGACAGAGAAAAATAACAACCCCAACCAATAAGACCAGGTGGTAGGGGCAACCGATCCGAGCTTTTTTGGAGGAGGGGGGGAGGAAGAAGGGCGAAATAAACCAACAAACAAAGAAATAAAGAAATAGTAAATAAATAAACAGATAGACAAATAAAGAAGAAAGAAGAACGAACAAGAACAAGAAGAAGAAGAAGAAGAAGAGGAAGAGGAAATAAAGAGGAATGCCGCGTTCGCTGCGTTGCTTGACTACTGCACTGAACCCAATCGGGGTGATGTCCCGGACAATTAAAATAGAAATGTTCTGGCAGCTAAGCAAGCACATGTTACATATGTAGAGTATTCCGCCCTTCTCTAGCCGGATGCGGACTAGCGGCGACGATCGGCACGACGGATTCCCTCCGACACGCAAAGCTGCGGCGGGGTGGCGCCCCAGCCGTCCGCCGGAGAATCCAGAGTGCAGGCGCACTCTTTGTCGAGCGGAATGGGGCGCCACTGGGCATCTGCCGGGGGCCTCTGCGTGGAGACAGCACGCATCCATGCCAGATGTAGTTAGTAGAGTGCGCGGGCCAATCCGCATCGCACCGCCGGACCAGACGTCAGCGAGGGCCAGCTGGGTGGCGCAGAGCACTGTGCTGCTGTGCTGCCGCAGCAGCTTCCGCTTCCCTTCCGCCCCCATCTCTCGAGCGTTGCGCACGCCCGCCGTTGCCCGTCCGTTCCGACCCTAGCGACACACATGTAGATATATACTTAGCAGACGTCTATATATTCGATGTCACCTATCCAGGTGGTGGTGGTGGTGGTGGCTGGCCCTTGCTTCTGCTCTTGCTTTTTCCCGCGGTCCTGCGTCGTACACATCTAGAGTAGCGCGCCGCTGGATGACGGAACCGACCGCACAAACAGGAACCGTTGTGTTGCACGGGGAATCGAGTGCGGCATTGCACCGCCGCTAGCCGAATCCGGAAAGCAGATTAAAACTAGGCCTTGGCGCTCGCGGTGCTCCAGAGGGGTCTCTCAGTAACCGCTTGACCGTGTCGAAGCCAACAACTCATTGGATAACCCCCGGAATCGACAACACTGCCAACCGCGGAGCACGCACTAGCTGTCATCTTGGCTGTTCCTGTCACCATCAAATCCCCCACAATGCCTATGTATCTGAGTAGAGAGGATGGCACGGTATATATATAATACATAGATAGATAGTCGAACGCCTGGGGGATTCTGGCTCTGATTCCTGCGAGTTCGGTCAACCAGAGCTCGAGATTCGACCGTCATAGATACACTCTATGTACACATACATACCACGCATCTTCTCTACTGATTCGTATTCCCGAGAATACGCTACTTTTTGGTGGACGCGTTTGCCGAGTACTGGCCATTGCCAGTGCAAAGACGCGACATGTTAGTGCGGAGATCATACGAGTGAGTGCACGGTTACCAAGAGAGCGGGAAGGGGGGAAAGCCGTCACTATCGAACGTCTTGACAGTGAAGAACACCAACACGACTTGGAGAGACTGCGTCCGTCAACCGTAGCAGTCCAGATGGTGAGCCCTCCAGCTAACGAATTGGTTTTCCTTTAATAACCGATATATCTATGTGTGACTGTGGCTGCAGGATTCGGTTAATGGGGGCAGATAGATAGAGTATATACAACGCAGCACACGATCCTGTGGTTTCACCTGCCCAAAGGCCACGCCCCAAAAGCAAAAAAACAAAAACAAAAACAAAAACAAAAACAAAAACAAAAACAAAAACAGGATCGGTCCGTTGCCGAAGTGAAGCACGCATTTGCCTTTTGGGGAACTCGTGCCCGCTATGTACTAGTACATATGTATCCCCCAGATCGTAATGACTAATGAGGCTCTCTGGCAGTTCAGCGAAACGAACGATGCACAACGCGACAAATAATAGCGTTTTCTCAAAATCAATCGCGAATTGTCCTCGGCGCGACAAAGAACGCTCGGCAAAGAGAAGGACTGCCATCGCCACAACTGTTCCCATTGTTAATATCGCGTCGCGTATGTTGTGCATGTTTGCGTCGGGATCGCTGTAGATACTCTAATATCGCATCGGACTACCTACGCAGTCCGCAAAACTTCCAAGCAGGTCAGCGATATTTATCTACGACGGCAGTTTTGCAACAGGCACGGGCATAGGTCAGTTCATGCGTACGAGCAGTGGGCCAGCGATGCGTATGAGGGCAGTCCCACAACGCGTACGTGGTACATATCTATCATGGTAGAAGACGGGGAGCACATATTTGCACGCGTTATTGATTGCTCGAGTGGCGAAGGCAGCGAAGCCCCCCTGAACGGAGGTTGCCCCTAGATTTTTCTTCATTTAATTAAGTACCGTATTAACTCACTCAAGACGCATGGTTTTCGGAATTAATTTTCGGCGCTTAGAAAGAAAGAAAAAAAATCTCCCAAAGAGGCAATAAAGGGGCCTATAATTGACACCTTAATTCCAATAGAGAGTTGCCAAGACCCCCAAAAGCGGTGCGCTTACGGGCTTTTTCGGCGGTTATCTATACCGCGCTAACCGAACTAAAAACCATGCGTCGTAAGTGAAGATAGATAATGTGGCGGTGGGCTCCAAAACCGAACTAGCGCGCCCAACGCAGGAATCGATTCCGCCCATTCGCCCCTTTGCCTGCCCCTTGCCGGCCGGCGCCACCGTTGGGATCGATCTCCCCCACCCCTAGACTATGTACGTATGTACCACCTGTGTGCGTCTCGTTGGGTGGTGTGCACGCGTCATTCTATCTATGTATTATCTAGCGGCTGCGCAGTGACTGGCTGCGACGAGGATCACCTCCGCGAGCACCCGTTCCGGCGAGACGGCAACGCCACCAGCTGGACACCGTCGATATCTACGTACTCTACATACATATGTTCGCAAGTGGCCGCTCCCACATGCCTGATCGTTGCCCCGGCAGCCGTTCTCGATCGTGCGGTGGTGTAGCGCAACCCCTGTCCCGGAGGAAGGTTTTTTTTTGGTTTATGTATTCATACTCGCATATGTACGGCCTTTCTTGACTGTGGCGGCGCACTTTCTGTCTGGGCTTCCCGTCCGCTGTCCGCACGTTGCAAGCTCCCCTTTGCCCGCCGCCCAGGCCTGTCCCAAGAAGAGATACTGCGCACCAAAGAGATCACAAAGGAAGAGACATGGGAAATCGTGATCGAGAACCAAAGAAAGAACACGGGGGGGGGGCCGCGCCCGTCCCCTACTCCTCGCTTGCGGAAGCCATGAAGGAGGGTGTAGGGTACATAGTTCCCCTCCAGCGCCCAGTTCCTCGGCCTCCGGCTTCCTCTCCTCCTCTCCTCCTCCCGCTCCCATTCTGACACCTCACTCCCCCGCGCCTCCCTCAGCCGGGACCAGCCGTCCCACATCCGTGGTGGAAAGGAAGTCTAATACCGCCTGGCAGCACCTCCTGTCGGCAAGGCGGTCCCGGATCCCGCACCGACTCTTCCTCCTCCCACTCTCCTTCTGCACCTCTGTCCACGGGATCTTCTGGTGTGCCTTCCATGCGGGACACACCTTGACGAAGAGGTGATCCCGGGTCTGCGTCCGGCATCGGCACCACCAGCACTGGAGTGGGCTGATTCTTCGGCCAGATGAGGTATTGCCCGGAGAGGCAGCGACCTGTCTTCAGTTGGTAGAACCTTGAGGCAAGCCTCTTGGAACTCCCAGCCACCGTGCCGTCCGGTCTCTGGCTCTTCGGCATTCCGTGCTTCTTGGAGGTCCGGCCTCCAGCCCATCGTCGGGCTTCCGCCCACTACTTCTCCGTAATCGCCCGCTCTAGGCGTGCGAGGGATCGGGAGAGCGGCATCGCGCGCGCTCCCGTCCGGTCCGAATAGCTTAACCATTCCACCCCGCGGGCGTCTGGCTCCTCCGCCGCGAGCTTTTGGCCCATTTGTCGGCCTTCTCGTTTCCGGGACTCCCTTGTGCGCCGAGCGCCAGCGGATCTCGATGGTGATGTCCGGCATGGCCCTGCGCAGCACCGCGATGTGCTTCCTAGCCTGGAGCGCGTACATCTGGCCAGGGCCGGGGCCGGGCTGCTGCGAGGCCATCCGCCTAATGGCGGCTTGGGCATCCGTGAAGACCGTGGCCCTTTCTGGGTCCCGGAGGAACGATGGATGTATATGCCGCCGCCGACGCCAGCCAGAGCCCAACTGGGCGCTTCTTTCCGAGGACGAGGCCTCGACCGGACCCGTTCCACAGGTGCCAGCACATCCTTCGAAGACACTCTGCAGACGTCTCTGCTCCGATGCGGTGCGTGTTGACACTCTCCCCCCCCCCCCCCTGCCGTCTTCTGTCTCGTCCGGCTGCTGTCTCGCATGTTATGTGTCTACATCCCGTTTTGTGTGCGCGCCCCGACTCCGCTTTCGATGGTTGATATCAGGTGTCCTCGTGGGGAGGGGGTAGAAAGCACAGCCGCAAGTCCGCAGGACGGGTGGGATATGAATAGAACGAGGCGGCCACCGCATGCTTGCAGGTACCCGCAGAGCGGAGCCGAGCAGATCCGGCGCTCCTTCCTGTTGCCGCCTGGAAAGTCTGCGAGTCCCGGTCTTGGAGTCGGTAGCACCACAGCGTGCCAATTCGAGCGGCTGTGACGCTCCCAGGCTCTGCACGCGGAGCAGTCGGACGTCGGTGACTACGACTTGGCCCGGTTCTCGTCACGCAACTCTGTAGGTACTTAGGTAGATACTCCATAATTGTCCGCCCGGCTCCGTACGTGCCGTCCTTCCCGTTGGCCGACCGCCCCACGGCAGCGTGGCGGCGAGCATATCTAGCTTGCCGCACGGAGGCGCTCGCATGGTCTACCAAGAGTCCGCACGTACGTAGAGAGCCAAGGAAGCCAGCTCGACGGGCGGTACAGCATGGTCTGGTCGAGTGATTCACTGTGGTTGTGCTACTGGTACCCGTAATTCCATAGCCATTAAGATTGACACCTCCGACTCGCAGACAACGCTACCAAAGGAAGAAAAAAAGACACATCGCGCAGAGTAAGTAATGTGGCCGTGGAGAACGGCAAGCAAGATCCCAGGCCATTTACTGCACTTACAGGGCAGTGTCTATGTAAATTCGTACTTCAAGCAATCGCACCAAGGAAACCAGTTTTCTCCCCTTCGTGCAGGTGACGCCTAAGGGAAAATCCAAGCAAGCAAGCAAGGAACAAAAAGGCATGAATATCAACATCTACATCCTTCAGTAGCGTCTGCCACCACCGCCACCGTTGTAGCCGCCTCTGTTATTATCCCGGTTGTCACGGCCATAGCCGCCGCCGCCGCCGCCTCCTCCTCCGCGACCACCGCGACCACCGCCACCACCGCCCCGGTAGTCGTTGCCCTGGCCGCGTGGAGGACCAACATACGAACCCGCGTCACGAACACCCGCGGGCGGTGGTGGCAGTTCTCCGGCAAAGCCGCCTAGCAGCGGGGGGAAGCCCCATCTACCAACCGGCGCAGCGCCGTAGTTACCCCAACCGCCGTAGGGGCTGGCTTCCGGAACTGGGATGATGCCTGGCGCCGGCTGGTTGTACGGTGGCCGAGGAGGTGGGGGGGCGCCGTAGGACTGCTGGTGCTGCTGCTGCTGTTGTCCATGACGAGAATTTTGCGGGGGTCCGGCAGGTCCGCTGCGGTCGGAGCGGAACGAGTTGTGACTTCCGCCACGACCTTTGTAGAGCTGCGCACCACCGTATGATCGACCCTTACCTTCAGCGCGCGCTCTGGTTTGCTCGATGTCTCCGCGTGTGAGGGCTGGAGGATCAAGCTGGAGGCCGCGGAGCAGCATTGACTTGTGGATATTCTTGCTCTTCGGAATCTCATAGCGGAGGCTCATGCTGCGGTCCTCTTCAAGGCCGGGCATGCCGCCTTCTTCGAGTGGGAAGACGAGTCTGCTCCGGGGAAGGAAGGAGGGATCCTTCTCGATTTTCCCCGCCAAACCCTCCGAAATTCGAACATCGATCTTGTATTTCTGTGATGGTAGATCAGCGACCGGACTAACGCTGGCAGGGAGTTCAAGGAAGCATACCGTAACGTCTTGTTTCTTGGAATAGAATCGCTTGACCACATCATCGTACAGAGGATGTCCGTCAGAAATGAGTAGTGTGTCGTGTCCCATAGCATTGCGAGCCGCGTCCTCCGCGGTAAGCTGAGGGTAGACCTTCTGCGCAGCATCTAGCAACCGTCTCTCGTCAATGAATGGCAACAGTGCAACACCTTGCCACGCAAACTTCTTTCCGTTCAGATCCAACGGGAAAGTCTCAGGGTAGAAATCAATGATCTCCGAGTCCGATTCGGTCATGAGCTTCTGGAAGGGCATAGGAAGATTATGTTTACTGGCCGCTGGCAATACACCCATCAACTGCTCGAATGGCTTGAAAGGTTTGCCCCCATTGAACTGGATGTCTAGTTTGCCCACGTCCTGGAAGTCTTGGGCGAACGGTGCGTAATGGTACGGGTAGTACCAGTTCCAACTGGGGCAGCCCTGGAAATAGTACTTGAGGACCCAACAGAGACCCTCTACATAGTGAGCAGCAACTTTGTTCCTGAACTCGACGTCTTTCGGATCAACGTGAAACTTTTGCTCGTAGTATCGATCTCTATAGCCAGTTTCCCAGAGCCGAACAGTGTCTTCAGGCATCTCATTGTCTTTCTTAGAGGGCGGCGGCGTTGCTTCCTCCATTTCATCCACCTTGCGCTTACGCGGGAGAGTCGAACTGGCGCTACCCTCCGCTGCGGGAGCAGCCTCCTCCATTTCAGCACCGTTGACAGGTGATTCCGCAACAGTCTCTGAGCCGCCCGACAGGAGCTGTGGCTTGAGCGCTTGTGCGGCACTCTTGTTCTGCAGATTGGCCTTGCGGATGCCTTCCCTGTTCATCACCATGTCGTGATTCAGCTTCTTTGTTTCAGCGGAGAGATCCCCCGGCTTCATCAACGGGATCATCGGCGGAGGCGCCGAGCCAGGAGGGCCCTTTTTCTTTAGAACAGCAGTTTCGTATGTTGGTGCTTCAAGATTGCTTCCGTTTCTAGATCTGTTCTTCTGGGCCTCTTCATTCAGCTTTCGCTTTTTGGCACCAGCCTCACGTCTAAGTTCTCCTTGTCGCCGTCTTCTGAAGATGGCATCCTCTTGCTTGGCTAGACCGTCGAGGACATACTGGACTTTGTCCAGCTCCACGGATCCGTCTTTGGTGATATATCCACCCATGACCGGTAAATTGTCCTTCCAGATGGCCATGAGCGTATCAATTCCGCCGTCGCGAATCTCCAAGCTGGGCAGATGGGGCAGGAAATCGTTTCCAACGAAGAAGCACATGAAGACCCAGTCATCAATAGCTCGCTCGAGGTCGAATTTGAACCCTTGTTCTCTGACATCAAGTTCTACCGCCAAATATTCACGCAGAATAGAAACGTGGAGCCAGATAAAAGGCTTCTTTTTGACCGGTGCGGATTTCTCGTCAAACTTTCCCTGCTTCTCCTTGGCTTCCCCCTTGCATTCTGCAGCTTCGTGCCCATTCTGTCCGCAGATTTTGCATGCTTTTGTCCGTGTATCTCCTGCGAAGACGTCCTCACGCAGCACTCGAAAGTGGGGCTCGTGGGTCCCAAGCCCCAACATAATAAGATCTGCATCCAGTCCGTAGATAACGTGGCGGGTATTAGGGTCATGTTCTGGGTTGGCGCGCTGAGACCGAATGAACTCCATGATCTTGTGCTCTCCTTCTCCGGGCACGGTCGAGTCCGAGATGATGACTTTGAGCTAATCCTGCCAGTCAGCGTTGATTGTTCCCACCCAAAATCCGTTGGAATTACCTTAGCCCAAGCTGGGTCGGTGTTCAGCTTGTATGCCGTCCAGTACCGCAAAGACTTTGCTAGAATATCCATGAAAGGGGTCCCTGGAGTAATCGCATTACTGTCCCAAACCTTCTGATTCTTCAGACTCTCATCAACTTTTGTACCGTTCTGCCTCTCGAGCATTTTCATCAACTCCTTGGTCTCCTCCTCCTTCTCCTTCGCTTCCTGGGCGGATCTGAAGCGACGGGACCGCTGCTGGTTCATTTTCGCACGAGGCGCAACACCATCTGTAGGCACACAATTGGTCAGCGACCTGGGTCATTCCGTATGTAGTGACAGGCGCATACCGACGGCGATCATGATGACCTTGCGTGGTCGCACCATGTTCACAACTCGCTCGGTGTACTTGAAGACTTCCATCATCATCTCCTCCTCAGTATCGGGAGGCGGGCGATCTTCGGGATGCGAGCACGGATGTACGATTCCATTCATATCGAGATAAAGGTTATCTTGCTGTAGTAAGGATCGCTATTAATCGTGGTCACTTCCTGCAACACGGAAGAAAGAGCGAACCGACCTCGCCGTTGGGATTCGGTTTCGTGTGGTCGACGGGAACGACGACGCCATCAATCACCTGCGGTTCCTCCTCAATAACCGGTGAGACTATCTTTGGGTATCGCTGCGAAAGCCATCTGAACAAGGCTGGAACACCCATATTTTCACGCGAAAAACGAGTTTTGCCACGCGTCTGCCGCCGGAACTAGGGGCGCGAAGGATTGCGATGATCTTTTCGTAGCGTAATGAGTCTTCCGTTCGTCCTATTATCAGCGAAAACTGGGAATACAAATTCCCGAAGATTTGGGGGTGGGCGGATGTATTCAGTCGGACTTGTCAAGCGAAGATGAGAATATTGGGTGAGGTGTTCTGCGGCGCAGCGTCGGGTAACCGTGTTTGCCAAGCCACGATGCAGTATTCTCCCGAGTCTCTACGCTACTCTAGGAAGGTGTAGTTAGGGTAAGGTACTCAGGTGTTCAATGAGCAAGGCCATCAGGTGTTGTCACTCGACTGTTTTCTCGAAAGGACCCTCTGATCGCACGATGGTCACCCACTTTGCCCCCAAGATTCCGATGAAGCAAACTGTAACCATTTTAATCATTCTAGCTTTTTTCTCAGTTAACTATTGACGGAAATTATTGTGCAAGCATAGAAGCAACAAGAACTACATTAACGACCCATTGAACAACCCCAGAACGCCCTTGCCCAAGCCAAATATCTCTAAATTCCACGACCGAAAAACACACGCAGGTTAGGAAACAAAGATCAATTGTACGCAAATCAGCCTCCACAATTACATGCGCTGGGCCCTGGTGGTCTTCTCGTACTGCTCAATCAGGATACTAGCGAGCAGGCATGGTATGCTCTGTCGCGCCATCCAAAATGAGCACTGGTTGCGGATCTCTCTATGGAACATGCTGTCTGGTCCACCAGCGACTTTCATCGTTCCTGTAATCAAGCGGTTTAGCCCATTGGTTTACGGAAGACGAATTGTGAGGCTGGAACAAACCTTTTTCTCCGTCGAATTCGATGCTTTGGGTCTCGTTACCAAACATGTGGGTGACACGGACCCGTCCGTTCTGCATGAATTCGAGTTTCCACCCCAGGAGGGAGAATACCGCCTCCCGGAATTCGTTTGACTTGGCAGACCAGATCTCTTTCAGTCGCATCATTCGCTTCTCCTTTTCGGCAACAACTTTCTCCATGGCCTTGACTTCGGCTCGGACGTTCTCCAAGGTGGCCCGAGGGACCACACGAACTTGGTCACCTCGGCCTTCGAGTTGCGCAAGTAAGGCGGCATTCTCTTCCTGCAGGGCCTTGAGCAGGGAAACCTTAACCGCTTGCTCTCGTGCGGTAGGATTGTCTTTGAGCTGGAGGATCCTCGTAGAAGTGCCCTCCATCGAGGTAATGCGGAAGTGCAGAGCCTCAATCTCGGCGTTCAATAAGGTTTCTTTCCGTTGTAGCTGCATAATATCTGTATTCAAAATCAGCACTTGATCGTGCAGGTTCAGCAAGGTTAGAATCACCGTTCTGCAACTGCCTGTTCCGGCGGTTGAGCTCTCCCAACCGTTCGTCGCTGGCTGTATCCTCAAGAGCCCTTTTCCTACTACCCTGGACTTCATTTCTGGTGCTAGATGCAGCAGCGGCACTAGAAGCGACCTTCAGTTCGTCGATCTCCGTCTTGTACGCTTCGAGAAGGGTTTCTAGTTCCTGGATTCTTGCCGCCTTCTGTTCGTCAAAGCGGCCCTCGTTGTGAATAGCTTCTTCAGTGGAAAACGACTTGAGCTGTTCCCGCAGAAACTGCGCTTCCTTGAGCGCCAATGCTTTCTGTCGCTCCATCCTTTGGCGTGCCTTGGAATCTTTTGATCCCGTCTCTTTCAACTTCTCCAGCTCTTCACGGAGCAAACAGACCTCGCCCTCCATTTCCTGTATGGTCCGGTCCTTCTCGAACAGTTCCGGCTCCAGGCGACCAGCCTTCTCCGTGAGGCCGATCCTCTCGATCCTCTCCTCGATCAGGGCCTTCGCAAGGCTTTCCGGCGAATCGAACTCCAGCCCTTCGCGCTGGAAGTAGCTTTTCCAAGCATTCTGTTCGTCCTGCAGAACCGATATCCGTACTTGCGCCGCCGATAGCTCCTCCCGGATCTCATCCAGAATCTTCACCTTCCCTTCCAGCGTCCTCTTCTCCTCTTCTACTAGTTCCAGTGACCGACTCGACTCTCGTAGTGACTTCAACTCCGACAGCTGCCTTCGATTGGTCGATTCCAGCGTCTTGATATGGCTAACCTGCTCCGCCAGCTCTTTTTTGAGGACCGCCAGCATCTCAAGGTCTCCAGTCTGCGCCTTGACCCTAAGCAACTCCAGCTCCAAATCCTGCACTTCCCCGTCCTTTCCCTCAAGTTTCCCCTGGATATCCTCCATCGTCCGGTTTTTGATGTGGACTTCCTCCTTGAGCTCCTGGTTGGCACGACTGAGTGCATTGCTCCTCGTCTCGTACTCATCGATTTGTCGCTTGTACTGCCGTTGTTGGGACGAGATATCCTCCTCTCTGTCCCGCACCGCCTCCCGTAGCTCGGCGTTCTCGGTCCGAAGTTGTCGCACTTGTCGTTCTAGCCCACGCTTCGCCTCTGCTGCTTCGGCGCGCAGCTCCTGTAGCCTCTCGCCGAGGGCTTTCTGCCTATCGAACAAAAGTCGTTTATCTGATTCCAGCGCCTACCATCAAACACATCAGTCCACCTCACCCGACATAAGCAAACGCGAAACCCAAACTCACATCGGCCCGCTTCGCATGCTCCTCCACACTAGCCTCAAGAGCCCTACACTCCTGCTCATGTCTTAACTTCTCCAGCGCTCGCTCCTCTTTTAACATCTGCAACTCATATCGTGCTGTGTTGAGCTCGCCTCGTATGGCCTCGTTCGAGTAATTAATCTTCACTTTCCTGCGTGCCGAGGCAGGAGTAGCTGACGGCGTGGCAGATGCCGCCGGTCCTCCTGCATCGCCAGAAAGGAAGTCGTAGGTTGGCTGTGAGGGCTGGCAAATCTGTAGATTATTCGGGAAGAGCTGCCCCTTAGCGACCGGAGAGCTGAAGATATTATTGCTGGAATCGTTTTTGGGAATGCCACGTTCGGTGTCGCTGCCTCGCAGCCGACCCTCCAAAGGCGAATTCATGGTCTGTATTGGTAAAGTCTTTGGGAGACGCGCTGGGGTTGACAGTGTTGGTGTTCTGGTTGTTAGAGAGAGTGCCAAGGCATTAATCAACTCTGGATCTCACGTGTCATGATAGCATTCCGAGTGACTTCAGGAGTCCGATTGGCAGCACAAATGGCACAAAGAAGAATTACCTCTTGTTTATCACGCCCCGATTGTTCGACCCAATGCTTCTGCGGTTACGGGGCGAGCTTGGAAGCGCTTGCAAAGGTATGGTAACATAAGAGCAATTCAATGGACTGAATTTTCGTCTTGAATTATGGGAAGTCTACAACTCCGAATCATTCAACACAGTAAGAAAATCAAGAGACAAAACGCTTTACAAAACCACTACAACCCTCCTACTATCACGTCGAAACTCCCCGTCCCTACACCCGAGACCTTGCCCAGAACAATCCGAGAGCTTGGGGACTTGAGGTCATCGAAGTCTCCCTCGAGGGTAGCGTCCTTGAGGAATTGGCATGTTGTTTCGAAACTCATCTTCATCAACGGCGAAACACTAGACTTCATTCCTTGTCGGTTGAAGGGTGCATAGCCACCGCCGCGGGTCATGATATCGGCGATGAGGTTCAAGTGACGGACATCGACGGAAATACCGTGACCTCCAAAGACGGCGTCCATCTCCTTGACGATGCTATTCCGGCAAGCTTCAACGCCGAAGGTTCTCAGGACACAAGCAATGTCATTGGTCTCGATCGTGTTGAGGTCGATCGTGTCTGCTTCCTCCCAGATAGCCCGGAAGTTAACACCATCTACCGCCAACTTGCGCTATTCATCGTATTAGGAAAGTTTCAGTAGCCAAACGATTAAGCGGGATTACCTTTCCAGCGACTTGCTCCTCTTTAGACAGGTCAGACGCAGGCACCTTCGTAACGGAAGCGATGCCGGGCAGTTGGCGGATGACAGTGTCTCTACAGACCTTCTCGACTATACCCAGCACCAACACCTTCGGTGCCTCCGCGGGATACTCCATCTTGATCTCACACCACTCTCCATCAGAGTCGAACTCGAAGTGGCGAACAGTATCGCTGTCAACGCTCTCCTTTATTGATGTACGAGGCTCCTCCTGACTGGCAGCGACGGAGGTTGCCCCATTCATGTCACTCACTCCCTCATCTTCGTCGTCTGACGAGGCCTCCTGGTCGACCAGACGGGCAATCGCCTCCTCGCCATCATCTGGTTTCTCATAACTGGTAGACTCTAGCTTCTGACCCCGACGCTTTGCGCTTGTAGCATCACCCTCGTCGTCATCATCACTGTCCTCGTCCTCATCACGTTCACCACCTTGGTTCTCCCGTGGTACGTGCGCCTCCTCGCTAGGCCCGGAACTCTCACCAACCTCCGGTATGGCATCGTCCTTACCAACCAGAGCCTTGCTCTTCGCACGCTTAGGATCCAATGCCTTAGCGATGGCGAAGTCAAGAGCCTTGAGGAACTTATTCTTCAACACGGAATACACCTGCCTCTTGCTGACAGAGTACTCTTCGGCGTATTCGTCGGTGGGAAAAAGGTTCAGTCTGATCATGTATGTTTTCGACTTGGTGGTAACGGTTTCCGTGACGCTGACATCGTCGATCAGTTCGGCTAGGACCAGTCTGTTGCAGCGCTTCGCGAAAAGCTCAGCTTCCGAATCAGAAACCTCTGGTCGGAGCGTGAGCGTCATCGACGGTGTACCAATGTTGGCGCTAGCTGTCATGACGATTTCACGAAGACGGGGAATACCCAGCGTGACGTTTTTCGTGGCATGACCAGCCAGGTGGAACGTATTCAGTGTCATCTGGGTAGAAGGTTCACCGATGGATTGACCGGCAACAATGCCAACTGCCTCACCGGGATCGATCATAGAGCGGAGATATTTAAGGTCCATGAGAGTCCTAAACTCTGATTTCGGGAGCGTATCGATGAGATCCCTTCCAGCCATAGACACCCCCTTCTTGTTCAGGATCTGGTCGGGATTCTTTTCGATATATGCTTCCCTATTTTCGTAAAACTTCTCGGATACACTGCCGAGATACCGCGCGGGGTTCAGTTCGGACATGGTGACTTCCGACGCGTCAAGATCCTTCTTTTTGTTGAACCTTTTCAATGCCTTCTTGACGCGGGAACTAGCCTTCTCCTCATAACGCAATGCCACGGCGAGATGTTCTAAAGTGCTTGAAAGGTCCGAGTTCCAGTAGTCCTCAGTAGCTCGTCGAAGCAGCGAGGACATATTTTGTGCGCAGAATTTGTATTGGTTCAGATACCTCTGTTTGGCGACATCCAACCCATCCTCTCCATAAAGGAACTGCAATCCGTTAGAACTTTAATGGAACCCTTTAGGTCGGGGGATGGAGACAAACCTGAACAAGGGATCCGTCGCTGTCGCGAACGGTGTTATCATAATTAACCATGATGCCCTCCATACCCTTGATGAGACACCTCTGTAGATAACCGGATCTACTTGTTTTGACGGCTGTATCGATCAGTCCTTCACGACCGGCCATGCAATGGAAGTAGAATTCCTGAGGTCTGACACCAGTCAAGAAACGATCTGTGATGTATCCACCGGCTCTCACATCAGTGTCGTAAGGTTTAAAACAAGGCAATGTCTTTCCAGAAACCATGACTGGAACACGACGACCCTCCAGAACTTGCTGTCCAAGCAAGCAAGAAATCTGGGAGGCATTGACGTCAGAACCCTTGGCTCCAGACACAGTCATGGCCTGGAAGCTATTCCGTGGAAACTCCTTCTCAAGACCGTCAGGCAAACATTGACGAATGACACTGGAGGTGAAGTTCTTGGTCGAGGCGTTGGCTTTTAAATCTAAGGTTCTGTGCTTGTTCTCGTCCCTGATGACTTCTTCTAACCGGTCCTTGAGCTCCCTCTCCTTGAATTCGCCCTCCTTGAGTCCAACATACTCGATGGCTAATTCACGACCAACAACGTGTGATTGGTTGAGGGTATCGCGGCGCTTCTTGTTGCCGTCCGGAGTCAAACGCAGATCGTCCATTCCACAAGTATGCGCGCGCATGTGTAGCAGCTTCGTGAGTAATCTTCCCAGGATACTAAGAAGACGACCAGCTGCTGCCGGGCCGTACACCTCGTACACAGAGTGGACGAAACCAAACTCAGTGGGACCGATCTGGTTCTTGTCCAATATTCCACATGCCAGGTAGCCCTTATGGAAGATGACTTCTCCTTCCTCGCTACCTTCGAACCATCGGTCACCGGGAACCTTAGCCTTCGAGAAGAGCGTCAAGCCATCGAAATGCTTGGGCCTAATGTTCTCAAGAATGCTGGTGACGACCTGTTTTCCGGTCCAGAGAGGCTTCGGTTTCATGACCGCCGGCGGAACAGTTTTAACGCGCTGGCTTATGCTCTCCGGCCCATTTCCTTGCTCCGGCAACAATCCCGAGTAGAGTAATTGCTGGTATTCCTCCCGGGTGAAGAAGGTGTCACGGTTCGTGAGCCAGACAGCCATGACCAAATGGTCCTGAATCAAACCACGGAGGGGTTTTCCAGAAGTGCCGACTAGGTACTGCAGGTTCGTGCTCGCGATCTCCCGGGCCTCAGCTTGGGCAACCGCATTCTGAGGAAGATGCATGTTCATCTCGTCTCCGTCGAAATCGGCATTGTAGGTGTTGCAATTGGCGTAGTGCATGCGAATCGTGCGTTCCTTCTGTAAGACACGTGCTTTGTGTCCCATGATGGATGGTTTGTGCAGCGTCGGTTGACGATTCATCAGGACATAGTCATTGTTCATGAGGTGCCGGAGCACCTTCTTCGGCCGGAGGTCCCCAATCAGTGGATCCGGTGTTTGCAGGAGCTTGGCCATGTCAGCACGGCGGTCCCTGTCGGCCTTCGTTATTCCGCCTGGCAATTTTTGAATTGTCCCATTCTCCATCTCAATCGAAGCGGCTCCTGGCCATTGATCAGGTCCATTTATGACGAATCCCTTGAGCTTGGCAAAATTCTCATCGGTGACAGGTTCCGGATAGGTGAGCTTCTGCGCAAACACAAGCGGAACACCGATTTCACTCGTTTCGATCATGGGATCGGGAGAGATGACGGATCGCGCAGCGAAGTTGACACGTTTACCCATCATGTTCTTCCTGAAAAGCCCCTCCTTCTTTTCCAGAGCCTGTTTGATACCGTTTTCCACATTACGAGAGGCCATTCCCTGCAGAGGACTTTTGGACGAATCGATGAAGGTGTTCACATCCTCCTGCAGAGTAACAAAAGTTTGCATGAGCCTCTGCATCGAATTTGGCTTGTCGCCATGATTGGTCTTGTGGTCGCGGATAGTCAAGCAGTCTTGGAGGATCTTGACCAGCCCCTTGTTACTAGCGTTCTCGTTGATCTCTCCTCCAGCCGCCTGGGGTGGACGGAAGCAAGTCGGTGGAACAGGCAGGACGTGCAAAAAGAACATATCGGCGGCGACGGGTTTCGGGGCCTTCTGGTTGACCGTTCGGGGCTGATATAGTACCAATGTGATTTCCTTCTCGTTATCAAATAGCCGCACCAACGTATTGTGAACCTCTATATTCGTCAGGAGTTTTCCGGACTCGTTCCGGATCTCCACCTGGTCAGCCTCTTCCTCTTCACCATCCTCAACCAGCCCGGCCTCCCCCATGTCAATAGTGATTCCTTCATCAACCTGAGCAAGTTTTTGTTGGCCCCCCTTGGTCTGTTTCCCCGGGGGCTTCCGCCGGTCAAGTGCAGCGTTCGCTCTTCGGAGACCAAGTTGCGCGTTTGCGGCGTGCTGCTTGATTTGAAGTGGTTTTTCGAAAATCTTGGAAAAACTGTCCGCACGGAAAACAGGCGAGAAGCTGGACATTGAATTAGCAAATCAAAAATGATACCACGGGATAGCCTCTACTCACGCCTGACACCGCGCGCACTTCTTCACAGCATTTACACTGCCCATGAATTCTTTGACCACCTGTCGTCTTGCATCGGCGATAGCATTGATCTTGGTGGCGCTGCAAACATCAACCCGCTTTCCCTTCCGGCTTATCGCCTTGTCTACAAACTTCCGTCTGCGCCCAAGGAAATTCTCTAGATCGTCATCATCGTCGGTCTCAATGTCGTCACCGGGACCTTCCTCGCCGCCACCGCTCTTCTTCTTCGCCTTCATGGCCATGTTGTCCAGGTCGGAAGCCTCCTCCAACAGCCCGTATTGAATTAGCCTGAGCTTGCAAGCGTAACGATCGACTTCGGCTTTCGACATCCGCAGGTGAAAACAATAGACACAGGTCGCGCGCAACAACCGCAGCATCTGGTCAAAGAAAGTGACATTGTAAACGGGAATCGGCAAAGAGATATGTCCCATATGTCCGGGGCAGTACTGGTAGTCTAGGTGGCATGTTGAGCATCTACAGGTGCCGCAATTGTGAGGGAACGAACGCGTATACTGCAGCTCCAGCAATAGGAAGGGTTGGGAGCTTACCGTTGTCGAAGCGAGTCAGATGCGCCCAAAGCGGGATCATACAGACCACCAGGGAGGGGAACTGGAGTCTTGCCAGCCTGTGTATTTGCAAAAGTGACTGGATTGACAATCTGCTTGACCGAGAGAGCGAGGATTTCTTCCGGCGACAGAAAGTTGAACTCTACACTAGTCACCTCCGAGGCGACAGGACTGGTGACGTTCATGGTGGCGTGTTTGACGGTTTGAGTTTTGGTTCACCTTCGCATCCCACCTTTTCAAAAAAATTTACACGAGACACTAATTCAAAAATAGCTAGACCTAGTTAACTATTCCTACTGTACTTAGTTGAGTGCCAAAATCCTTGCAAGACTTGGCAGTTGAAACAGAATGTACTGGGTGGGAGGGTATTTGGTGTCCACCCCCTAACATAAGCGCTGGGCGTCGCTTGGTAACTAGTCAGGGGGTTGGCGTGGTTGATGAAGTTGAGTTGCGTAGCGAGATACCCATCAACATCGTCGCCAGTTGCCCATCCTCTGCCCGCCTGCCCGCCCGTCACGCGCAAGTTCGGTCATTACGTTACGCGAAAATTCGGTCGGTCGTTGCACGAAACCATGAAGCAAAAAGGACGCCGCGAGAACCCACCTATAGGGGTCAGTTATAGAGAAACCACTCGAGATGAGCGAATGCGGATTATTGCATTGCGCGAAAATGCAGGATGGACTTGGTCCAAGATAGGGAGGGAGCTCAACATCAACCGGAGGACATGCGAGAGAATTTACAATCGTTGGAAAGCGGATGATACTCCCTCGAATCGAAAGAGATCCGGCAGACCCCCAATCTTCGATGACGCAGAGAGAGCCCGCCTTGAAGCCTTTGTTACCCGTGATGCCCCCGCACTCGGCGTCTTAGCTGGGAGGCTATTTGTCAAGAGATGGGCTGCACGTGTGATCCTCGTACCATTGGGAAAACTATGCACGAGATGGGATATCACAAGAGGGTTCCGGGAAAGAAGTTTAATGTCAGCCCCGAGAATAAGGAGAAGCGGGTGGCCTGATGTCAAGCACGACTCCGTTGGACCAAGGAAGAGTGGAAGAGGGTGATCCGGACGGACGAATCCTCCTTCTCGACAGCCGGATTTGGGCACCGGCCTTGGGTTATCCGCAAAGTTGACGAGATCCCGACTGCGTCGACAAGAATTTCCATTCCCTCCGCAAAACTAAGATATGGGGCGCTTTCTGCGGCACAACGAAGCCCGATCTTACCTACATTCCCGGCAAAGCGAAAATCTTGCTGTAGTCTATATACGAACTGTCCTGGAGCCTGTATTGGTCCCCCTTCTGGCATCAATGTTGCGAGAAGTACGGATGGACAATTATTCAAGACGACAATGCTTCTGGACACAAAGGGCATTCGAATCGCTGCCGGGATTGAATGGGATAGAGATTCTGGAGTGGCCAGCACAGTCGCCAGACTTGAACCCCATTGAAATGGTGTGGAGGGAGATAGAGACGGAGTTGGGAGAGATTTGGGGGCGAGCATCCGATGTCGCGGCATTGAAATTGTATATAGAGAATACCTGGCGACACCACATCACGGAGGAAATGTTGGATAGATTGGTAGATAGTATGCCTGCACGGTTGCAAGCAGTCATTGATGCTGGAGGAAACCCGACACCATATTAATGGTGGAGGTGGTAGATGGCGGGGGGGTATTGGAGGTGGACACGACTTTTTGCAGTCCATAGAAAGCATTCATTATCACTCACTCGTTTCACTGCATCTGGCTTAGTGCGTTTCCAATGAGGCTTAGTGCCTACTCGCGCTTATACGCTGTAACGTACTGTAGGGGTTACCCGGCTACTACCCATTAGTCGGACACTATCAGAAATGAGAAAAAACGACGATACTCAACAACCATAGATCGGAGAGACACAAAATTTTGCAGACCACATGTTTGGAG
>Ga0307516_10002398_pt1 | contig 25097 bp, 47 predicted proteins | sample 19_EM_MG_FD_203310 | JGI IMG/M metagenome (GOLD analysis project Ga0307516, IMG submission 203310) | Populus trichocarpa ectomycorrhiza microbial communities from riparian zone in the Pacific Northwest, United States - 19_EM | ecosystem: Host-associated > Plants > Roots > Unclassified | place...
GGGGTTTTTGTTGTTTGTGTGTGGTTTTTTTGTTTGTTTTTTTTTTTTTATAAAAAAAAACATTTTTTTTTTTTTTTTTTTTTCTTTCATTTGGCCGCAGACCATCTCATTGAATCCTGTGTAACTTGCCTCCGCTGGCCGATCATCGGTGCGGCGTGTACAACTTAGTGGCCTGCCGGAGCCCTGTGCGGCCGAGTCTCCTGTTCTGATTTTTATGGATATAGAGTTCCAGTGCGTATGGTGCGCACCGCCTCGGTTTAACCCATCATGGGTTCATCATCTCTCACTCTCCAGACTGATCGTGCAATTTTGCCTGATTCGTCATGGTCATCAATCTGACGGTGAGGACTGTCCAAATGTACTGGAAGTGATATTTTTATTCCGCAATATGATTTTCCACTGTAGTATTTCGTCAGGAAGTGTTTTCCGTTTCAAGTACCCCGCCTAGTTATGCAATGCTACAGCAGAGCCATACACCCTCGCTCCATGATAAATTTACAGTAATATGTTAACAAGTCCATATAATATGTTAACATGTCCCATAAGTCATGTAGGAGGACTCCAAGTCATTCGATTCTAGAAAACAAATCTCTACAATTAACGACCGCAATATAGCATTGATTAAATCGTGGATGAGTACCTTGGTATGTTGTGTTTCGTGCGAGGTTTAATTTTGTTCCGTTTAAGCGAAAGTGGTCTATCCCTCCCTCGAAGTCGGGAGTATACTCCGCAGGCATTACACAATTGCGCCCCCGTCTTACTCCGACGCCAAACAGACGTGTGGTGGGTATGGCAATGACTGCATTCAGGCCCAGACGCGTCGCCCTCGGGGTCAGATGAGTCATCGGCAGCATCAGCGTCGATCAACTCTTGCGGTCGATGCTTGTTCCGCTGCTGCAGATAGAGCCCACAGGCATTACAGAGTGGCTTCAAGGTATGAGGTTCACGCCTCCACAGCGGGGTAGAAGTTGCATTACAATGGGAGCAGATTTTTCCATTGGAAGAAGAAGGATCAACACTCCCCCTCCGTGAAATCGGCGGCGACACCGTAGAAACGCTGGACGTCGGGGACATCTGCCGGCGGGCACCGAAATCTTGACCAGGTGAAGTTGAGGGAGCGGTGGACGCCTCATGAGGAAATGTGTACCCCGGTGATGGCATATAAAGATGCATCTCTGGAGACTGAGAAGGGGATATGGTGCCACCCCACGGAGAATCGAGGTTCATATACTGGTTTTCTGGCAGAGGGTGGACCCAAGCCACACCAGGCACGTCGATACTGCGCGACGAATCAGCCCAGTGAGAAGGCTGCCTTTCAGAATGACTGCTTGAACGCGGGACGATGGAGATGTTGTGATTGTCCAAAGAATGAGGGTGGGGGTAGGCGTGGATGGGGTAAACAATATCCTGCTCGCTTCTGCGCCGAGAGCTCGAGCTATGACGAGCATAAGAACTCTGAAAATGGGTCGTCCTTGGAGAGAGCGCTGGGGCCGAGTAGACCGGTGGCATGTATTGGCCATAGCGTTTCTGGACTCGAGAGGAGCTTGACTCGGTAGATGAAGGATACAAATTCGGATGGCCCAGTGAGCGGTCCGGGAGAGAAGGGGTCTGACGGATGTTGTGGCCTGTAGGACGGTCAGACCAACGTCCAATCAAAGCATGGGTGGCTCACTGGGAACAGCCCAGGGAACGGGAGAGGGATATGAAGTATTTTCCGGATACACTTCGGGTGAGACGGGGTTCTGGACCATGTAAGACGTCTGCCTGGTGTGGAGATCAATGAAGGCATTGTATGTGGAATTATGGTCTGTCATGGGAGTGGGAAGTGGCGCGGTGAGAGCCGAGAGGGTGATTAGGTTTGGTGACGGAAGAGTGGCTTATAACGTGAAAGAGTGAGAGATGGATCTGGATGGATGGCTTCGATGCAGTCTGTCTCGACGAGGTTATATCTGTCAAATTTAGCATCCATCGTCGACTCTGATGGCGATCAAACTACTTGCCAAATGCGGTTCGCTTGTGGATGACGTACATCAAGCCGAAAAGGCCATTTTGGTTTCCCGACATCCTCGGGATTTACATAACACAGCAACAGCTCATGGGGATCCGGAATTAGGATGTGGTCAATTGCAAGCGTTGCGGCGGATTCAAATAAAATACTTAACTTACCGTCCATGTTACGCCAACGGCGCTGAGAACCACTTCTTCCAATACACGTCCTGCGCAAGCATTCCCAAAAACATCGGAATCCAGAACGAATACTGCCCAGCGGCCAGCCTAAGCTCAAGTAAGCTGGATATCCTCGATGGTCGTTCTGTTTCATCTTCATCGACCTGTCAAATACCGCCATGGCCCTGACGAGTGGGGCCGACCGGCGCGTTCCGTCAGATATTGGGTGCAAAATTCAATTGTCGCAGAAGATTTGGAAGATTGTGCTATTAGGATCCGAGGAGGAATCCTTGCTTGTTCGGAGTAGACATATATATCGTAGCGGTCCGAGGCTATAACTTTCATGAGCGCAGTCGACTCTCATATACTCCTCTTGCCAACGCGTATTTGATTCAGCACGCGGATCAGTGATGCCAGGGTGGATACCTAGGGATACCTGTCAACCAGTGATTCAAGTAATCTGCCCCTCTGGAACGAAATGTAGACCTCCGCAAGTGGATGATTGGACTCGTGTGCTTGCCCGCTTGAATCTCGGATTGACCAGTACTGCCATGTACCGCCCGTCTGCGTTTTCACATGGGCAGGCACAGGGGCATCGAACAGAAAGCTCCTACTTTATGTATAGCATCCTCGCTTTGATCACCGACCCGATGAAAGTCGATCTTGTCGGTACAAACCAGCCTGAAGACCAGCCAATGCCGTGCTATGCCGAAATGTCCTATGCGGCGGGAATCAGACTGGGGCTGGTCAACGAGAAGAAGAATGCCAAGCCAGTGGGGCTCTGCAGTGGGACTGCATTGATGACTTGAGGATCTTCAGGTTTCAAAGTTCAACTCTCGGAATCTATGTAGGTCAAGTGCCTTAGTTACCCACGGAAAGGGGCCCGCTTGCCTCCCTAAATATGCAGAGCTGTGCTCCGCCTTGTTAGACCCTTCGAGGCTTGGGCGGCGGCCGCCGATGCCACATGATGATCTCCAAAGCTGGTCACAGGGTTGTCTTCCGGTTCAAGCTGTCTTTCCAACATCGTGCATGTGGGCGGCTGGTCGTCAACAAGGCGAACGTCAACTTGATTCATCCACTGTGCAACGTAAAGATCCAAGTCGGAGGGCAAGGTTTCGCGGACCCAAATGTTTCATCACGTGCAGTTGTGACAACCGCGTTGACGCTGATTAGTCATCAGCCTTCCACCACACTCCGGCCACACCTGCTCTTGGGTCGCTCTAATCCCTGGGATGTCCTTCATCACTCGTCTCTTTCGAAAGGTGGCATCTATCTCTATTATTAACCTTTCTCTGACATTGGTCTATGGCAGAAGCAAGAGGAGGACTATGAAACCGTGCTATCTTCCTTGGCGCAAGATATTCAAAAGCGCCATGTGAAGCTATCCGAAATTCGTTTACGAGAACGAAGAGCAACCCTCCTTGTAACATTGTACGCACTTTCAGGATGGGTGGCATATGTCAGCATGTGGTATTTGGGTTTCCTCCCGAGTCAGTCCGAGATACGGCGAGGAGGTGCATTTGGCAGGGCTGTGGCAGGGGCGCCGGTCGTGGTGGGTCCGATCATGTCAGTCATGTTGACATCGATCCTTGACGAGGCTAACTTTTGAATAAGCATTCTCTTCATCCGAAGAATTGTCCAAATATGGTACAAGCGAAAAGGTGATGCAGAAGGTGCGTCCTCTGCGATCGTAGCTTCGTTAAAATACGTTTTTACGTCGTATGTTCAGAAAAGACACTCCAGCTTCTGATGAAGCAGCAGAAGTCGAAACTGGCAGAAATCAAGAAAAAGACCAATTTCGAATTGACTCGAGACCTCATTCAGAGATACGAATCTCCCACCACCCCAGGTCCGCCAAGACGTGTTGGCTTTTCACCCCAGCCCATAACACCGCAGCGGCAAGTCCTTCGTTCAAACGACAATACCAACTTGCAGACCCCCAATCCGATTCCTCAAATACTGTGTTTGTCCTTTCTTTGAAATTCGCATGTCGACCTCTGAATGGATTGACCCAATCTCCAGTGTCGCCGTCTGGTCCTCATCCCGCTGTGTCGCCTCGGAAGCAATGGTTCGATAAACTGGCGGATGCGGTGCTAGGAGATGATGATCATACCCCAAGCGCGTCGATGTCGCGCTACGCGTTGATCTGCGAGAAGTGTTTTTCACACAATGGCCTGGTGAAGGAAGCCCTGTGGGCCGACACCCGTGAGTTTCTGGTAATTTCTCGGAACGGGACGTCCTGACTGGATGACCTGCAGAGTATGTGTGTCCGAAATGCAACCATTTCAATGCGTCGCATAATGCGAAAAAGGATCAGAGGCGTTCTCCTTCAGCTTCCCCCCAGCCAATGACACAGCGGTCTATATCGATATCTTCAACTTCCAGTGAAGCACCTCAGAACACAGGGTCTCGGACACGTTCACCTGCTACAGCGGACACGAGTTTGATGGAAGTTGATGGGTCGTGATGGGTACATAAGTAGTACCATTATATACTATCTCTGGCAGACGTTCGTACTGGTTTGTATAACATTCAGGTTCGGCCTAGGACGGGGCTGTGGAGATATTTTAAGGTGGACAGTGTTGTGTTACGTAAATCAATGTGGCCTCGACTGCTGACGCCGAGTATGACAGCGGTTCGTTGGCTTCGAGCAGCGGGTCTATCACCGACCCCTCCATGGTCCTCCGTTGCCTCACCCTCGTCCTCATCCTCCCCTTCGCTAGCTCCCTTCAAAATATCACCATAGACGACGCCTCCTCCGCCATTGTCTACACCCCTCTAGCCAGCTGGAATGTATCAGCACCCAGCACCCTCGACGTAGGAGGGACCCACAAGCTCACCCAGGACCAGGCTGCATTCGCCACTTTTAACTTTACCGGTGTGTACATTATTCCTTCATCGTCCACACCTCATCCGAAACTCTCAAGGGGTCGCAATATACTATATGTCTCCACTCTGGCCATATCTTGTCAACACCGCTGTGTCCCTCGATTCTAGCACACCGGTCCTCCTCGATCTCACCGATCATACTCGACAGGCCGATCAAGGTCCAGAAACAGTGCCCTCACAAATTATCTGGGGAGTTTCGGGTCTATCCAACGCTCAACATTCCCTTGTCATGTCCGTAGGCTCTGGTCAACCATATGGTATCGTGGATGCCTTGATGTACGACCGTCTCTATCTCAATCTCTATCGGGACTGATCCCTCCACTCAGCGTCACCGTCCTTGATCAAAGCAATACTACGAACATTTCCACTTTGCTCACGACAGTCACCACTATTCTTCCTTCCACAGTTACCACAATCTCTCCCTCTCCAGTTACAACCGTCGTTTCTTCAAACGCACCCACCTCAGCCGGTGCCACAGCTGGAGCAAATACCAAGGGTGTATCAAGACACGTCTTGCCCATTGCCCTCGGAAGTGCGCTCGGCGCCTTTGCATTAGTCATCATCGCCCTTGCTCTGTGGTTTTGCGCACGTCCTCGCAAACGCCCAACGTCCGAGGCTTGGACTGACCCTAGTAATCCGTATCCCACTTCACCCCATAGTACCGCCTCCATTCCTTCCACTGCCGCCGTCATCACCCCATACCCTATCGAACACCACCCTTCAAACCTCAGCTGGGATTCTCGGCACTATGGCCCCGCGCCGCCCCTTCCGGGAGCGATGTATCCGGCAGGACCAGCGACCTTGGCTCATCCTTATTCACAGTCAAGCTCGATGATGTCCAGCCGTGCAGAAGAACCGCCATGGCAGGGAACAACAGCACAGACACAGCGTTACAATCGTGCACCTAACCGCTTCATTCCCAACAATCTGTCTTCTTATCACCCAAACACGTTATCCACAATTACGGAAACATCCTCCGGACTCGGATACTCCCCCAACCTTGCTGGGAATCAACTACAAATGCCCCCTGCAGCGGCAACGTCGAGCAACCCCGCACTTCCTCCTCCCCACCCGCCACCATATGCTTCGTGAGAATATACCAACCATCTAAGCTCTTTAGCATTCTTGTATTTATCACCGGGTGAATGAATGACAGATCTGATGGCATCTATCGTGGATTTGGGTTCTCGTCAAGGGCTTCATGATAGAGGCATGACAGAATCCATTCGTACCCTCGGTCTGTATCTGCTCGCTCAGTCTTGGTTGGGACTTGAATCAAGAAGCCTCCCCTCATGTTCCTCTGAAATCTCCGTACGGCCGTCCTTTTAGTGCCTCTATCCCGCAACGAGTCATCTACGGCGTGTCTGGTTAAGACTCATTTTTTGTTCCCAGGTCGCGTTGTCCTTGATCCAGACGGTTCAAGCAGAAGCTGATATTCCCCGTCCGCACCATCCAAGCCACCACCATTACGCAGACGTCTATGAGTATATCAGCGAAAAGACGCACTTTCTTGAGAGTTCTTTCTAGCGCAACATAGATAAGTACATTGCGTACGATCGATGACGTCATTCCTCAGTGGATATCAGTAAGTCAGCAGACCTTCCTTCAACTCTTAGCTAAACGACCATCATGCGCCAGTACTTGTCCACGCTCTCACGCACACCCTGTTTCTCCCGACACCTCCTTCACACCTCCTCTCCACTCCTCAGCACCAAAACCCACACCACAGATTCCTACGCCAAAGACGTCGATTCGACCCCTGCCTCCGATTCCAAAGTCCACCGCGTCGATCCCAACTCGGACCACGTCCAGAAACCGTACGAGGCCCCATCTGGCCCGTGGAGCCGCGCTGGAGTGCAGGCCGGAGTGCCGACGGGAGAATATCAGACCGTTAGCAAGACTCAGCCGTATGCTGCTCCAGGAGAGGATCGTCGATATGGCGGTAAAGAGCCGTATAAGGGAAAGGAGACGAGTCATCCTGGGGGTGGTCCAGAAGGCAAGGAGAGTAGTGGGAGAAAGCCGGAGGGAAGGTAGAGAAAGACAAGGTAACCATCCCCTGTCGGTCTTGTTTGGCTCTTATTGAAATATGGTCCTTTTACAGGCTCGTATTGGAAATGGAAAAGAAAGAAGATTGCTATAAGCGCTCATACCTGTAAAATTGAAACGTCAACCAAGCATCATTGTCATACTCTGCGAGCAAGTTTGATGAATTACAGTTCCCTGTCTACCGCTATCCGCACACTGAGAATGATCTCGTCAGATGATTTACTCACCAGTCCGACTTCAGGCTGTCCTTTAATGCTCGTAAATAGAGAAATACGATCGAATCCGTCCGCATATACTCATGACAAGACTCGGTTGGTCACTTTGCATCTACATTGAAGCCGTTACAATTCCACTGAAGACAATTATTACACAGGATATATGTATCGGGGTTTAATCGCATAGGTGAGTCTCCAATGACCGGACTTTTCGTGTCGACTCTGAAATCGTTCAAATCACATAATCCCAGCCTTACAATACCAAGCCTGCCCTTCAAGAGTAACGATTCTGATTAACTCTGAGTCTTTTCCTCGGACCGGGTTCGGTGTTTGAGTCGTGCTTGCGTTTGAAATTATTGCGTTCCAGCAATCCGTTGTAGAGAAAAGGATCGAACCCAACACATTCCAAGACGAGGCAGTCTGCCTTGGGATCGCCTTTAGAAAAGTGCTCCAGCAACTGCGCATTATTACGGAATCTGGAGTTCGCCCCGACTGAGGCTGCACCTTCGTATCCCAGAGCAGCGATAACACGCGTAGCCTTGACGAAGCTGTAGCTGCTGAGTTCAAGATGTAAAATGGACGTACGATATGCTGTGGTAATTCCGTGCCCTCCGGAAACCATTCCAGAGAATGGTGGCACCGATAGTTCCCGATGTACTTCACAGTTGAAGTTCCGTGGAAAAGCGGGAGGACACGGCGATGAAGTGAAGAAAATTCGGTCGACCGTATCCAGAGTCCGCTTGGGCGGTACACCTTAAACGGACCGAAAGCAACTGCATGTCCAGCTTGCCGAAACACAGTACGCTCTGGGAAGTAGAGAAATGACCTGTATCGTCGGATTCTAACGATGGAGTAAGAAAGTCAATAAGTGACAGCTTTCGGCAAAGAGAAATCTGACATTGAGTCCTGCCGTCAGTGTTCCCATGAGACGGAGTTTCTTTATAATCGCGAGAGAGAGGCCTTACCGAGATTAGCAAAGGCATCAAGTCCGCTGGGGATGAACATGCGTGTATCGGAGGGCAGCGTTCTGGTACTGGCAAGCGCTTTATGAAGCTTTTAAAGCTTGGGTTACGTATCGTTTGAAGCGAGGAGGTAGATGGGTTTTCATCTCCACCAAGGGTAAGGCGGATTCTTCCGCGTTCGACAGAGATCCACGAGCAATGTCGTTTCCTTGCCACTCGTCGGAAAAGAGGTTGTATACATCCCTAGCCTAGGAGGTGGACACTGGGGTTAAACAGCAACGAAATCATGGAGTGGTTGACTTTGCACACCTGGTTGGATCCATCAATGTCTGCCGTGTCCCCCGCCCTCTTTTTTCCTCTGGCAGGATAGTCACTGTGCCCCCTCCATGCTATCAGACAGCTCCTTTCGTGATGTAAAATTTCAACCTGTTCTTGCAAAACAGCGCATTTCTGCGTGGTGGAGTCATGAAAAGATGTCGTCGTAGGAAAGCCGATTGATAAGTACCTGGATTGCAGCCAGTTTTTCCGTTCTTTCTTCTTCGATTTCTTGTTGAGCTTTGGTCGCTTCGTCCTCGAGAGTCTGTATCTTGGTCAACTATAGAGGTTCAATAAAGAAGGCAGATCTTGGACAAGGTGAGTCTTTCTATGATTGTTGAATTGACATACAAGTTCTGGATCGACCTTCAAGGTCATTCTCCTCTTCCTTGAGAAAATATCGTGAATATCAGTGCCTTCTAAATCCTGAAAACAAGGATGAACCTTCTTGACACCAGCTATGCGGTTGAGTTCTGTGTGCAGCCAGCAATTCTGGAGCCCAAACTCGTCGAGTTTCTTCCTCAATTCGTCTGCCCGTTTAACACCAGACTCGTGTGCAGCTTCCGTTTGGCATTGCTGCGCGTTTGCAATACTACGGCGTAAGTGTGTTGAGCGTGAAGCAGAATAAGTATAGCTAACCTGTTCGGCTAGTTGTTCTTCGAGTTCCTCAACCTTTTTGAGATTTCCCTTGGAGCAGGTAAGGCAAAACAAGTGCGATAGAATGTGCCATCAACTGACTCGTTCTCGTTGGGCAACCTGGAGTTCGGCTTTAAGGTCCTCGATATGTTTCTTTGCCGCATTCAACTCCCTTCTAAGGATGATAACCAATTCCGAGGCAGGCTCAGGGTCATCTTGGACGGCGTCCATGTGAGTTGATGATGCAAGGGACAATATCCTGTAACCACTTGTGCACGGAAGTCATTCTTAAGTATAGGCGTCGGCGTGTGCTCACCGTGACGGACTTAGGCACCCGAATTCGAAGACAGTACAATCGCGGACATATTTCTTCAAGCCGAAAAGAATCCGAAGTCAGATTGCCAAAAAATTGAGCTTGATGCAGATGTGCTCTCTATCGATATTTTTATCACTTTGATACCTGCGGACGAACCAACTATTGACGGATGCCAATGTTCGCCTTTCTGATGCCGCCCAGGATGTAAAAACTCTTTTGAAGGCTGTTTACGACCATCGGTGAGACCATGGAGTCTGCCTCACGAGACTTGTTGGGAGACCTGCAGGAGTCGATGGTATAGAGCAGGATTAAAGTCGACACCTTGGACAATGACGCAATCCATCCTTAGCCCACCTGAATAATACAGTTGCGTAGTTGCCCCGTTTCAATGGTGGCATCTCGCAGACGAGGGATACTGAGGACGGCGTCGGTCGACCGAACTGCTTGTCAGCGATAAGACAGATGTCGCAGGATACACACCGACTTCTGACCAGCCATGAGTCGAACGACATTGGAAGTCCCAGTAGATCAAAAGGGTGAACCCTTCTCGATAGGAGTGCTCTCTTTGAACTTTGAAGGACATATCATTCAGACTGGCACCGTATCTTTTCAGTCGGCAGAGCGGCGACAATTCCATTATCCGCAAAAATATATCAAGCTGTGTAGGTTAACGGCGGGTCTAGTTTTTCGCGTCAACTCCGAAATCATGTCACATAATTCCAGACTCACAATACTACTTTTCCCTTCAAGCTTGAGCTTGCCTGGCCCTCTTACTCGGACCGGGCTTGAAATTTGAGCTGTGCGGACGTTTCACACTCTTGCGTGCCAGCAATTGGTCGTAGAGACCGGAATCAAACCCCACACACTGTAAGACGAGGCAGTCTGCCTTAAGATCCCCCTGAGAATAATGCTCCATCAACTGCGCTTTACCGCGGATTCCAGAGTTCGTCCCAACTGGACCCGCATTTCTGAACGCTAGATCAGCAACAACACGCTTAGACTTGACGAGGATGTAGCTGCTGAGTTCCTGTTATGTGAAAATGAGGATTGGACGTACGACCTGTTCCGGTAATTCTACGCCCTTCGGAAACCATTCCAGAGCATGATGACACCGATAGTTCCCGACGTACTTCAGAGTTGCATTCCCAAAGAAAAGTGGAAATATATGGCCATGGAGTGAAAGAAACTCAGTCGACCGGATCCAGAGTCCGGTGGGACTGCATACTTCGAACGGGCCAAAGACCATGGCATGACAGTTTTGTCGACCTTCCCAAAACATCCGTTTCGGGAAGTGGAGAAATGATCCGTGTCGTTGGGAGCTGCCGATGAAGCAATGAAAGTCAGGAAGTGGCAGCTATCTTTAAAGAGAAATCTGACATCGATATCGAATCCTGCCACCAGCCGTTGCATGAGACTCAACTGCTCTCCAATTGTAAGAGAAGCCTTACCGAGATTAGCAAAGTCAATTCCTCGGGAGATGAACATATGTCACTGAGGCAGTGTATCGACGGTAGCCTTTCCGGGACTGGCAAGCAGTCTATGAAGCGTTTGAATGCTGGGTTTCGTATCGCTTGAAGTGAAGACCATGATGGATTCGGAGGTAGCCTTTCCGGGACCGGCAAGCGCTCTACGGGGCGCTTCAAGCTTGGGTGATGTATCGTTTGAAGTGACGACGAGGGTGGATTTGCCAACCCAACCGCACGTAAAGCAGATACCTGCAGGTCCTGTAGGGACCCAACATCCATGGCATTTTCTTCTTCCGACTCGTCCGAAGAGATCTCATATACATCTCCAGCCTAGGAAGCGGGGTTTTAACAATAATAAAACTGTAAAGCGGTTGAATCTTGCAAACCGGATTGGACCTATAAACGTCTGTCGCGTTCTCTGCTTTTTGTTTTCCTTTGACAGCGTAGGATGCTTCCTTGTCGTTCCCTCTACCTGCTGTCGAAGAGTTCCTTTCTCGCTGTAAATTCGTAATTTGTTCTTGCAAAATAGTGCATTTCTGTGTAATGGAGTCGTGAGGAAGATAACATCTCAGGAAAGGCGATTGATACCTGAATTGCAGCGAGTTTTTCTTTCCTTGCTTCTTCGACTTGTTGTTGAGCTTTGGCCACTTCGCCCTCGAGAGTTTCTATCTTGGTCAACTGTAGGGGTGCGATAAAGGAGAATAGACGAGGTGATTCTTGCTACAATTGTAAAAATGGCATACGAGTTCTGGATCAACCTTCGGAGATGGTATGGGAGGCAGCTTGCCGTCGGTTTCTTCTTCCTAGTGGAGATACTGTGAATATTCGTGCCTATAGATGCCGAAAACAAGGAACAACCTTCTTTACGCGTGCTATGTTGTTGAGTTCTGCATGCAACCAGCGATTCTGGAAGCCAAACTCGTCGAGCTTCCTTTGCAAATCTTCTGCCCGTTTGGCACCGGACTGGTGCGTAGTCGTAAGGAAGACGACATCGATAGGGAAGGTGATTGTTACCTCGATTGCGGCTCGGGTTTTGTTCCGTTCTTCTTCGAGCTGTTGTTGAGCTTTGCTGACTTCGCTCTCGAGAGTCTCAATCTTGGTCAACTAGAAGGGTTCCATAGAAGAAAGCGGATGGTCATGGGCGGGATGATTCTGGCTATGATCGTTAAAATGACATACGAGTTCTGGATCGACCTTCGAGGATAGGGCGAGGTCATTTTCCTCTTTCTTGAAAAGGTATTGTGAATATCTGTGCGTATAAATGCTGAAAACAAGGAACAAACCTTCTTTACGCCTGCTACGCGGTCGAGTTCCGTACACAACCATAGATTCTGAAAGCCAACCTCATCGAGCTTCCTCTGCAATTCATCAGCCCGCTTGAGACCAAATTGGTGTGCGATTTGCGTTTCAGATATTTGGCGTTGCTAGTACGGTGTAAGTTTATTGAGCGTGACGCGGCAACGAACAGTTCTTACCTGTTCGGCTACTTGTTTCTCAAGCTCCATGACCCTCCTGATATCTCCCTTCAGGTAGATAAGGAAAGAAAATAGAAAAGGGTGAAATAGAAGGTAACTGACTATTTGGGCAACCTGGAGTTCGGCTTTGAGATCATCGTTATGTTTCTTCACCGCTTTCAATTCCCTTCCAAGGATGGATACCAGCTCCGATGCCAGTTCATGATCGTTTCGGACCACGTCCATCGACTAAGCGTGGTTTGAGATCGTTGCAAGGTTCTGAAAGGTCGAAGAGGTACAATTTCCCAAGTACGGTGCTCGCAGCGCGCATTGACAAGTTTGCGGAAAGCTCAGTTTGAGAGTCGAAAAGAAGACGATAAGATAAGGTCTGAGCTCGACTCGCGAGCCAGGTTGTATAGCACCTCCAGAGTATTGCACGTAGCTGTTTGGATGACGCTTGTCAAAACAAACATACAAAGGCTTCCGAGTCCATGCTCTTTCATCCTGATCAGTATCTGGCCCTCGATATGCTTCTTTGCTGCCTTCAACTCCCTTCCAAGGATGATAACCAAATCCGAGGCAATCTCGGGGTCGTCTCGAACGGCGTTCATCACCTAGTGAGTTGATGCTAGGACAATATCTTGTAACTACTTGTGCACGGAAATCATACTTGAATAAAGGCGTCGGCATGAATATGCACGATCAAACTAATTCATTCACTTATAAGCAAGGAAACTAGTCCTACAAAGTGTCGAGCCAGCCAACAAAGACAGAGCAGATAAATGAAGTTCCTTACAACCGTCTAGTACCAAACATGCACCTTCTTGAGTCCTTTCACGAATATGAATCGTTGAGTGACAGTAATACTCGGAAGTGCTTCCTTGAACAGCCTGTGAAGGTCGTCTTCACCCCAATCTGCGAGTGCGAACAGCTTATGCGGACTCGCGAGATCCTGCCTCGCAAGCGCAGGGAGCAGGCAGGACAGATCGTGTTCAAGATTCGAGAGGAAATCGACGACAGCGAGGTCCGTGTTAGGGCTTTCTGGGGTGCCGCGTGTCAGGTCAATGGCACCGTGGCGGGAGCGAGACTGCGAGTAATTGGAGTCCTTACGAGAAGATACCGGGGCCTGCCGCACCGTTAGTCAATCTAAAGCTTGGCATGCAAAACGCTCACGATAGGTTGGACCATGTTCATTCTTTTATAAGGACTATGATCAGGCCGAGAAGTTGGCTTCCGACGTGGTAAACGTGGAGCAATCGACTCATGCATCTGCACAAGAGAATCGAGACAGACCAGAAGAGTGAAAGTCGAGTGCAACTCACCTTTTGGATCGATATTGAGGGCAAAGTGAATTTCTCTCTCCCACCTGCTACCTTCACCTTGCTCTTCTCCGGCTAGCCAAGAGAAAGTAGGACTGGCAGGATCTAATCCATACCTTAGTCTGTGGTGGATACTGTGCCGCAAACTCCTGATCAACATACCGATAATCATCGTCGAGATCATTCCGTGCACTGCCAGTCTTCCTGACGACATTCTGGACGGTGTTCACAGAGCATGGGATACTCTCTGCGATATCCACCTTTGTTAAGTCGTATTGGGCGAGGATTCGGATCCTTGCCCCTTCCTCTCGGGTTAGCATGTGGCGTTTCTGAGGTAGTAGGGTCCTTCAAGACAGAAGAGTGTAGTACGAGGTTGAAGGGTCTAATGGAAACATACCTTTGTTCGGCTGCAATCGCACTACGCTTGGGAAGGATCATCGGGTTAATTAGCGGTAACAGGTCAAAACAAATGTGTTCCTCCGGAGTGCCTCCCAGCTGCGTTGACACCTTGAACTCCGCGATATCCTGGATCAAGCCACGAGGCGAGATCTCTGACATTGGTGGGAGGGCTACCATCCGTTATTATCACCTTCACGTTCGTGTGCCCGCTCTCTTCAATGTCCAACCCGTACTTTTCACATCTACGGTCCGGCAAGGACACAAAGGCTGCCATGCTTTCTTTCATCCTCGACGCCGTATAAAAGAGACCAGTATGTCCCCTCGAAAACCATACCTTCAGCGACCTTCCAAACGTCCTCGTCATGTCCTACGTCAATCCTCTCCATCCCCCCGTCCCCTCCTCCTCTCGTTCCCCCTTTTCGAGCCTCGGCGGCGCGGTCCCTCGCGCCTCACCGGCAAACTACCGCCGGCTCCCCCAGCTCCCCTGCAAATCCAACGGGACAACCCCGCTCCAAAGCCCCATATCCTTTGACTACCTCGGCTTTTCCGGCACAGGCCATGGCGTTCCTATACAGGATCTTGCCGCGCGGAGTGCCCAAGCCCTCGCGCAGATGATGGACAGGGCAGACGAACGACTGAACATACGTTCCCCATCAGGGAAGATGGCGCTTCGTATCCAGGTATAAATTTCGCGCATTTCCATTTTCGGGGATGTCATATTGACCATTGAGCGCAGTGGCCCGGTTATGAACATCTCGAGTGGATGCATCCTATAGATCTTACCTCAGCCCATGGAGGTGCCTTGACGCGTTCCAACCTTGGCGCAGCTGTCTCTCTCGGCTTCATGCGTTTCATAGAAGTGTGCCTCTTCCGCTTTTCATTCATCGTCCTTGATCTCATCTTTCCTGTCCGCGTAGAAACATCAAAGCGAACCTTCCAGGTCCGCAGAATGGCGCCTAGGCAATCCCGGCATCCGTTTCGAACACCTGGTTCTCGTGGCTGTTCACAACATATCTGGTGACGTCTGGCAAGCGGATGTAGTCGTCGATATTCATTGATCTCTCCATCTTTACTTTCATTTTGCAACCATTCTAGAGCACATTGGCGTAACTGTATTTCTAGACATCCTTAATTCGCTCCCTAATAACAACTCTGACTGTGCCTTATACGACATGCTCTCAAATTCTTATTAGTGCCTCTATATCTAGTAGGGAGTATCTACGTTAAAAAGTTCAATAACTAAGGCTATGTACAGCACATTTCACCAGGGCACCAGGTCATTACGCACAAACGAACATGACTTTGTTCTTGGAACTTTGAGTCTCATGGTCGAGATCCCGCCTCGAGCCATGCTATGACAAGCGGATGATCAGGGGTAGGTTCGTGTCGGCATGAGTCAAACATCTCGAGTTGAAAATAAAAGTTTCTCGATGGGTCAAACAAAGGAAGGACTGTCATAACACAAGCGATCGTTTTTCAAACTGCAGATATTGGTAGAAAGAAATGAACTTGCCAGCTTCGATCTGGGCAGATGCGTCTTTCGGAGGGATCTTGCGCATACTCATTACTAGGAGATGTCAGGACATGAAGAGTAGACATAAATGAAGAAAGACTTACAAGAAGCACAGACGACTGCACATGCTGTACTCTCTCGAGGACAATGCACAAGGACTTGACGACCTGCGTCAATAGCTTCAGTCACGAAATTACAGGCCTCGGGGAGCGCGAGCAACAGTTCATCCTTTCGGCAGCCGGCAAGTTCAATATGATGATGCCGGTTGAGGACAGAAAGGCATGTAGGAGGGATGCGAGCGGGGGTTAGAGTTAGGAGGTCTGTAGTTCCTGTATCGAGGAGGAGGTATTCAGCTTGGCAAGGGTCGGAGGGAAATTCGCTGTAGGAGTGACGATGAGGGAGGTGGGTTGAGGAAGGACTTTGGACTTGCCTGCTGAGAAGAAGTTTGCGAGGAATGATAAAGACAGTATCGGTCACCTGGTTGAGGAATCGGGTAACCTTCCGGGCGTGGAAGCGTTTCCACTTGAGGTAGCAAGGGTGTATGGGAGTTGGCGAGTAACGACAGTCAACGAACGCGTCGAGTTGCTCGAGGAAGCCATAGTTGGGATGTATGTATGGCCGTTCTGGGTCAAGGGTCGAACAAAACAAAAATGAAATGAATAGGGCGCTCACTCTGTTTGATGAAGCATATGGCAGCTTGTCTAGTGATCTGCCTTGTTTTCATGACTACCGGAAATGATGAGATCGCAACAGCGATGGCCTGAAGGGACTCACGATAAGCAGCTACGACGGTTGGACTCCTGGATACTCCCATCATACAATGGACGAGGACCCTCCCGCCCTGATCGAGGGCATCGTGTATGAAAGTGCACGTGGCGGGCAAGTGAACGAGGAGATTGTCGTACTCGGTATCTTGGACCGATATTGTCAGGTGATTAGGGCCCGTAGATGGATACTCTGGGCAGACGGAGATGAGGTGGGTGATGCCATGCTTCTGGCGGAGGTCGAGCGACTGGGCGGCAGGTAAGCTCGAGGACGCGATGTGAGGGTTTGGATGGTGGGCGATGGCAGCGATCACTCACTTTCCGATGTATATTTCGCCGTCGACGATCTCGTCAAGGCTGACGACCATGAGGAGTGGTCCAAGCGCAAGTTGAATTTGGGGTGTGGTGCCAAACAACGCTGATATCGGATCTCGGAAAGGCTTGGACGCTAACATCGGCGCACATGGCGCTGAGAGCCCTCAGAAATTGGCTCTGCTCATGCGGCCAGCTCGAACAGGAGACGGACACCAATGTCATCCAAGGCGAGACCTCCAGGCTCATCCCAGACACGCTCAGGCAAGCATCGTCGCCCCCGTCTTTCTCCGTCTCATTCGGATTTTTAGCTCATTGTCGAGTCCGACCTCCATCGACCATCGTAGACTCCAGGAAAGGCTTGGAACGATTGTCCGAGCGAAAGAAAGGTCCCCACATTTGTCGCCTTTTTTTCCCTCCCTCTGAACCGACACTTGATTACAGGAAAATGGTCAACGTCGGGTCTCACATACCTTTCAACCTCCATAACCAACCCCTTCCCCCGGATTTTCACCACAACCACCGGCCGCATCTTCTTCCTCGCTCCCCTTCTTCAGGCTACTTTGACCACTCCATCGATGACGAATACACCGAAAATAACCGATATATCAACTATGAACAAGATCCCTATCCTCCAACGCCCTACCCCCAATTCCACTCCTCTTCACCCCGAGTCTACGGTGCGACTGATCACGGATCGCGCTCACCCTCTCCCGATAGGGAACCTCGCACAATTCTCAATGTCAGACTTGTCGGTTTCTCCGACAGACGTGGCCGAAGCACACAGCGTAAAAACCTCGATAGCGATGACACGAGGGATCATACTCCTCGCCCTTCAGAGCTCCCTCACGACTCTTCCAACGGTGTAGTACGCTATACGCATTCGTTCTCATTACTTTGCTTGACACCCTTTCCAAAAGACTTCACAGGATGTCCTTAAATTGCAGGAAACCGGCGCCATAGTCCTCAGTTGGGGAGACTGAATAATTCGCCTATTCTTGATACTACTACTACGAACCCTGGACGCCCCTTCCAGCAAGACTACTTCCTAATGTGTTCTCACCCGCATTTCTCCGACATTCTGATCATATTTATTGGACCTACGCATAATCAACTTCAGTCCTCCCATTCATGTCAAGAGATTTGCTGGCAGGACACCGGGTGCTACGTGTTTTAAAAAATGCGGAAACGTGCTTTCCCTACTCCTGTCCTTCGTGAGAATCATCTCGTTCGTGTCCAAACACTCGTGGCGCCATCATTCAGTCCTGCCGTACACCAAACAATTGTTTCCCTGACCGCTGTCGTAGCGACAGCAAGGGAGGGCTAAGTTGTCCCTGGCTCATCAAGGACACGAGTCCCATGCACACATTTGATCTCTTGACCTCGGCATCATTGGAAACCACATAATTTACATGTATTCGTGCCGGCATGCGAGGCGGCCAGTCGACACTTGGCATCATAATGATATTAATGTATTTGCAACGTCCTTGAATACAAGTCTCCATGCATACCAAGAAGATGAATAATTGCAAAGTGCGCTGGATCCTCTGGTGGCGAGACCGCAGGCCGCAATCCTTTCAACTGGAGTTCATTCCCTCAAGTCGGATAGATATTTTTTATAAAGACTGCAATCAGTATGATGATGGTATACAATTCCTCTTCGCTCCGTCCCCGAAACCAGGGGGTAATTGTCCGTAAGTTGGGGTATAACACGCCTGTATTTGTCACCCGAATGTCACTTCGACTGAGAATGGCGAAAACAAGAGACCAACCCACCGCGGACCTCAACTGAAACAGGCCTCAAAGTCACCAGACCCGTCATTACGCGCATAAGCCTGACTTTCTACAAAGTCATCGAGCGCACATAGACCATGTCCCGCCGGATTGCAAAACTCGAGTGGTTGCAACGCGTCGCTCACAAACACTCTCACATATTCTTTTTTCCCGCACAGCAGCTTTTCAGTGATCATCTGGGCGGAGAACGGGACCAAGTGCGAGGCCAGCCAGTTACGCTTGGGATCGGGTTGGGAAGGATCGAGAGGGGTCTGCTGACGGAACAGGCCCATAGCAGCGTATATAGCTATCATCTGGTTATCATGCGAGAAATCGGCATAGACCGTCCGGTCGAGAGGAAACGTGGCCGGGGAAGCGTCAAGAGTGCGATTGGTTTGGGTATTGTCCCGTACAGGCTTGCCAGTTAACCGAGCGAGAAGCTCGTTGATGTAGCCGACTCCTTGGACAGGACCGAGCCGCTGCCCATATCTGTGGAACTGTCAGGACGGCACAAGATGAACTGGAAGGTTGCCTCGCACCCAGTGTTGTAGTATTTATCGAGATCACCCGAGTATTCAAAGTTTTCAAACTCCGAATCCGTGAACAGGCCGCAGAAGGGACTGTGGCTGAGGGTCGACGTGGATACACTAGCGAATGGGCAGAGTGAGATGAGACTATAAACATCTGACGCAGTCAGATTGGCGCCGGGTGCTTGCTGATTCAACCGAGCAGCAATGGGGGGTCCATATATTGAGAGCCATTGGTTCGTCTGGTCGTCCGAGTCACCAGCGTTCGGACACATACTGTCGTCGAGGGTATCATTCAGCTAGAGTAGGAAGTCAGCAAGTAGACAATGAAGCCTCTCGACCACTCTCCCCTACGTTTTCGGGTAGAATCAGATCCAGCTTTGGCCTGTACACGTGGTGGCTTGCTATGGCGAAGCCTGTACCATCAAGGTTTGATCAATAGCTGGCATGATGGTTTACGAGAAGCACCTGCCTTCTGTCCAATTCGTCGCTGAAAAGACGACTCGGCTGGAACCTGATGCACGAACAAACGGTAATTTCTTTTTGCTGACTAGGTGATGATACCGGATGAAGTGAGTTTCCCCTGCGTCCAACGATCTAAAATGTAGATGTATATTAGCCTCGACAGTTTTACGCGAAATCTCTTACTGTTGGGTGCCAAAGGCAACGAGATCGTCCTGGCCCAGGTTATAGGTATAATCCTTCAAAAAGTCGAGACGGGGATCCGTGTAATCGGATACCGACTGCAACTTTTTTACAGCTGCAATAATTCCTCCTGAAGCTCCTTTGGTAGGATATCGCGCACCATGCCTTTGGAGCTATAAATAGAAACTTATTTAGGTGCCTATACTTGTGCTGTTAAACTCAACGTACAATGTTAACCTAGGTGAAGCTGGGTGAGCGAAAAGCGTTAAAATGATTATTTCGCGCAAACCTGGATTATCTCGCAAGCTGGGGGCGGCTCCAAGTAATTTGCAACAGGAAAGTATGGAGAATACTGCGCCCAGGACTGGTCCAGTTCAAACCCGAAGTTTTGGAAAGACGTTTCGCTGGCCAAAGTATAAAGGACGAGTAGGAGCGAAAGGGCGAGCGTGGCCCCGAAGCGCTTGGTGAGTGTCACCCAAGCAGGACCATTGGATGTTGCACGGACGAGGGGATGGGATCCCTTCATGGTCATACAAAAGGACGTACTACGCGCACGTTCGCCCTCATCGCCGGGCACGCATCGGACGTGTCGAATTAATTCGAAATTGATGATGGACAGTCACAAGGTTGTCGGGTCGGGATTCGGCCCGAGAATAGCCCAGCAGTAAGTCAGTTGTGATCAGGTCCATGAATGAGATATAATACAGGAAATGAATACTATAAAGGTATCTATAAGAAATACGTGGCAGGAGAACAGGAATGCTACAAGTGACTGTCCATGGCTAAATAGGTACTGTATGGAAGAATCATCGTTCAGGAAATAAAAAATTGGGATCATTCGTCTTGTCAGGCGAGTTAGGCTCGGCGTCCATAAGGAATTCACCATCTGGGTCGTATACCGATGACCACTCAGAGCGGAGGCCCTGTGTCGAGATGAACGGCAAGTTCCTCGGCGTGGCATCAACCCGGTAAGGCCCGTCACCTTCACCCTGGCCGAGATCGGAAAGGGGGTTGGGGGAGGCGGTGATTACGCGGTCAAACATGGTGTTATTGTAAGTTGGCTGGATGCCATCGCTGCTGTAACTGTCTTGTTCTCGGTCGACCAGAAGGTCCTGACGACCAATCGAAGAACGGGCTTCAGGAATATGAGACCGCGGAGGGAATTTGTGTGGCGGGGAAGAAGACACAGCATTGTGAAAGAAGGTATATGTTGAAAGTGGTGTGCTATGATGACTGTCCCGTGCTCTCCAATATCGTGGGCCTTCGGGAGCGACAGGTGCCGGGGCAGACGGTTTATTAGGCAGATGGGTAGTTCCGTCCCAAGAAGCCTTGCAGCCAATGTAACGAATTCCAACCGGATTACCACTACGGCAATGAAATTGTGTTAGAAGTTGAGAACGGGATAATCACACATGCTCACCATACTGCGCAGCCAATGCCTTCCCGGAAGCAGCCGCATGCGTTCCTCACTATTTTCGACGCAGCGTCTTTGTCAAAGTACGTCGCGTCCATGGGGACAGCCACACTCGTGGCATTGTCTTTAGCTAACCAAGTACCTTGGCGCCTCCGTGGCGCAGCCGAAAGATGCAATACCGCTCCACAGCCGTTGGATATCTTCTTCTTCGATGGTCCGCAGGACGACGACTGGGGATAGAGAGGAAGCAAGGATGGCTGGAACGGGGCACAGGACTGGTCCGCAAACCCCCCTCCCGAATCCTCGCCGTCTCCAGCCCCGCAGAAGATAGTATACGTATAGTTCAATTCTTCGTCCCCAGCTGCCCTACGGGGTCGGCCCCTCCGGACAGTCCGCAGGCGTTCGCGAGGAAGAACGGGACCTCCTTGAGTTTCCTCTGGCTCGGAATCCCACGGAGGTGAATCAACGACGACAACGGTGGGGCTGGGCGCCTGGATATGGACGTCCTGTGCTATGTGTCCGTGATCCAGCCTCATTGCTCCTCTGCGTCGGAGCCTTGAGGCTTCGCCCGTGCGGACAAGGCCGGAGAGGATTATTGAATCGTCGGGGTCAGGAGGTGGTGGTGCGATGTTCTCGAGGTCGCTCTCTGCGCCCGAGAAGGACTGAGAGCGTCGCCGGTAGATAATGGGCATGTTGCGGGAAGATGAATCCGAGCTGCATTCCATTGACTCCAAAGCGTGGGTTCCTCATGTTCGTTATTATGTAATATTTCGCAAATTTCGGATTTCCTAGAACCAGAGTTGGACGTCAAAGACTTGTAGACGCAGGCTCCCTGGACATCTGTACGTATACACATATCGCCCCTGGCAGCGTTCTGTCCTCAGCTTGCCTTTGGTTTGGCAGCGAGGTACAACGCTGCGCTAAATGCCGCATGGCTGAAGCTCGTCATCAACAACGTTGCACTGCCCAGTTCCTTCTCCCTTGGCGTCGCTGTGCACGTCAAAAACCCCAGCACAGCCCAGGTTAAATTCATGGCAACTTTAGGGTGAAATATCGTAAGCATCATTTTTTTGAGAAACGAGGTCATCGCGTACGTATGGGTGGTTGGGCAGAGACTCCGCATCGAGATGCGACAATGTGCCCCACCCCAATGGCTCCGACCATGCATGCGATGGCCTGGTTGAACCCTGGGGCTGTGTCTGCACTGGATAGATGCTAAGTAGGGAGAGTCAGCTCCGAGCCATTGGAATTGACGCTGGACAGACTAGTCCGGTGAACGATGACAGCACCCGAGCTGGAACGGATTCATAGATGATACTGGGGCGCACGGCAAGTATCACAGCAACCACGATATCACCCCAACCTTTGTACTTGATGAGTTTGTCGGTCATGGCCCAAGGTCAAGCCTATCAGGGACATGCTATGAGAGGGAAGTGGACAGCCACGTTTGCCCTTAGATTTAAAATTTAGTGGGGTTAACCTAACACGTAAAAAAGAGAAGCATCGATTATGCAAAAAGTCGTAGTCGAAAAGTCCGATGTCCAGGAGTTAGCTATCAGCAAAGCTACGGGTGGTAAGTAAAATGTATCTAATAGAGAAAATAGTCCACAATGTCCACCTTTTTACGGCTCAATTTTGAAATATATAGGCAATAGAAATATGATCACCCCCACAGCACCCGAGAGCAAGGTTGAAAAGTCCCTGTGGAGGCTGCGAGCACCGGAAGATGACGAAGATGACGAAGCCTTTGCTGTCGGCGTCGCGGTAATGGTACTAACGACTGTCACTTCTGTTGAAGGAGAAGCTATCGATGCTGGGGAGGAATTGGATGGTGAGTTGGTGTATATCCTAATGTATGGGATTTCGAAAAAGGCATTGTCATATGTCGGGGAGCCTGGGCCAATGATGTTGCTATATATCTGTAAATGGCTGCAATCAATACGGAGAAGGGAGCGAGGTAACAAAACTGACGCAAGTGCCAGGGCAGGTCGAACTATAGATACTTGGGACACCCGCCCTGAGAAATAAAAGGTTATGAACATCCATCCATGCTGAAGTCATGAGAGACCATACCAAACCCCACAGAGGGTAATCGAAAGGACCAGTTGCTGGGGCCCGAAAAATCTCGCTAGGTCGCAGCCAGAGGCAGGGTAAATCGCAGAAGGCGGTCCAAACGCAGCAGTATCTAGGTTAGATTGAGAGGTCGCGCTTCGAATGGAAGGTGGGATATCAGGGCGCTACAAACCAGGAGACGCAGGCACTATGAGCATTCATAAGGGGCAGGATAAAGGTAACTGATGGCTCACACTCCAGAACCACATGAGAACGCCCGAAACGTCAAACTCGACGGCCCAGACCCCTCCACCAGCCTGCGCGAAACCCTGCCCATAACTGTTGGGCTTATTTTCCGCTACTATACACCCTTGGTCTGTCGAACAGTCGGTTTCAAGCTGGGTTCCGGTTTGCGTAGCGTTCCGCGCTTGCATACACCCTGGTGTCGTATGGAGCGCCATTTGGTTGTTGGTCATAAGGTTAATGGCTTCAATGACATCGATTTCCCCCCCGTAGGGCCATTCCTTGTTTGCACCCAGAGACCAAAAGGAAGGCCACACCTTGGCACAAGACGGGATGGGATAATTGCAACTGGCAGGACGAATGATGACGAAACATACTGAACAGCCGTAGGGAAGATGTACTGCGTCGATGACCCAAAGAGTCCCAAAATCAAAACTGGCATGTGTTGTGATTCGAATCTGAGATATGAGGGATTATTATAGCAACATTGATGGTCACTCAGCGTTGAATGGTGCTCACAGAGGGCCGATTGACGAGAGTGGCATTCGCAATGGTCGTTGTGTTGTCTACTTTGAGGATAGCGTTTCCCGCAGCGTTGACATACGCTAACTGACGAGCCGTAGCATCCGCTTGATTGAGGTAAGTGACGTTTCCTTGTGAAGAGTGCCATTGAGCACATTCACAACCAGAAGGAAGCTGGAAAAAAAAGCTCACCCCACGTCGTGTTATCGACATTTCCCCAGTAATCCCAACCATCAAAGAATGTGGCACCGCGGTACTCGTGCAAAGGCGCGTAGACGGCCAGAACTTGGCAAACGAGGGCTGTAATGACGAACAAAAAAACGGGATGACAGATTGACATAGTGGTTGGGAGGAGGGGATAGACCGGCGAAGTTTCGCCATCAACTTCCCAAGCTATGGGTAGGAACACGCCTACTCAATCGACGACCATGTGCAACGCTGAGCGACATCACGGTGTTTCAGTTAAAATCAGCTGCGACTTTCTTGGCGAACAAGGTGAAGCCTACGTATTCGTCGTCATCGCCCCAGGGTCCAGTACTGTCCTTTCGAAATTCGAATGAGATCTCACACAAGGGTATTTGACATCTTCGAAACCAAAATCTGAATTCGATGTTGTCGATCTGGTCAAGCTTAAGGCGCCGTCGACGATCCTTCGCACCTCAAGTGAAACGAAATTTTTGTGCGACGACTCCGACGAGCTCGCCCCCTATGTCGTCTCCCCTAGTCAGACTCTAAATAATCGTCTATTGAGTGGATTGATGGGACGACGATCATATATCTTCTATGAGACACTACGGTGATTGGCTTCGCTAAACATCGATCAAAAGTAGAATAAAATCAAAATTCTGATGCTCATCTGATTCCGTTCTAAACTCCGTATAAAGAGGAATGTACTTCCCATCATCCAATCACATGGCTGGACATAAATCCGTGCATACTGGGTTGTAATAGATTTTCTATTTTATTCTACGGTTTAGAGAAGCCAATCACCGCAGTGAGAACTGAGTTAGGTCCCGAGCCAGTTCGCTTTCCTTGCAAGGCAACCAAATCTAATTTGCAAGTAGTCTGGGCTTTCAGTTCAAGCTCGAGGTTCTCTCGATACGAATCGTACATCAACAATAAACATGCACGGTCTAGTCTGTCGGTCAT
>Ga0307516_10002399_pt1 | contig 25095 bp, 26 predicted proteins | sample 19_EM_MG_FD_203310 | JGI IMG/M metagenome (GOLD analysis project Ga0307516, IMG submission 203310) | Populus trichocarpa ectomycorrhiza microbial communities from riparian zone in the Pacific Northwest, United States - 19_EM | ecosystem: Host-associated > Plants > Roots > Unclassified | place...
TTGTCGGACACAATATCTTGCTGGCAAAGATCCCTAGCACGAAAGTGATCTAAAACACTCACCTTGGGCGCGACGGTAAGCACGAGGTTGCCGTAGCGGATACATCCTGGATCATTCATGCGCTCTACGACCAAGAGTCGAGCAGAATGTCTTCAACGCTTTCGATGGTGTCGGTCATGTTGCTTATAGTGTATTGGTTTTTGTACGAGCTGCACTGTGAGTTCGATGATAGTAGTGACTGTTTGCGCTGCCGCCAGAATCGGCCTCGACCGATAAACGGATGTGCCCAGGCCGTCGAAAATCACTTTGTAACATGAACGATCAAAACCTTTTTCTTTTCAATGTTTTAGATTTTACTCTGGACAGGCAGTAACCCTTTCTCCAGGTGTCCGGAGGTCATGATAACAGCAGGCAGCTCCATGGCTAGCTCCTGCCTTCCTCACGCATGTGCAACTTTTCTTGCGTCCTGCAGATCCGGAGAGATAGCCGCAGCCCCAGCAATATTGGTCATGCACGGTCCGCATGTCCTTGGTCCTGGCCTGGATGTTCCGCAGAGAGCCTAGCACCTCCGATATACCTTGTGAGAGTAAATTTCTTGCCCTCGTATATGACGCCGAACTGTGCCCCGCAGGTTAGCGATGCCTGACAGTAAACTCTGGGCAGGGTTTCGGTGGAGTGCACATCCGCGCCATGGGCGACATATAGGCTATTCTACCAAGAAACACGGGCATCGATGCAGGTACGTTCGGGGTGGGGGGGATAGGAAAGAGAAAACCACGCCGTTCTCAATCTTGTTCGGATGAAGTGCCGTGTGCCGACAGCTCTACTCCAGCCAAAGCACGCCAGCTTTGTCTCTCATGCACAATGGACATTGAAAACTCCTTTCCCTTGGCGGGAACTATTGACCAAGTCGTGTAAGTTGATTATTCGAACTCTCGAGGATCGTGTGTCCCAACATTCTCAGGACGACGGTGAGTGAGATAATCCTGCTGTGACAACAATGCCTCGGAAGGGGCTTTCATCGATGGTCTCTCTTCCTGCAATTTTCCGTCCATATAAACTTATTGGCTTTTGTGGCATTCTCGACCCCTTCCTCGACAAGTTTTGGACATCTGGACACATTCTGAGAGACTACGATAGATTTAGTTGGGAAAAAATCATTGGTACTATCAAGATCATCGTTGTCCCAGTCTAGATATGCTTACTGCACTCTGATCGGAGGCTCCGTTATCGATGGTCCCGTCGAGGCTAGCTACACTGGAATCTGACGGACCAACCAAACGTACACTACTCGATAGCGTTGATGAGCCGGGTTGACACATTGAATCCGTGATCGGAAGTGGGCTTCATTTTTCTGGCCCAAGACACAGGATGCGGCTGAAGTACTCATCATGCATTCATAGAACCCAGCCGCCTTCTCGTGGCAGGACATATCATGCACCGCGGCCTTTGACGATCGATCTCCACTGATACATAATAATAATACTGGATAGTCGCAGGAGGTATACGCCGGGCGAGGAAACGACTTTCCTTTAACAATGGCGAGGTAACGCTGGGGCGGCAGAAGGACAGAAGCTTGGAACAGCAACAGCACTCGGCGGATAAGTGAAAGTTTGATAATATGAAGTGATGGCAATTCTTGGATCTGCTTGTGTGAATGCTGCGGAGGAGAACAGGACATTGGTGGCTCCTGGAACCGGATGCTTATTCTTTAGATTACCACTCGCTCAAGGTGGAATGTTTACATCCTACCTGGTCACGAACCCTTCACGGCGATGATGTTAGTTGGCCCCGATTAGATCCAGGTTCGTAACTTCGATAGCAAGATGACGATCACATACACCACAAACGCGGAGAACAGTATTTCACTTGCTCCCATAACGCCACCTAGTCACCATAAAGTTCAAACTCCCAGGGACTTGGTGCCTCTGCACTTGGTGCACAGTCGCTAAGCCAGATCCTCCGCAATCGACACGTAGCGTAGATCTTGACGTACGTCAGATGGGAGTATGTCCCACCAGGTAACAAAGGGAGGGGGTGGGAACTACTGGAAGCGACACTGTCATCACGGGTATCATCCTGTAATCGTTGACCACGGGAGACAGAAGAAAAGTAAGGGATGAATTTCGGGAGATGAAGGGTTACAGTTGACCACGGGGTCAACAGGTTTGAAGGGGACGGGAATGCCAAGGGAAGATGCAGGACAGGGACAGAACTATAATTGCGACCAACCGCCGGGCATTTCTATGAGGGACGAATTATCAGCTTGCTGTACTCTATAACCACAAAACGAGAGAAATTAGATGGCAGGTAGGTACCGAGAGTTGTGGTTACAGCATAAGTGAAGGAGGAGCTATACATACCTGGAAGGTAGAACACCTGATAACTCCCTGTCTGCCCGCTTTATCAGCTACGCCTACTTCGAACGACCATTCGCGTCCAAGATTGCGGACCTGAATCTGTAGCCAAGTGTGCTTCAGCCCAAGGCCTTTGTCGCTCACCCGAGGAGATAAGGACGGTGGACACTGAACGAATGTTGTGCGTAATGTTGGGGATTGGATATGTAAGACAGTTTGTCGAATGTATTTTCCTGTGCACGGTTCATCCGCGTTGTCGCCACCGAAAGTTCTGGGCAGCGATGTCAATGATGCGGGCGCAGGCGGTGCAGGAAGTGAAGTGGCGTCGTTGAGAAGTTGAACGAAGGAATCGGACGGCAAAGTAGAATCCACCCCGACCGAGAAGAGCGAAAGGGGCTGGCTCCCTGTGGATGAGAAAAGGGAAACGATGCTGGGCTGAACGCCTCCAGAAAACATGGCTTTCGTTGCTGAGGGTGATTTCCAGTAGGATTAATATGAAAGTGAGTGGAGCAAGTACGGTAGATACGAATACAACACAGAGATTAACGCTGATAGCAAGTGGGTCTTCTGCATCACCGGCAAACGATGCCCCCGTGCCCCACTATTATCTGGGAATTTACTCGTTCCCTTCCCCTTACGACACTGGTAGGTAAAGTGTATCAGGAAAGTGAGTCGGTAGAGTGGAACTCATGACGACCCCGAAGCTTCAATACTCGGGATAATACCGTGCTTCGTGAGGAGATCTTCAAACTCTCCGGACTGGTGCACTATCATCAGCGAGGATCAACGTTTGGATATCAACGACGCGCTGAATAAGTGCACCTACTTGAAAGCAGTACATCGCATCCACCTATGAACTCTCCGTGAACATAGACCTGAGGAATTGTCGGCCAATCACTGCAGCACCAAGTTCAACATATCATGCTAGTCGCGATATTCATACGGAACTCACGAAAATTCTTTGATACTGCTTCTGAGTTCCGCATCTTCAAGGACGTCATAGGTTGTCAGTTTCTCAAGTGGCACTTGGTGTATATCCAAGACCTGAACAACTGCACGCGAGAAACCACATTGGGGCATCTCCGGGGTGCCCTTCATAAACAGTACCACAGGGGATTCATTTATTGCTGTTTGGATTTTTGTGCGAGCCTCCTGCGAGAGAAACCGTCGAAACGCTTGAGTTCTCAAACCCGTTGAGAGTACGCTTCGTGAGAGCGAAGAAAGCTGGTGTATATTTGGCAGGGATACAGAATAGAGTGCTGCATATACTTACAGAAGATCTCAGTGCGGATGAGTACATGACGGTCCAACTTCTAAGGAGTTAAGAAGCTGACATAAGCTGAGAAATGATGTACGTGTCCTACTAAGCTTCTTGAACCGACACACACTACTGCTTGTATCCACCGCAGGGTGCGAGCACTCACTAGTCACCGATCAGTCTACACAATGTCAACAGCGGAGTCACAACAGGCGCGAGCACCACCGGAAGTTCGTAATGTCGTCCGGTTCTTGCGCGGCAACCAGGCTGGCATGAAGAATCGTGTTGGCGCTCTCAACGGTAAACGAGTCGACTACTTCAAAGGTAAGGTTCAGGAATTCTTCTATTTTCACTCTATGAACTCGTTGTCGCAGGCAAATCAGCCGTTAAGGCCTTACTCTCTCCTGCATTTGCCAAAACCAAAAACGTGCCGAAGGTCACCACGGAAGCAGAAGCAGAGGAGCTCCTACAATCAATTGTCCAGTATACGTTCTACCTTCGTGTAGACCGCGGTGGACAAACTGGCTCTTCTGGGACCCCACGACATGTTACTGTCAACCCTAAACAGACCTTCGCTCAGGACGCGTATTTTGCGTGGTTCTATGACGGTTCGCAGTGGACAACATATGCTGGAGGACTGCTCATGGTTGCTATTATGCTTGCTGGTGTCATGTTCCCGCTCTGGCCCCCAGTCATGCGTCTCGGTGTTTGGTATCTGAGCGTGGCAATGATGGGCCTCCTCGGCGCGTTTTTTGGCCTGGCCATTGTCAGACTTATATTCTACATCATCACAGTGGTTGCCGTACCACCAGGCATATGGATATTTCCAAAGTTATTTGCTGATGTCGGCGTCGTGAGTCGTCTCTCCATGCTACAACTCTACTGATGGATTACTGAAAATGACATCATTTTAGATTGAATCCTTTATTCCGTTGTGGGAATGGGATCTACCGAAGAAAAAGGGCGACAGGAAGAAGAAAGGTAAAAAGGGCGCAGCGGCATCGGGGAAGAAAACTGGGGGTGCAATGAATGAAGGGATCAGTGCCGAGGTAGCTGGTGACGAGTCCGTTGTCAGCTCGCGGCCAGAAAGCCGATCGGCACGAGTAGAAGAAATCCCAGATGAAGACTCATAGAAGCCATGAGTACCGTCTTTGCATAGTAGCACATGTTTGATATGTTCCATATCATCCACGTCTTACACAATCCTTATTTGACGGGTTGGATGCGAGTTCACATCGCTTTCCTCCATAGACCAACCTTACAGTAATATGGTGTGAACTCAGGCACTAGAGACCTTGGGGAACTTCAAATCTTGGTTTGCATGTAATAACTTGAGTCACAACCTGTTCTCACGAAATTTGCGATGGTGGCAGCAAAGGAATTCGGGCACTTGATCTTCCATGAGGAAATTTGTAGGTCCAAGGCTTCACTGTCATAGGCTATAGCGATGTAACCCACGGAAACAGACGTACTATGTACTGACCTCCTAGTGTAGCAACCGGCACAACTCCCCTTTGAATAAATTTTCTTCCTTCTCGTCGGGTCTGAGACACAAGTCTAGTATGAATAGTAGTACAGTAAGTGGTATGATACGTGAGAGCCAGCAAGATATATTGAATGCTTGGTAAGGTCCATGTCTATTAGAGGTACGATCGAATGGCTGCCTTGAGCCGTCCGAGGAGTTGCGACTGCCTATAAGGATCTTGAGGTAGACCTAGATCCCCATTCGCCAAGGACAGTAAATACTGGAAATCGGCGTAGGCGACCAGGGGAAGCTGAGACCTGAGCAACTTTTTCTTGCCGTCGATGCGCTCCTTGAATTGTTTCGCGAAGTCCTCCGAGATAACTTCTGCGCGAGACACAACCTCAACTGGTACACCAGCAAGGCTGGCGACATGCGTTCCAAATGACGATGACGCGACGCCTTCAACGAGCTTGTAGAGGAACACAAGCTATGTTGACTGGTCAAAAAAGTTCAGAGAATTAAGTTGGTGGCATTTACCTCTTGCTTTTCGTCGTCAAGGAGGGTCGACATATGCATATTCCTAATATCAGGGTGGTATGCGAAATCGTCCGTCAGAGATCCATAGTGGGTAGCGAAGAAGGCAAGGGGAAGTGTCTGCGTTGCCAGCTCATGTAAAACCGCCTGCATGGTAATGGTTTGATTCTTTGAATTGTAGGGAAGAAACCGTAATAGAACTCACAGAGGCTATCGCCATTCCGTCCTGTCAATGCGTTAAGATCATGCGTCCATGCTTTACACACCGAGAATGCGACGTACATATGTTGAAGTACCTCTACCCAGCTCTAGGGAAAGAATGTTAGGGCTGCTCGCAAGGGGTTAAGAATTGTTACCATCCAAGATGACCAACGATTTGGGCGTGGCATCACGCAAGACCTTGCAACTAAACGACAGTCGATGAACCTGTCCTGTCTCGAGACGACCTTAAGGCGTACCATTCATCCAATTCAACCTTGAAAGTACTAGAATTCGAGAACATATTGTCATACGCTCCCATCCGTGTGAGAATCTTGTCCACAGGGCTGAGGCTGTTGTCGTTCAGTAAGCACCGTTTGTGAAAGAGAAATCAGTTACCGCGCAGCTTCGGCCGGAATGAGCATGCCAAGCTGTGCCATGATCTATTACTCCATGTCAGTTTCATGTCTGGCCGAGAAAACGACCCGTTGCATACAATACCAGTAGCTGTCATTCTCATCACCTACAAGAATCGTGTTAAAGCATTCAGCCACTGCAACCTATAGCAACTGACCGTAGATTTGCCACTACCATCTCGTAAGTAATCAGGACAGACATTGCATGGCGTGGACAACTCACCCCATGTTTGGGCCTACGTATTAAGATTAGTCCGAATCTAGTTACGGGCGAGTTGTGGGAGCGTACCTGTAAGCAGAGCAATCCGACCGACGTCACCCCCAAGCTTAATGTCATTTGGGATAAAGTTTTCTCGGAGCGCGGACAGCGTTGGATGTCGAAGCTCCTTAAACTCAATGAATGCGGCATCTCCTTCCACGAACTCAGGGCGGCACGATGGTTCGCCAATAGCGACCGATGATTTAGCGAGGGAGAACAAGCAATCCAATTCCGCCAAAACTCGCACAGCACGCAACCATACGCCGCGATCAGCATCAAATTCACCATAAAGGCGTCCTTTGAATTCTTTGATGGCTATGTTGCGATTTTCACGGGCCTCCTTGAGATTTCGGATCATTTGTTGGAGAGATGGAACCACCCATCGCTTTGCAGCCTGATGATGCTCGTGAGAAGAAAACAATGGCGTCATTTCCTGCCTTACTTTAGTAGCGCCACTCTTAATCCAGTCATCAGGGATGCCCTTCTGATCAGCCTTGGTTTGCACAAGGTAGATTTCCTGTTACCGCGGAGTCAACGATGTCGCTAACCGGGAAGGTTGAGAAAGTAGTCACTTTGTTTCCAGTCCCGCTATGCCACCATGACAACTTGCAGCTGCACAACGGTAAATCAAATGCTACAGTTGTTGTAAACCTGAGCGCACCCAAGTTTCTTCTCAAACTTCTTGAGCTGGGAATCCAGCGACTGTTCCAGCTCTGACATTTCTTGCATTATTCCATCGTAGATTTCATCTTTACCATCCACCGGAAGAAGCTCATCTGTATCTGTCTTCCATGCATTAGACAACAATACTTCCGGTAAAGGATTGCCACCTTTATCAACAGTAAAACGCGACTTGATACCCTTCAAATGAGACGTAAGGTTAGGAGCAGATCTCAACAGCCCCAGAATGGTCTTCGAGCCAAAGGACTCTGAGTTCTCTGCCAGACTTGCAAGACCATCATGAAGTCTCTTGAAAGCCTGTACCATTCAAAGTAACCATGCTGATACTTTCAGAGATGAGAGCGACTCACCGAAAGAACTTTCACGAAATCCTTAACTTTGCAGTTATTTGCGTGAATGCGTGAAACGATACGCTCCAAATCTGGCATCCCCTTCGCTAGGTCGGTAAAAGCCTCTCCGAACGTCTCGTGTTTAATCAGATCTTGTACTGCATCGAGGCTATGGCCAGCGGTAAGTCCCTGCCTTCTCAAGTGGGAGAGAAGCAAATCACCGATTATTGATGTCGGCAACATCTCGCAGAGGAATACAAAGCCAAATTCTGAACAAACGTTTGCCTAGGGGAGAGCTATAGGATTGGAGAGGGAAAAGTAGAAGACACCAACCAAACGGCGTAATACATCTGTTCAATAACTTGTGAAGTGTGCCCTCATCTGTGCCCTCATTATTTTGCAGTACCTAAGTTGTGTTGTTAATTTTCATGTCCCGACCAAATAGGGTGTAACATACCTCGAGGTGTGCAAGAGTTTGCCCGTCAAGCATAAGGTTACGGCCGGCTTTCATGGGATCATACACGTTGAAGTTCTTCATAGTCAAGAGATCTTTATCAATGTTCAGCTGGCGAAGGTACCTAGCAAGGCTCGAGCCTGAATCAAAGCAACTGGGTGGTGAAGGTCTTACCATGCCATCGCACCAAGAGCCTCCATGGCAGTTCTATATCCCGCCATATCTCTAATGCTCTGGGGCACGGAAGCACTCAATTCACTGTCTTCATACATGGCCTCATCCTTCCCTCCCGTCGTAAACATGCTGTTGAGTTCCTTAATAATCTGCTCGAAGGTATATCCTTCTACTTCGCGCAGGCTTGTCCACAGACACGCCGATGGTAGCGTGGTCTTGAGCAGGCGAGTAGTAGAAACGGATAAATTACCCTATAAAATGATTGACATTGCTTAATATGGACGAATTGGCACAAGAACAACGTACCTTGGTGAATATAACCTCTTTGGGTCTCAGTTGCCTGAACAACGTCTCTAACTTGGTCAAACACACGTCATCATCGAAGGCGCTCATATTGAACTGTGACGTTGCACTGTCCAATACGCATACACCAAAGCTGCTCCCCTTCTGAGAGGAAGTATCCTCTCGGATAGAGATGCAATGGCCCGCATGCTCGTCTGTGAGGAGCTCTTCGTCTACCAGGGTCCCGTTGGTGTAGACTTTGTTCAATTCCCTGGATGCACTTAAGAAGGACACCCTTGCAATGGCCTTGAAAATTACCTTCGCACAATCTTTTCTTTGCCTTTGTCTGTTGGCTTTCCCTTGGACTTGGCAAGTCGCATCTCTGCACCGAGCGCTGTTTCTGACTGGTCAACCCGACCAACCTTATATCCTGAAAAGCGTGGGTGAGGATATTGCTCATCTTTCGAGATAAGTCACCGACCCTTCCCGAGAAACTTGCTAAAATAACATAAGTGTCAAAATGTGTAGAGGATATACAAATCTGACTCACGCAGCCCAGAAGTTAAAAGAAGACTCGGGTACGCCGACCTACGCCGTGCAAAGATAAGTCGCTGCAACGAACCATCGACATGGACATACCATAGACATCTTCACCCTCTGAGTAAGTTTCAAATCAAACTCCCTGTGGCCGACGCGAGCATCCTCCTCATACAGCTAGATGCAACATAAGACTGCGAAGGGGGTGCACGGGTGCTTGCATACCTCCAAGAATTTCCTGCGACACCATGGGGTCTAGTTAGAGAATCAACATATTTGAGATGAAATTAAAGCACCCTTTTTGGAAGAATAATATCTTTTGGACTTGTTAGTCGAGCGGGTGCTACTGGAAGAAGATGCCGTACCGTGTCAAAATGATTCTGCTTAATCTTACTCAAGGAAGATAATCATTGACAAATTACATGTCGAAACCTCGACACCTACCTCCCAAAACTACTGGCAGATAAACAAAACCAAAGAACAACTTATGGGATAACGAACCTGTTTCTCAAATGGCGTCAAGCCTCCCCAGACTTCCTTTGGTATATATAGAGTTCTAGGATCATAACCAGGCTCGCCAGGGCGAAGACCGTCCTTCTATAATAGAATGAATTATAACTACTACTGAATTAGCAGGGGAGATTACTTACATCCCTAGGGTCCTGCAAAAAAGCATACGGTTCTTCTGCAGCCTTTTTCTCTGTTTTCTGCTGCTGGGCACGCTGCTCTGCTGCAGTGAGAAAGAGAGAATTTCCTCCCCCCGAGCTACCCTCCGCATTGGTCTTTTTCGAGGACGATCGTCCGACTCGGGACTTGCCAATCTTCTTGTTACCTTCATTGTGATCCCCGTCTTCAAAATCCGTCGAACTCCCGGAACGGCGCGATGATGCCCGAGAGGACGAACGTTCATGAAGATCCTCGTCCGAATCGGAAGGGGCAATAAAGTCATCATCTCTAGTAAGGTGTGCTTTCCGTGCTATCCACAAAAACCATCAGCACATGTGCTTTGTAAGAGGGTAACAAACGAACAAGATTTGACTGGTGACTTTTTAAACCTTGACAATCTCGTTGAGAAAGTTGATACAGCATCGTCGCCATCTTCCTCATCTGAGGACAGCGCTGACATACGAGGCTTCTTTTTCCGACCTAAAAGAAAGCGAATAAGCAAATGGGACACGTGTTATGCTATGTAGATTGACCTTGAAGAGGTGACGAGCGAAGGCAATCGGAGGCTGCGGTTTCATCATCAGAGTCCACAACAACGACCTTCCGCTTTATACGGGTCTTAAAATATGCGCATATATGTAAGTTGGATGAGAGGAGCGCGTAATGGGGCTTACCATAGGTTTGGTCGGGGAAGATACCATTTCACCATCAGATGCCATGTCAACATCAATGGGGTCGCTCGTGGGAGGCGTATCCTTAAAACTACTCCCACCATCTGAGGATCTGCAGCTAGGTGCCGCAGAAGAAGTGAGGAGCTTTATGGGCGGTAGTTTCGACTCTGGGGTACGTGTCACCGACTGGGAAACGTTGGTGGACGCTGTTATCTTCGCGTTTTCAGGTTGTCTAGAAAAGAAATTCATGAGGCTCTTTTGCTTCATATTTTCTGCAGATTTCTGTTTTGCTGGAGTTTTGGCGGACATGGCTGCTTGCGACGCGCTCCAAGTACCTTTCTCGCGTCGCGCGTTGGTGTCACCAATTTAAAATGTTGTATTACATAATCATCTGTATGCCCAAAATAGACCCCAATGGTCTTTGTGCAGACCACAACGTTTGGTCGTCCCACTTCCTACATAGCTCTGAGAGCACGAATTCGGTGGCAGTCGTCGTTTGCTGTCATTCCTTTCATCACACACTCCTTTTGAATTTATTAGTAGGACGTCCGAGCAAGATACGGCGTGTAATGTTCCTCTTTATTGCTCTCTTGGTTCCGTTGGCGTACACAACTGGACCTGTACTCGCCCAGGCGCCGCACGGCGTGACCTGGTGAGTTCACCTTCCCCACACACTTGGGGATTTGAGCACTCAACTGTATCCCTGTCGACTAGCAACGCAACCACGCCCTGTCCGTCTGACTATCCCTGCTGTAGTACGATACATTCATCGATTAGTACACTACCCTCCGTTATCTAAATCGTAATACCATCGAACAGGTGAATATGGCTTCTGTGGTGACGACTACGTGAGTATCATTTCAAGGATCATGCTCACACTCTAACTCACTTATAGTTTTGTCTCGGAGGTTGCGACCCCATCAGCTCGCATTCCCTTGACTCTTGCAAGCCGAGCCCCATCTGCGAGTCATTCAATGTAAGTGGCCAGCTTCTCTGCTACTTCAGTGGTTCACTCTCTTAACTCACGAAGTTTACTCTCTCGGACACCTCTCGGATTCTCACCAACTCCACTCATTTCAACGGTAATGCCTCGAAATACGGTTCGTAAATTCGTAGCTGCCCCGATTCATAGTATTCAAACCATAAGGCAGATTGGGTAGTAGACCAAGGTTCTATCTTCAACGTCACTTCGGATGGCGAGGCTGCTATAGCCCTCACACTTACGGAGAAGGGGGGTGGTACCTTACTCTCGTCTACTCGTTACGTGCACTATGGACGTATCACTGCCAGGTGTAGGTCTCGCTCTACTTGATTACTGGTGCCTAATGGGCTCAACTTTCTTCCAGTGAAGACCGGTCGTTGGGCTGGTGTAGTTACAGCCTTCATCACCATGAGTAGTGTTAAGGATGAAATTGACTGGGAGTTCCCCGGAAATGGGACCACCGAGGGGCAAACGAACTTCTTCTGGCAAGGCATTATCCGTAAGGAAGTGGTCGCTGCTGAATTCCACAAACTAATGTCTTCTTTAGCTGAAAAGACTAATGGTGTCACCGAAACGGATCTGACTGACACCTTTTCCAATTGGCACGATTTCACAGTTTGTGTCTTTAAGTGCATCATAGTTCGGTGTAATTGACATTCTTTCTACAGATCGATTGGAAACCTGATACATTGACTTTCCTTGTTAATGGGAACATTACCCGCACCATCAAAGTGTCTGATCTCATCGACACTGCCACCGGTGTCGTGCATTACCCCAACACACCTAGTCGTATCCAGCTTAGGTAAGGGTGCTTCGCTATAGTTACTTCCAAGGTTGACCTCCATTAGCTTGTGGCCTGCTGGTATCGCATCTGAGCCTCAAGGGACCGTACAATGGGCTGGAGGTACATTATAGTCTCCCCAAAGCAGTGCAAAACTAATTTATTTTAATGAGGTATGATCAACTGGAATGACCCAGATTACCTCTCTGCTGGTATGCTGGTAACTGTGTTCAGTCCCTTAGCACTTATCCTCTCGCCCTAGGCCACTTTTATGCCCTTTTCCACTCAGTGTCGGTCCAATGCAATGATTCCGCCCATAACTCCAGTGTAACGTCATACGTTTATGGTCCAAATAGCACCCTCGATACCCCCTCCATCACATTTTCGAACGCGTCTACGCTTATCAACCGTGTTGGTACCAGCAAACTGTCGAATGTAAAGGGCATACACGCGACACTTCTCGCTGCTTTCTTCACCCTTGCCCTCGTATACTTAGTTTGAATCATTGACGTCATTGCAACGCACACGACGGACTCTAGGCTATCTTATTTTCAGCTTACTTCTATGGACTATCTCACGTCATCGCCCCTGTGGTGTCATAAATGATCCATTATTTCTTGAAGATACCTTGGTTGGCGGAGTGTTATTCCCGTGCATATCATGACGAATAGTATCTTTGCAATTTGCATAACCCATACTCTTGATAATAAAAATTGACATTGCTTAAGATGTAGTGGATCCGTCAGGCTGGACAATAACCATTGAATCATCCCCCCCGAAACCCTCCAGGGTTCGCGAAAACTCCTGTGCGAGATCCTCCATTTCACGAACGAGTGCGTCAATTGCCTGTCTCTTCGTCCACGCCTTGATTGCGTCGAACTCCTCGCCAGGTTCCGCCCCATCAGGCAGAGGAAGCAATAAATCGTAGCCCATAAATGCTTGAACAAGTCTGATTCGCCGGTATGTCGCATGTACAAGTTGGGATGATTGAATGGTACTACACTTCAGGAACATGCGGATTGTTCCGGTCGGCGAGACAGATCGTCTGGAATCAGACGGTTGAGCAGGCCCCAGATGGATGATAGGCGGCAGACGTGACGGCCCGGTTGAGGACGAGATTGGTGAACGCTCGAACCCAGCCCGCCGGCCGAAGTCAACGTCAATGTTGAGCGTGTGTGGAGAGCTAGTGCTTGGGGAGAGTCCATGTGACAGAGCACTGGTCGGGGGCAGCCAATTAGCTTGAGCATTAGACAGCCGCCTACGTGGCTTCGAAAAGACAGAAGAGACCCGTCGCCCCCGCGTGCCGGGAAAGAAGCCGCTCTGATGAGTTCGGATGTCGTCATCCAGACGACGGACTTTGTCCAGAATCAGAAGACGAAGTTGCAACATAAGTGGGCTTCGGGAAAGACAAATGAGCTCCAGGGCGGACCAGAGCAAATAATCAATAAGGCGAGGTTGAGAAGACGAATGAATTACGTGGCGGAAATCGAACGCCACAGAAGGACGGAGCGCATCTGGATCGCTGAAGAGATCAAACGAACTAATGCTGTGGTGTGGTGACTGAACGGGAGATGGAGGAGCTGAAAAGTCCGCAGTGCCAAATGCAAAGGAGGCGTCACCTTCAGCAAGAATGGATTTAAGAACAGTCGCTAAGCGTGACCAAATTCCAGGGAGGGACGATGAAATATCTTCTACTGCTTTCACGCAGATGAGCTTAAGTGCTTGCAGTGCAGCGACAACGGTCATTACAGCCTCTTCGCGGTGAGCACCCGAGTGAAGTTTATCTCCAGACTTCCGGTGTTCCGAGGATGACGACTGAGTGGGTACTCGAATAATGCTTTGGCAAGCACTCAGGACGTATGACAGTAAACGCAGCCAGATCCCATGGTGGGTGTGCTGGTGGGCGCGCTTTTTGATGTGACCACTAGCGTCCAAGGTCAGGATCAGCGGCAGTACTACGCCTCTGATAAATTGGTAAGAGGGTGGATGTTGTTCAATCTCGGCAATGACATCTGCGGCGCGAATAGACGTAGTTAAGGCTATCAAATGAATTAAAGGCGAGGTTGTAGAGTGGAGTAGAGCCCATTCTCCCGCGCATCGAGTGACGTGGGCATGGAGGCCGGCTCTGCAGACTTGCGTTACCAGGGTATACGAGAAACGAGGATCATTCGAAAATTTGTTATCGGAGGCAATAGGAATAATTGCTTCATAGATACCATTGAAGTCAGCCATGGTTCCATGGGCACGTATTATGGGGGCGACAGTTTCCAAAAACGTTACCACTTCCTTGCTGCTTTGTTGGTTGGTCCTATTCAAGAAAGCCTTGGAATACTGACAGAGAACTTCTGCGACTTCAACCTCCTGCCCAGTAGTTTCCCGCATGAGAACCCTTATGATCTCGAAGAACTTCTGCGATGTGGTGGGAAGGACCTGACCGCCGCATCGCAGATATTCGAGGACGAGACACAGGAAGTCCAACTGCATCATGAAAGCATCGCTAGGCCTCTTTGACTTCGCCCGGAAGGAATTGACCAATGTCACTTCCTCGCAGGGGACACTGATGTCTGAATAATCATTCATCAACGGCGGTGCAAACTCCGAGTTACGAGATTTAGGGTGGGCTCGCAGAACGATGATGCCAATAGCATCGATGCCATCACGCAAGACGTTTCTTGTCGGTTTTGAGGTGTCGTACATTGTCTTTACAGAGAGGCGGAGGAGACGTAGGAAACACTGCGCCCGTTGAATAGATGAATCATGAGCGATGACTGTTAACAGAAGCTTGATGGTGTTTTCGGGAAGAAGAGGGACAGATGCATATTCTTTTGGGAGGTCAACAGTCAACCGTTTCTCATTTACGCCTCTGCGTCGGATAGACTCCATGAATGTCTGGGGTTTTTCGTCCGCGATAGTGAACATCAACGCTTCTTTTTCTTGCAATCTTGTGTAATCACGGATGCCCAAACTATCAAGAGAAGTAGTGGGGTTGTCGTAGCGTAACGAGGAGAGTAGTCGATGGACTTGTGTTATGATCCAAGACGCTTCACATCCACTAGTCGTAACAGCGTGGGCAACGACATCCAGGGTCTGGAAAAGGAACGTCTCCCGATGGAGGGCGTAGAAACGATTCACAGCATATTCTATAGCCTGTCCAATTCTTTGATTTTCCTCCTGCTCCGCGTATACTTTGATGATGACTAGCATAAAGAGAGGATAGCCTCCTCCAGAGGAGAACAGGCGTCGGAAACGAGTACTCGCAACCACCAGTGCTACATGAGAATCAGAAAGGCAGTTGCCACGTTGAAATCATCTTACAGATTAATCCTTGAGTAATGATACCGATGTCACTTCCATGCAAGAGCATAATTCGATTGATGCCATCAATAAAGGTAGCAATCTCATTGCGATCGCCGACACTTCGCGACATGGTCTTGAAGATCTGGATTACCAAGAGTATGTAACTCCGCGAAAGGAGACAAGAAAGTGTGTCAATCCGTTGTTGGCATGAAGATAGGATTTTCGAGGGTCTGTGTTTGGAGGGTAGAAGCTTCTCTAGTGTTAACACGCTTGCCACCCTAGGACCATTCAGGGACGGTAATTCTAGTCGCTTCATGTTCCTCCGGATGGCATGTACATCTTGAGGGTGCTTCTTCAACAGTGCAAGTAACAGCCGGTTCTGTGATAGCCGGACCATGGTTATTGCTGTTAACATTGATATGTGGACGACATTGTCCTCCTCTGGTGCTATCGCAAGAGGAAACATAGGACCGCCGGGTCCCGTCTCGGTGAACCATAATGCTCCAGAGGGTATAACAAAAATTTCCACTTTGGCGCGTCGTATTTCCCGAAGGGACATTTCACTGACCTGAACAAGAAGATCAGAGAGTACAGTGGAAGACACGGAAAAGTCGTGCAACGGGTCGTGAGTCCCAACTTCGCGTGCGATCCATTTCAAGAAGCCCATTAAGTGGTTGAAAATATAATGTGTGGCTGCAGGAGGTAAAACATGCCGGAGGTGTAGCAAGCCCCGTACAGCCATTACAGCTTCGTCGATTTTATTCCTTGCGATAAGATCAAAGACGCTTCGAAGGAGCAATGCTGGGTCTGATCGGAGCACGTGAAGAATGCAATCACGGGCTGTAGAGGCAACCTCCAGACAGGAGTTACATGCCATGGGAATAAGATGGGCAAATAGCCCAGCGAGAGTCGGGATGAAGACAGCCCGGCGCTTTCCAGATCGTGCAGTGGAATCGGCGGTCCTAGTTGACAAACCAGGGTCAGAAGTATCATTACTTGGTCGTGCACTTCGGGGGTCGCTCAGGGATAAGGATGGTATGATCCCGCTATCCTCAGTTGCACGGTCCACCGTGTAGACAGGTAGCAACGAGAGGGGCGTACGGGCCCATTCCCGTGTTTTGTCGCCGTTCACTCTCTCATTAAACCAACCTACTTCGGCTAAACGCTTCCAGAGCTCGAGGGGTATCCCTCCTTCCTCCTCGTTGTAATCTTCTTCCTGCACAAACAAACTCGACCCTATACTCGTTGCAACAAAGGGAAGGGGATCGTATGCCGATCTGAATGGGCGACGATGATTCCTGTCTTGAAGGAATTGTTGAGAAAGAATTTGAAAGCGCAGTGCAATCAAAATGTCGATTCGATGGATGGCATTGACTTTAACACGTCGATTGTCGCTAAGGGCACAAAAGTTTGTTATTTCATATCAGATGGGAGATAATTTGTGCAAACCTGTGCAAGTCATTCTTGATTGCATTCACGAGGGCCTCAGGTGCCTTCTCCGCAGACTGCATAACCAGGAACGCAGCCTAACCGGCTTGTTAGTAAGAGATCGTACTGCATGTTTCACACATACCGACATAGCCAACGGTGAACTGGCATCATTTAGGCAGTGATTCCACAGAAAAGGTCCGAGCAGATTATGTTCCTCTATTGTCAACGAAGATGAGACCACGACGAGTAACTTGGTTATTTCCTGACGGACAGATCTTGACAGAGATGTTAAAAATCGTGTGCGCTCAGTAAGTAGGATGTTCAGCTTTGACTGATGCTCTCTTGTATTTGAGATATTGCCGTGGAAACTGGCAAGCAACACGCTACTTTTGCGTTTCTAACCTGGAATCCAGCAATCCAGAAGTAGTGTGACATCATTACATACCTGCTGAAACACGTATAAGGCCTCTTTCGCAGATTGATAAAGAACTTCCAGTTGACCGACTACTTCTTGTACCTCAGCCATAGGGTTTTCACCTGATACAATATCGGCTCCATCATCACCAGATCGAGACTGTAGGAGCCAGGATATCGATGTTGATAGCCACGGCGACCTGCAAACGTGTCACTACGTTCGGCGACATGACCAGCGACGACCAACCGCTTCAGCGAATGGCTGAGAAGCCTGATTTCTCTCAAAAGTACAGACAACAAAAGGCGCTGCGACTCAGGTATCAAAATCGTCTTCTCCTTAACCCGCGAAGGTCAGTGAATTGATTGCAGATACAACAGACATCCCTACCCTCACTTCCAGGATAACTCCAAGTCGTGCTTCTAGCAGACTGAAAAACTGATTAGCAAAGGTTGCTAGGTCACCAGACTGCTAATTAACGAGATGAGCTGATGAAGAGCAATGGACTGCTAACACGTACATGCGAAGCTGGATCAGCCACCAGACCCTTTACTACCATTATAAGCTCGACCATTAACACTGTCTGCCCAAGCCTTGCTTTTCCACAAGCTCCAGGTATTCCTTGTCGATTGTCTCCAACTTCGTTCATGAGGGCCACAACCACCATGTCTGGATCACAAAGCCAGAAATCAGGTAGGAAGGCCGATATACCGACCAATTGTTGGAGGTGGTGGGCAACAGATAAGTCTTTCGTCGAGGCTGCACAGGCAAATAAAGGTTTGAAGAAGACCTGAGGATAAAGTCGGGATGCGTTTGCAAGAATGCTCTTAAGCGTCGGATTGTCCTCAGATGGTGGGTCAAAGGCGACTCTCTATGGAGGGGTGTTAAGATCAGGGCTGACGAAAACCGGAATGAGCAACTGACTTCACAAAGAACAGGTAAGACATGCAAGAAAGCAGAGTTGCAAACATTCTCAGGAAGTGTGAACAATGTCTCCATGATGCGACAAGTTGTTGACCAATCTCGATCACTTATCTTTGTAGGGGATTATCATCAAGGATTGGTAGTAAGACAATTTGAACATACCATTCTTTCAATGGAATGTTCTGCAGAAGCTTTCCATTGCGCATTTACCAGGTAGTTGGCAAGTAACGCTAGAATCCGCTCATTGTCCTTTTGGCATAGGTTCCCAGTACAAAGCGCCCCAAGTAAGGAGGAGATTATCCATTCCATGGCCTCCGCAGAGCGCTTTCCAGATATCAAAGTTATTTCCTTGTTCACTCTAGATTCAAGGATGTAGGCTATACGATCCATCCAGGACTGGGAAGGAATAGAGGCGAGGGCGACCAGCACATCGCCAAATGCCAAAAGCCTTCGCATGTGAGTGGCCGCGACTAGAGGAACGCAAGGTGTTGATCGTGACGGAGGCTTCCAATAATCCTGTCATTACTTTGTAAGAAATAATGCTCGAAGAAAGAAAATTTACCTGAAGTATGTGATCCGCGATTTGATCTTTAAACCATGAGGGCGAATGTTTGCAGCACCGGACAACAGCTTCAGAAGTCAGGGTGTCCCGAAACTCTGCTTCATCAACGCCATCCAGCATTACAGAAACCCCGTCGACCTGCGCATCAGCAAGGTACGAAGCAAGACTACCACATTTGCCAGACCGTAGCTGCGAAATCAAATCCCTCAAGGTAGCAGCTTCTGGGTTGCTGAAGTCCTCTTCCAATATAGCAACGAGGGTGACAAGTAGCGATTGGACTAATGAAACAAATGCACCGGGTTCGCGGAATTCCACAGGGCCTGTGCGTGGGAAGAGCAAAGAATGGAGGATACCAATTATTCTCGATGTCATTGGCGTTGGGCTACGAGCAGCATTGCAACACCATATAATACGTTCGACTCCCATCTAAAAACGTGAGTACTTGCCCAGAGAAAAATAGAATAAAACTGACTTCAGCAGATGCAGGTCGCCAAAGTTTTACAGCCGCTTCAAAAGCCTCTACTGCTGTGCAAAGCTCTCCTTCCGTCCAGTGCTTCGCTTGATGAGGAAGAAAAGGTTTCAAGAGGGTTGCATGAACCATGTGTTCATGTGGGAGAAATGACGCATTGCGTGAGGCATAACGGAGTATGATCTCATGTAACACTAGAACCTGGGTGGCATTTCGTCTTGTCAAGAAGGTCGAAACTGGCAGCTGAGGGTCATCGCTGGGATGCACAAGTGTAGTGCTGGTACCAATAGAAGAATTCGAAACTAACGCCAGATGTGGCGATGGCCCCACAGTCGAGATAGAGATTTCACGTTCTGTGCCGATACGAGCATCTGGCAGGCGAGGGGACCAACAGACTTTGAGTATGTCGTCGGCGAGCATACGAAAATCGTCGACAGCAGCCTCACGCACATGGTCTACTACTTGCCGAAGCCCGAGGCGAGCAAAACGGGAAGCTTTAGGTGTTGAAGGGACAGGACTGCCTGGATTCAGCGTTTGCGATGATGGGGTTGGCGATGCAGGAAGTGGGATGGTAGATTGAACTACATGTTGACGCAGTTGCTCCCACCGAACTTTGGAAGGGGTACGAATTGGCGCTGAGTCCGTGTGGTCTGGAGGCTGGTCACTGGAGGATGAGATGGAAGGTTTGCGCACTTCTTGTGCAAGACCAGAGGAAAATGACCTCTTAGCAACAGGTGGTTTGGGCGCAGAAGCTTTGAGAGAACCCAAGTCATCTACACTGCTCTGATGGGATGACTCTGCCATTGGCCCGTCGGTCCATTGAACTCGGTCCTTGGTAAATGATTCTTGACTGACATGCTGGGCAGAAACAGACGATGTGTGCAAGCGACCTTGACTCGAACCTTGGTCATTATCCAAGGCGGAAGCACTGTCCGTCAGATTTCTTTTGCTTCTGCCATCTGAATCAAAGGAAAATGGACGCGTTGGACGCGTTCTTGCTCCTATGGGTCGCTTCGGTGGTGGTAATTCCTGCCGGGACATCAGCGTATAGCGGAAGGCTGCTGGACGAGTTCGGATGAGGTTGTAAGGAATCAGACAGGAATGAGGAAAAGGATGCTCATTGCTCACGGCGTTGCAGGAAAAATAACTGAGATCCAGTCGAGGTATATCTCTAATTTTGAACAACACACTAGAATTACTTGGTCTACAGTCTACAGAAAAACATTGCCCACTAGTGACGTCGATACATATGTGCAACGTTACTAATAGCGGCTCCATGTAAAACACTACCCACAATCACTGGGCGGGCTATTGGAAAGGATGATTAATAACATGTGTTCCGAAGTATAAGGAGACTAGTAAATTGTCGAGGAGCAAGCAAGAGAATACCAGACTTTTTAAGGTGCACGACGATCAACGAGGTTGATTATCATTGGTACAACTGAATGAGAGCATGCAACTTGACGGTCATTTTCCAGTTCACCGGAAGAGAATATTGTAAGCATGTGGCAAGGTGGCCAAGGGAGGCATGGTATTGGTATGAGGGAAGGTAGGAAGTGGCGGGCATGAACCTCCACACGAGCTACCAGCTTGACACCAGATAGAAGAATTGCCAAGGCGCGCTCCGGGACAGGATGCTATGTATTGCGAGCTAGACAGAGAACAAGCCCCAGGCATTTCATTAGTCCGGAGGTGAATAGGAGCGGAGCGTGGGGAAATAGCAAGAACGTTGCTTGGCACTGAGTAATATCGGGGTCCAAGTTGAGGACCTTGCATGCAACTTGCCGGAGATTGCCTCGAATTCAGGAGAGAATGTGTCGCAAGTGAATCAAGGCACCCTTCAACCAACTGGACTGAGGTCGAAGGGGAACGATGAAGAGGAGTGTCGACGAGGTCGATAGGTGGGAGGTTGTCGTAAACATAGTGCACATCGATGAGGTGACCAGCGTACGTCTGGAACTGCAAGGAATCCTTAGCTTCCATAGCACTTGTAATGTCAACATATTCAACGACAGCTGTGATTGAACTATCCAAGGTATTGTGCGAAGACTGCAGAATCGCCATTTTGTTTATGGAGCCAAAGGGATGGAAGAGGGGCCGCAAATCAGAAACCTGCGTAAAGAGCAATGTCGGCAAGTTGGATACAAGGAGCTTCGTCGCCGGGTTTGAGGTGATTGTCCAGCAACTATTGAGAGGTGCCTCGGATGACTCCACATCCGGCCGTGGTGTGGGAAGAGGTGTAGTGACCGTAAGCGCTGCGCTGCGGTCACCGCCATCCAAGAACCCTGTCCAGAAGGCGTGATCCCGTGAATTTCTTGGCCGATTGTACAAACAAACCTTGTGAACGCTGGACAACAGCCCAAGAGACGTCAAGTGTGTGTCCCCTACAGATCATCAGTAAAACGACAAATACTAGCATTTATTCACTTTATCTGTCTTCGTGACAATCCATTCATAGCTGCCCGAGCTTCACCATGAGATGACATAACGATGAAGCCACGACGACGGGATGAACTGTCAACTGTCGCCAGAATAACCGCGTGCGTCACGGTCCCAAAGGGCGAAAAGATTCTGGAAAATTCGGACCTGTCCAGGAGTCAAGCAAACGAATTGCGTCGGCAGCATTTCTCTCACTTTGTGAAATCAAACGGTAATCCAAGAACATAGAGATTCCGGCGGGTGTCACTGGCTGCGATGTTGCGAGGGCTTTCCTTGGGAGCCAACGAACGTAGAATCCCACTGCAGCGTACACGTATATAAAAACGTATAAGTGGAGGGGGAAGATAGTCACTTTCCTGGGAATTTCGACGGGACTTTCAAGTTGGCTTGAGGTTCGTTCCCTACGTGAGACGGTGGTTTAATAGCCATATCATTGTTAGTGGAGTACATGCCTTGTGTCATTATCAATACATTCCGTAGCTCCTAAATGTGGGATTGGGGAGCCTTCCTGGTTCGTGTCTGACTGTTGTACTGATCAGAAGTTCATCAGCTGTGTCATCATGATCCTGTAGTGCTACACTACCAATCTTGAGTGCATCTGCAAAATCGTAAGTTTCCAGAACTATAGATCCGCAAAATATACTGACCATATGTTGGGTTGTTGTCACTCACAAGCGTGTCTGGGTATGTATCGCGGTTGATGGTCGAAGACATGTTGTGGTGCGGCAGAATGTAAAAATGAGCGAGGATACTAGGGGTTCAAGAATAAAAGGCTCAAGAAGAGGCGTGAGCTGTCTCAAGGCGACGGAGAGAGAAGGAACGCACTGCACGTCGGCAACACCCGCTCTGTCTCGAATACCTTATACAGACGCGCCATCACGTGCATTGACTTTTTAGGTCACGTGTTTGCGATAGGATGTGTAGCAAATATTGAAGCAGAGAGCCAACTAACATGTCCAAAAACTTACTCCACTGTTCTGGCCTTCCGTCCTGTACCCAGACAGCTCTCAGATGCGCTGGGTATGAGACCGTTGGCGATCTTGTGAATGCATCAGCTGACTCCTTGTCCAAAGGTGCGTACTGTCACAACCTTCGTCTGGAAAATGACATCGTAATCATCACAAGAACTCGGGATCTCAATCGCGGATGCTCAAGGTTTGATTTGTGCAACCCAATCACGGAAGGCGGTGCCAATGAGCCAGTCTGCCGCATCGCTGGCTAGAGCGGATGTCTTCAAATGCAAGTGGTCGCCTGTCAATAAGGTTCTTGGTGGCGGGCTTCCGCGTAGCCACGTATTAGAAATATCTGGCCCCCCCGGAAGTTTCAAAGAATCCCTCGCTTGTGACTTTGTACGAGTGTTTATCGAGGTGAATGAAGAGGTCGTGTTTGTTGGTGATGATCCTCCCACATCGCATGTTGTTTGACGATAACTGAGCATCGTTTCTACACGGAAGACATGCAAAACATGACCAGTCCGCATGTCATCTCGGGATTACTTGAAAGTTAATCGCTAGTCCCACTCATTTTGCCAACCATCCGTAACTAGCGTTTTCAGGTACAGCCTTGGCCAAAACTTTGGTGTACTACAGGCGGGTGCACACTTTACCAGATCTCCTCATTTTCCTCCACAATCTAAGTTTGGACGTTCGTCCGAAGGTAAATACATTGAGTCCTTGTCTGCTATTTGTGCGGGCTGATACTGACGTAAACTCAGACTGGGCTTGTGGTGTTAAATTCCCTCCCATTCGTTTTCCAATCCCACCCAAGTTTATTGCCGTCAAAAAAGAACGTCATTTTGGGGAGTATTCGGCAAAGTCTCTTGGAATTATGTGTGACCAAGAACTTAACAGTGCGTGGTCAAATATTGTAATCTTGTACTCTCCTGCATACACCACAACTAGGTCATCATTACTTCACAAATGGCGACCAAGATACTGCATGGCGACGGCTCGCCTGCAACTTTCGACTCTGGGACGAAAGCCATCATGGCTCCCCAACTAGGTACTTACATTCTTACTGTGAATGCCACAGACTGAAACAAGTCCAGGAACAAACTACTTACCATCAGGCCGATCATTCCGACTGATAATTGCTCCACAGTCCAGGGCATCTGGGTATCCTACATTCACGTTCCAAAGGCATGTTTTACATTAACACTGATGCGATAGAGTGATTCGGATGGTATCTTCGCCGGCCAGCCAGCAACGCCAAGATGCATCTTCAGAAGAGCACTATGTTCTGGTAATTACAAATGAACACTCCATACTGGTACACGATGGCTGACCGGTGGTGTGGAACTAATCAAAGGATGACCTGCAGTAACTAACTCACGACCCGCATGCGATTCAGGTTCTACAGCAGCTAGAGGTCATTGGGCTTGGTAACGGTATCGTTTGGTGTAATGATCATGTCCACTTTCCAATCAGAATCTGTAATGGGCACCTGTCCTGCATCCAGCAACTGTTGTTGTAGAGCCAATGCAACTGTGGATGATCCGTTAACATGCAGTTATCATGAGGTAGTGGATAAATTTACCCAGGAGTGGTCGTGGCCCTTTGGCTGCAGTGATGTAGGTCGATAAGAACCTGTCATAGTAACCTTTCCCGTGGCCTAGACGCGACAAAGATTTATCGAACGCAAGGCCTAAAGCAGGCGAGAAGTCATTTGATCATGTGAACTTGGGCACACTGCATACACCTGCCTGGAAGCAGAATCACATCCAGGTTTTCAGCGCAGACGTCCGAAACTAGAATGTGTTTAGTTGAGGAGATGACTCCCATTGGCCAGATCACTTACTGCTTTGGCGGTTCTCGTTCTTCCACTGCGCAGTGGGTTGTGGGATTCCCCACAAACCTACAGGTAACCCTTGGAAATCTTCTTCATCATGCAATCGCACGAAGTCCATGCGGTCTTCTTCGGATACAATTGTTGGGACGAATAAATGCTTCTCTTTGGGAGAACTGCCTAAGATAAACAGACCTGAACACAAACGGTACCTCCGTACTTTGGTCTGCCAAAATGCTCATGATCAACGATGTCGTCTGGGCTTCCGATGCAGGCATACTGAGATAACAGCTGATTGCTCGGCAGCTTTGGAAGGCAGGTAGTGCCAGAACCTTAGCTGCAATAGCCTGAGCTGTTGGTCCAGTTCGATCAGTAGCATGAAAACTTTTAGAGCATCCTACTGAAATTTACATTGAGATTGTATATCTGTCTCTGATACTTCTCGAAGCGTGGCTCCCATAGCCTTTCGGAGAGCCCTCTTGTTAGCTCGGATCATCGTGATCAATATAATCGGGTCTATCTTCGTCGAGTGCGAGTGCGAAGCCCAATCAGCACAGTGATGCCCAGGGTCCAAGTCTGGAGTCTGACAAACCTCACCACTGCTGATCAGTCTGCCACACTAGTACCCATTGCCCAGTACCACTTATCTCGAAACGCTCGGTTCCCATTCTTCGAGAGGGAACCACTCTCTCGTGGAGTCTTTGTTCTGGGGGAGTCACTAGCTCGCATCTGG
>Ga0307516_10002400_pt1 | contig 25080 bp, 41 predicted proteins | sample 19_EM_MG_FD_203310 | JGI IMG/M metagenome (GOLD analysis project Ga0307516, IMG submission 203310) | Populus trichocarpa ectomycorrhiza microbial communities from riparian zone in the Pacific Northwest, United States - 19_EM | ecosystem: Host-associated > Plants > Roots > Unclassified | place...
CGCCTCCTCCGATGCCATGAAGGGTGGGGTGGGGAGAAAGAGGGGTGGCTCCTCCACCTCCATCCCCAATGTCTCCGCCTCCACCCTCCTCTCCTCTTCCTGCTCCGCTCTCTCCCGGAGCTCCCACGGCGTCATATTTTGATATGGGGTAGTCGTGTAATGTCACATGTATTCGTCTATCGATAGGTAGGAATTCCGTTGCTTAATCTTTTCACCCAGACAGGAGGACCACTCTCTATATATACAGGCACATCCAACCCATCAGCCATCACCGGCTGGCAGGGGTGGGAAGATCCCCGGTCCTGTCAGATGGCAGCATAGAGGAGGAGGTGGTGGAGGCAGCAGGCTTGCTCAGGGAAACAATGACCACAACGCTAGACGAGCATGCCAGGAAGAAGCGCTGGTGTTCACGGTCAAAGCCCTGGTGGTGCGAGGAATTGAAGGAGCTGAGGAAGGACCTGGGAAGAGCGAGGAGGAAATGGAGGGTGGCCGGAACCTCACGGGTGAAAGCGGCAAGACGGGAATTCCGGAGAGCAGTGAGGAGGGCGAAGAGGGACTGCTGGAACCGGTTTCTGCAGGAGGCAGATGGCAATAAGGTGTGGATGGCGGCGGCGTATACGACCCCCCGCATTGACAAGACGGGCCAGGCACTGGTCCGCGAGGACGGGACCGTCGCGGAGGGGCGCTGCGATCGTGAACGGGCGATCCTGCAGGCACACTTCCCACAGGGGCCTCCGGGGCACTTTGAGCCGGCACAGGGGGGCAAGGCCTTCGAGAGGGTTGGCGCCACGCTGGTCGGGACCCTCCTGAAAGCGGCAGCCAGCACCTCAGCCCCGGGAGACGACCGGATCTCGGCGGGGATTGTCAAGGTGTTCTGGCAGTGGGACGAGCAGCGTATCACCCAGCTGGTCCGGGCTTTGCATCCGACTGGGAGTCCACCTGGGAATCTGGAAAACGGCGAGAGGCGTGGTCATTCCCAAGCCGGGGAAGCCCGACAACTCAAAAGTGCGGGCGTACCGGGTGATATCACTACTCGATGTCATCAGCAAGCTGCTGGAACGGACGGCCGCCCACCTTATCGCCGACCACCTCGAGCGGAAGCGAGGGCTCCACGAAGGCCAGTTCGGATGCCGGAAACAGCGGTCCTGTGTCGACGCGGTCGCGATCTTGATGAACCGGACGCAGAAGGCATGGGCAGGGAAGAAAGTAGCTGGAGCCCTCATCATAGATGTCAAGTCGGCGTTCAACAATGTGGACAAGACGATCCTAGGCCAGCGCATGGAGGACATGGGACTGGAGGCAGACCTCATCCGATGGACGATGAGCTTCATGTCAGACCGGCAGGTCAAACTGGTCCTGGACGGAGAGACCGGAGAGGAAAACCCGGTGGATACCGGGGTCCCCCACGGCTCCCCGGCAGCCCCCATCCTCTTCGTCACGTATCTTTCGGGTATATTCAACGTGGTGGAACAGGCAGCTCCGGGCATCAGCGGGCTATCCTTCGTGGACGACATCGGATGGCTGGCAGAAGGGAAAGGGGAGGAAGAGGTGGCAGCCAAGTTATCAGAGGCAGCAGCGGCGGCTATGGAATGGGGTAGGAACAAGGAGTGGCCTTTGATCAGGGGAAGACGGAGGCCGCCATGTTCTGGAGGAAGAGGAAAGGCACAGAGGCTAAGGCCACGGTGATTGTGGGAGATGAGGAAGTTCCGTTCAACAAGGAAGCGACGAGGTGGCTGGGGGTGTGGCTGGATTCGCAACTCACGTTGAAGGAACATCACGCCATCAGGCTGAAGAGCGGACGGAACGCGATGACCCGCTTGCGACGGCTCACAGGGTGTATGGGCCTCTCCGCGGTGAATTGCAGATGAATCATGATGGCGTGTGTCCAGTCCGTCGCCATGTTTGGAGCAGAGCTTTGGTGGAAGCGAGGAAATGTCCGCGGTACGACGGGGCGAGCAGAGGAGCTGCAGCTGCTCGTCAACCAACAAGCGCGGGCAGTAACTGGAGCCTTCCGGACAACCAACCTGGGAGCGCTGTCAATGGAGTCAGGGCTGAGACCTGCGGCGAACCAGCTGGAGAACAGGCAGCAGCGGTTTGGGCTCCGGCTGCTGTCCCTTCCTCTATGCGAGAGGGCCAGGGACGTAGTCGGCGCAGGCACGGAGATTGGAAAGAGGCTGGGGGCAGCCTTGTGCTACAGCTGGACCGAGACAGAGAAGACAATTTTGCCAGAGGAGCCGGAGCTCCTGGAGGCGGCGCTGATCCAGGAGGAGCGGGAGGAGGCGAAGAAGGAGGCGGAGAAGGAGCGGCCGGGACTCGTCATGTTCACCGACGGGTCACGGTAGGAGGAGGGCGCGGTTGGGTACGCGGTGGCATGGAAGGACGGCCATACCTGGAAGGGCATTAAGACCCACATGAGGTACAACCAGGAGGCATTCGATGCGGAATGCGTGGCTCTAGCACGAGCGCTAGAAACTGCAGCACGAAGAAGCCCACTCCCAGTCTACGTCACCATCTTCACCGATGCACAGGCAGCAATCAGGCGTATGGCATCCGACGAACCGGGACCGGGACAGAAGCACGCGCTCGAAGCAAGGAGACACATTGCTGCGCTCCGAAGGGCGGCGCCGGGCATCGCCATCGAGATCAGATGGTGCCCCGCACACGAGGGCGTGGACGGAAATGAGAAAGCGGACGAGTGGGCCAAACTCGCAGCAGGTGAGCCGGACACTCCTGGAGTAGAAGGGTGGACTTACTCGGATCGGCTGGAGGAGCGCGCGACACCGCTCCCCAGATCCCTCGCCAACATCAAGCGGGAGATCACCGAGAAGAAGTGGGATGAGGCACGGAAGTGGGCGGGAGGCCGGACCTCCAAGAAGAAGTACAAAATGCCGAAGAGCCAAAAGCCCGACGGTACGGTTGCTGGGAGCGCCAAGAGGCTGGCCTCGAGGTTCTATCAGCTGAAGATGGGGCACTGCCTCACTGGCGAGTACCTGCACTGGTCGAAATCCCACCCAACGCCGCGGTGCTGGTGGTGCCGGTGCCCCAAGCAGACAAGGGACCACCTCCTCAAGAGGTGCGCGAGATGGAAGGAGGAGCAGAAGGTGTTATGGCAGAAGGTAGAAGAGGAGACGGGGAGAGGGAGGGAGCGGTGGAAAGCTCACGAACTCTTCGCGGAAGAGGGGCAGTGCTCCCAGGCGATACTGGACTTCCTGTCCTCGACGGACGTTGGAAAGACAGTGCCACCTGGGGCGAAGGACGGGGACGGGGGCAGCGAGGTGTCGGAGGGTGAGCTCCAGGAGCGAGCGGAGCTAGAAGATGAGAAGCGGACGGAGGAGCTTGGGGCGGAGAACGAGACGGGGGCTGGGGAAGGAACACCGCTGTTCTTACCCACCCCGTCCTTCATGGCATCGGTGGAGTAGGGGAGGAGGGGGCGCGCGTTTCCTTTGTAATTTACTTGGTGTGCTATCACGACTTCGCGGGACAGGCCTGGGCGGAGGGCAATGGGAGCCTGCACCGTGCCGCTATACGCGGACTGCGGCGGGGAAACGGACTGTATATATGGGCCATGCCCCTCGTCATGATCTACCTAGATCGCATACGAGTACTGAATAAACAAAAAAAAAAACCGGCCCCTCTCGATCCTTTGGTGGCAACTTGCCACCGTTGGGCCTAGATGTCGCCGGTCGCCATTGGCCACCCGCGCCACCTAATGCCTTCCGCGCATCTGCTCGCAGCGGTCTAGGCAGGCCTCGGCCACGGGCCTCGTTGGGCGATTGATATATCTAACAGGTAAAGACACCGACGGCGACCACGATCCCGTGGGGTTTTTTTTGTTTATTCATTACTCGCATGAGACCTATCTAGATCATGGCGAGGATATGTACAGTCCGTTTCCTGTCCGCTGTCCGCGCAGTGGCAGCTCGTTGCAAGAACCTCGTTTGCCCTCCGCCCAGGCCTACCCCGTGAGCGTGTGGTGCGCACCAAGGAAATTACAAAAGAAAGGACGAAAGGAGAAGGGCGAGCGTGTAGGACAAAGGAAAAGCGACGAAGGAAAAAACACCGCCTACGCCGCCTACGCCGCCCCAGCGGAGGCCATGAAGTCGGGTGTGGGCAGGAACAGCGGTGGTTCCCCCCCAGCGCCCAGCTCCTCGGCCCCTACTCCCCGCTCCTCCAGCCACTCCCGCACCCCCAGCTCGGATACCGCGCTCACGGCGTCATCCTCCTCAACCCCCGGCACCTGCATGCCGACGTCCGTGGTCGAGAGGAAGTCCAGCACCGCCTGGCTACACTTCCCGTTGGCCAGTAGGTCCTGCACCTTCCACTGATCCTTGCACCTCCCAGTCTCCTTCTTCACCTCCGCTGACAGGATATTCTGCTGCGGCTTCCACTCGGGGCACTCCTTGAGGAGGTGGTCCCGGGTCTGCGTTCGGTACCGGCACCACCAGCATTGTGGGGTGGCTCGGTTCTTCATCCAGTGGAGGCACTGCCCCGTTCGGTAGTGCCCCGTCTTCGGCTGGTAGAACCGCGAGGCAAGCCTCTTGGAGCTCCCAGCTACCGCACCATCGGGCTTCTGGCTGTCCGGCAGGCGGTACTTCTTCTTGGAGGTTCGACCCCCAGCCCACTGACGCGCCTCCGCCCGCTTCTTCTCCGAGATCTCCCGCGTGAGGTTGGCGAGGGGCCGTGGCAGTGGCGCCCTCCCCCGCACCTCAGTTCGTGCTGGGAAGTTTGGCCACTCGTCCCCGCGGGTGCCTGCCTTCTCTGCCGCTATCTTTGCCCACTCATCCGCCTTTTCGTTGCCCTCGACTGCCTTGTGCGCCGGGCACCACCGCACTTCAATGACGATCCCCGGCCTGGACTGACGCAGCGCGGCGATGTGTTTCCGCGCCTGGAGGGCGTACTGTTGCCCGGAGCCAGGTTCGTTCGATGCCGTTCGTCTGATGGCTGCCTGTGCATCCGAGAAGATGGTGACTCGTTCCGGGGTCTCATTCCTCCGCGACGCCAGCTCCATGGCACGGGCGAGCGCAGCACACTTGGCATCATAGCCTTCCTGGTTGTTTCCCATGTGCACTTTGACCCCCGCCCAGGTTTGGCACTTCTTCCACACCACCGAGTACCATCAAGCCGTGACCCGTCCGTAAACATGGTAAGGCCCGGTCGGGTCCCCTCCGCCGCCGCTTTCGCCTAAAGCTTCCTCCTCCCGCAGTAGATCCGCATCGAGGGTTTTCGGCTCCTCGAGAAACACTGTCTTCTCTGTCTGCCCGCCGTGTGCGAGGGCGTTCTTGAGCCGCCGCCCGATTCCGGTGGGGGCTTTTACCACCCCCCGTGCCTGATCCCTTCCGGCAGGCTCAGTATCCGTAGCCCAAACCGCAGTGGTCTATCCGCCAGCTGCACTGTTGCTGGCAAAACGGAGGCAGCGCTGTTCCACAAGAGACGGTCAGCACCTACGGCAACAGTGGCAGTCGGCACCAACAAAGTCCCGTTCAACAGGGAGGCGACCAGGTGGCTGGGAATCTGGCTCGATGCCCAGCTCTCACAGAAGGAACATCACGCAACCCGAATGAAGGAAGGCGGGAAGGCAATGACAAGACTCCAGCGGTTCATGGGGCAGATGGGACTCACGCCAGACAATTGCAGGAAAGCCATGACAGCATGTGTCCAGTCAGCCGCCATGTTCGGTGCAGAGCTGTGGTGGATGGGAGACCTCGCGGGAGGCACCATCGGCCGGGCGAAGGAACTCCAGCTGCTGGCCAACCGGGAGGTACGGGCGACAACAGGCTGCTTCAAGACAACCAACCTGGGAGCCCTGTCAATGGAGTCGGGCCTCAGGGCATAGTCAAGGCTACTCCGTTCTCGGCCGCCCATTCAATCGAGGCCTCCGCTGCCGCCGAGAGCTTTGCTGCCACTGCCCTGCTGTCTGCGCCTTCCGCCCACCAGCTGATGTCATCCACGAAGGACAGGCTCCGAATGCCTGGTACCTCAGCCTCTACCTTGTCGAAGATTTCTGCTAGGTAGGTGGTGAAGAGGATTGGCACCACTGGGGACCCTTGGGGGATTACCGTGTCCACTGGATTTGCCTTTCCCGTCTTACCGTCCAGCACGAGTTTCACCTGGCATCTGACATGAAGCTGCCGGTACAACGGATGAGGTCTGGCTCGATACCCAGCGCCTGCATGCGCTTGCCCAAATGCGTTTTGTTGACCTTGTTAAATGCCGAATTGACGCCCACGAACAGTGCCCCTACCATCTTCTTGGATGCCCACGTCTGCTGGGTATGGTTGATCAAGACTGCTATTGTATCCACGTAGGATCGCCGCTTGCGGTAACTGTACTGGCCCTCATGGAGGGCGCGCTTGCGTTCCAGGTGGTCGCCGATGAGATGGGCTGTCGTTCGCTCCACCAGTTTTCCGATGACGTCCAGGAGTAAGATCACCCTGTATGCTCTCACCTTGGCGTAGTCTGGCTTCCCCGGCCTCGGGATAACTACCCCCTTTGCCGTCTTCCATACCTTTGGGCGGTAGCCAGTCCAGATGCACGCTCGTACCAGTTGAGTAATCCGCTGACGGTCCCACTGCCAGAAGACTTTCACGATGTCCGCCATGTTGGAATATAGGGATCGATAGAGATGAAGGTAGTGAACTGATTGATTGATACAACTTCGAAGGAGGAACACTCTCTATATATACAACGGGCCTGAGGGACTCGCCAGGGGGAAAGACGGAAGACTGTCCCCTGAGCCGGTGCTCGGGAGACTCGGGCAGCTGTCATCTCCGGATGTGCCGCCTCCGGTCCGTCATCTCCGGACGCCGTCTCCGGTCCGTCATCTCCGGACGCCCATTATTCTGACACGCCATTATCCTGTCATCGCCTGGCGCTGCTGTGTTGGCTGCCTTGGCCAGTAGGGACCCAACCAAGTGAGCGTCGACCCGGTGAAACACCCGTCCGCCCGCCGCTGGCTCATATGTGCCTGGCGGTCTTTTTGGGAAGTGCGCTTTCAGAAGCGCTACCTGGCTCTCGTCCTGACTCTCCGCCACATTGCCCTCTTCATCTACCAGCGCCTGTCCAGTCCGGTCGAGTTTGGTGCGGTATAGTTTGCAGCCATCCACACCTCTCCCCCCTTCGCCTCCTGGAGGAACCTGTTCCAGCATTCCTTTTTGGCCTTTCGGATGGCCCGCCGCAGGTTGCGCCGGGCATCCCGCGCTCTCCCTATGCCTGCCAGCCGTCGTCTCTCCATCCCTATCTCCCTTCGCTGCCCCGCCAGGTCTTCTGTCCACCACGGCTTCGACCTGCTGCACCATCTCTTCCTTCGGGCGTGCTCGTCTAGTGTTCCCACCATGGCCTCCCGCAGTGCCACTGCTGCTTCCTCTACCTGCTAAGCCGAGCTGGTGTCGTCCAGTGCTGCCGTTTTGTTCCCCGCTCTCAGGAAGCACTGCTGGGCCGCCGCTTTCTTCTCCTGCGCAGCTTTCTGCTCCTCGTCGCTCTTTCCAGTGCAATCCCAGCCGCTAATGTCCCACCCTGTGGTCTCTTTGCATCTGCCTCGGCTGCCAGGTATCCCTCCCAGTATCTCCCACACAATAACCTCATGGTCCGAGCCAGTCGCCTCTTCGCTGTCGATGCTCCAGTTGAGCTCCAGACCGGGTGGGGTGAGCGTGAGGTCAATGATCGAGTGATTGTCGCCGCCCACCCGCGTGGCCTCCTCGGAGTTCCACACTATCAATGAGTGGTCGGTAATGAGGTTCTCCCAGAATGGCGCAAGTCGTCTCGATGACGCCCTCGCCTTCCACATCTGGCACCACGATCGCGGGTGGGATACAACGATTGAGATTTGGATGGAGAGGATGGTGTTAAGACGCCGCCAGCTCGTTAGTCGGCGAGTAATAGGCCGGGAGGACGAAATCAATGAGGAGGATGGCACGAACGACGCCGGCGAAGAGTCTGATGGAGCGTGGTAGCGTCGAGTATGAGATCAGGGGGCTGGGTAGGGAGCTAGGCGCCGGCGGCGACTCAAATGATGTGTAAGTCGGGGCAAGTATGCTGTAGATGAGAGGTATGGAGTGTAGCATGCCAGCGCCGAGAACCTTGCCAAAAGTTCAACCCCCTCCTCACGCTTAGGCATTTTTCTTACTCCTCTTCCTCTCTTCCTTACTCCTCTACCCGTTCACCTGCCTCCATTGCTATTCCGCACAGCCCCCGCATCCACAATTTGTACGTAAAGCCAATATAATCTATCATGCGTTAGTAGCGATCTGTAGTTGCTTACCATCACAAACCTCTGCTGGTAGTAGTAATGAATCGTCGCCAACCTCACTCTCCCCGGGGCACTGCCATTCCGGGCAGTACCTCCACTTGAAGAAGTACCGATCCACCCCGCAGTGCTGGTGGTGCCGATTCCAGATTCCGTCTCGGGAGCACCTCTTCAGGAACGCCCAACAGAAGAACCTGTGGGGAGGGCCGGGAGCGGGAAGAGGAAAGAGAGGCGGAGGCGAAGGAGTGGGTGCTGCGGAGGAGCTGGGTGCCGCAGGGGAGCTGGGTGTCTGGAGGAGATGCCACTATTCCAGCGCACCCCCTCTTTCATGGCATCCGTAGCCGGGGAGTAGGGGACGGGAGCGCTCCTTTGTTGATTTCTTTTGTTCTGCACGCCCGCACCGCTTATCCCCCCCCGCAACCCCCCCGGCGCGCACCACCTCGCCTTGGGTTAGGCCTGGGCGGATGGCAAAGGTGAGTTTGCAACGTGCGGCCACAGCTCGGACGGTGGACAGGAAACAGAGTGTGCATATTCTCGCCATGATCTAGTGCGGTCGTATGTGAGAGTTTCAATACCGCTTCCCTTCAATCCCTGAGCTCGAGCACATATAAGGCTTGCCATGTCACGCACGACACGACTGTGTCGACCCTAAGCCTGGTGTCACACTAAGCACAAATGCAGGCCCCTACGCAGAAATCGGACTACATAGGACGCGAAGGATTTGTACGAGAAGTGGAGTCAGTAATGGCGGTGCAGAGACGCGCAATAGTGGCCCAGAGCCGGGAGGAGGGGAGTAAACAAGATACAGCTTTTTTGTTTATCCGTACTCGAGTGTCAGAATAATGGGCGTCCGGAGATGACGGATCGGAGACGGCGTCCGGAGATGACAGCTGCCCGAGTCTCCCGAAACCGTCTCGGGGGACAGTCTTCCGTCTTTACCCCCTTGCGAGCCCCTCGGCTCCGTTGTATATAGAGGGAGTGTTCCCCTTCTAAGTTGTATCAATCCATTAGTTCACCATCTTCATCTCTATTGATCCCTATATTCCAACAGGAATGTTTCCTCGCAGACCGCTTTAAAGACGAGAAAATTCTATCGAGGTTGGTCCCTCGCCTCACGCTCCCACTCGCTTGCTGTTGGCTCTCCCACGCCTTGCTCGACCCCGCTCACTTGCTACCGGCGCCCCGGTGCCCTGGGCTGTCCGAAAGGGTGCGAAATGAGCCCAACCAATCCACCCCCTTTTATTCCGATCCTTCCACTTGGCTTCCTTCTCTCTCTCCTCAAGCTTCAACTCCGAAGCATCACTCATCGCATCCCCATCACCGCGCTCCATCGCCACCACATCCATACATGAAAAAAGCCGAGGATCGCCGACTTACAGCGCTCATCCGCAGAGAGACTCCAGATCTTGTGCCGATGTTTACTTCTCCTTGTCAGTTTCCTGAATTCAGCCCAGACAATCTTCAGCTGGCGCTTCCAGTGTGGGTAGCACTTCAAATGGTACTTCCGAGTCTTGGTCCGGTATTAACACCCTTGCATTAGGTTGTCAGTTCTCAATAGAGGTATCGCCGTCCAAGGCAGAGCCCGGTTTTCAGCTAGTGAAACCAGCCAACCATCCTCTTCGAACAACTGTCGCTCCTCGTCCGGCATCCTGTTCTTCTGCACTGCGATCCGACTCTACATCTAGTGCTGGTCTTCACCCCACTTCTTTTCCACGATCCCATTCTTCCGATGTGCCGCTGACCTGGGAAAGCGCATTTACCGTCTTCCGCATCGGTCAGAGTATCCCTGAAATTCAACTCCGCGGGACCCACATTCCGGACTACTCCGCTGCAAGCTTGGCCCACTCACCAACTTTCGCTTCCCCTGGGCTGCCCTTCGCGGGGGAAGCATCAGATTTCTGGGGCAACAACTGGACTAACCCTCCGAACCGCCGCGCCTTGCCCTCTTTCCTGACTCGAATACATCCGAACAAAGCCAGGCCCCTCGAAAGCGATCCGCTTAATGGCAGTCTGTGCGCGGGAGTTGCAGTAGCGTGGGTAGGAACGGGAGTAGGAGGCGGAGGTGCTGAGTGCTGTGGTGGATCGGCGGGCCGGGAAGGTTCCACCGGCGATGCTACCTACGAGCTCCTTTATGTCATTCACAGACGAGGGATAGGGAATGAGCTGATGTTCTCTTTCATTTTTTGTTTTCTTTGCTCACGATCTCCATTGTGTTTTTTTCCTTAGTGGTCACAGGCTGCAGAGATATTCTTTCTCAGGACAGTCCTGGGTGGAGGGCAAAGGGGAGCTTGTAAGGTGCCGGCTTGCGCGGACAGCGAGCGGAACCCCAGTATAAATGAACGCCTCCGTAGGATAGGTAGGCAGAATAAGTTATCATTAAACAAAAAAAAAACATTCACGACGATTCTAAACCAACCACGGCCTCTGCCATGAAGGTGTAGAATGGTCTACCTGCAGCAAGATAAACAGCGGCGGGTATGCTGCTCAGATACAGTAGAAGGCTGCTGTTCGAAATGTTAGTCGGAGTCTTAATTTCGCAAAAGTGCTCACTACATGTCACTCATCTCGGGGAAATCAATTCGTGCGAATCGAGCGTAAATTCTCTCCGCCGGCGCATGCTCGAACCTCCGCCTGTCCGAGAGTTGAGCGGCTTACTCACCTACGAGAAGCACAGGATCAGAGTAGTTTTACTGCACCGGCTTGGGCGATGAGTGCTCCTCCCGCGTCAATCTGCAAAGTCTTGAAAAGTCATCACAAACCGACTTTGACGGCAATTAAGATCGATGCACGTCCTCGAACGTGAGGCCTCAGGATTGCACACCTGCAGGAGGATGTGGAGCAGGAAGAACATCCTCTTCATATCTGACGGTCCTCGGGAACTTCTCAGTAGAAAGGAAGGAGGACTGTCCCCGAGCCGGTGTTCTGTCACTCGTGCTGCCGGCGCCGCCAGACAGCCATTTCCTGAGGCCAACCGCCCAAGCATCCCACCGTAGTGACAAATCGCCGACATCTAGAGCGGTGCCGACCCGTCCCCCGGGTGGGGCGGGCTAGTATCGTGCGTTGCGAACAGAGGCTTCCGACAATAAGGTGGAATTAGCGCAAGGCTACCATGAATACGATGCGTATGGAGCCCTACGAGGTTTCCCAGCATCTGTGGTGCCCGAAAGAGCATCGAGAAGCACCGAAAATTCCTCTCTTGCCGAAGTAATGCGCTTCCGGGGGTGACGGTTCGGAGATGACACGCCCGGAGATTACAGCTGCCTGAGTCTCCGTGCAGCGGCGCAGGAGTCCCCCTTCCATCCTTTCCCGCTGGTGAGTCGCTGAAGCCCGTTCTATCTAAAGAGAAGTGTCTGCCATAAGCTATTTATCATCAATCAATTCCCTATTCTCATCTCTATCAATCCCTATATTCCAACTTCTCTCTTTCAGGGGCGATGGTAGTCCGCAATAAAGTCTGGAGACGACACTTCCGAAGATGACAGCTGCTCGAGACTCCGATCACGGGGTCTAGGGATAGTTTCCATTCTTTCCGGCGACAGCTCAACAAGGCCCGTTGGATATAGAGAGATTGTTCTTCCTTCGACTTTCTAACTTCAATCCGATTCAGTATCTTCATCTCTATCGACACCTATATCTTAACATTCTCTTTTGTCTCCATAGATACAGATGATATCCTAAATACGTCGGTTTTGCTGCCTTCCGGAGACTTCAATGAACTGTTGCTAATAGTCCGACCCCGGTGGGGCACGAATGGCGGCATTCTCATTCACTTGTCCCTTCCCCCTAAGACTCTGCCCACAGACTCCCACCTAGCCGCCACCCAGTGATGCTGGACATCACCCACCCCTATTCCTCTAATTACTGAACACGCCGCACTCGTTCCTCCAATATTCTTACGGTCCCTAATAGCTTAATTGTCAGATTCGGATCGGCTTCCCACTCCTTCTCCGAGACATTGTCACTCCACTGCAGCCACCTACATACACGAAATTACATGCAGGACCGTACGAAACCTATCTCTGCGGCCAGCAACAGTGCAACTTCTCCGCCAACTAACTATCTCGCGTCGCGCCTCTCTATACCCACTAGCCCTCACTCATCCTCCTGTGCTGAAGTTCATCACCGAGACCGTATCTTCGACACTGCAACTTCTCGAACCGACACTCCCGGCGGCGCGAATACCGGTAGTTCCGCGAGGGGAGAAATGGGCCCAGAAAAGGAAGGAAGAGGTGGATGGATGGGATCCTTTGTGGGATCCGTACGGTCGACGAGGTCGCTACAGCACCGCGATCGGGTTGAGGAGGCTGGCATGCCAACAAACTCGCCTGGCGGCAACGGACTTTCTGCTTGGATCTCGCCGGCCCAAATCCGTACTGGGAAGAACATCACTCCAGGAGGGAAACACGGTGGAGTGTCAAACCATGATGGGATCAGTTCACATTCCTCATCTTCGAGTGGGGAAGTGGTATCGCCTCCGATTAGGCCGCCTTCCCCGCGACGGAGGGCGTCGAGTGGGAGCAGATTCAGCGAGGGCCTGCCGCAGCCAAAGAAACCATCCATTGCATTGCAGTGGATCAGGAAGAAGGTCCGGGGGAAAAGTGACACCGAAACTGGTGACCATGGATCGCGCAGGACAAGATCGCCCGAGGAGAAACAGCCTGCACTGACTGCTCGTAAATCCAAGAAACATCTGCACACGACGACGATCCTACCACATGAAAGTGCGGAGTCCTCGAAGACGAGCGGCAACATTCAGGAGTATGGGGCGAGGACACCCCTGCCAGCCCTTAACGATCCACCCCCACCTGCTCGTTCACTGCTATCCCCTGTGGATTCGTCCCTCGCCACCACCAGCAGCAAGGGTGGTCGCAGGTCTCGCGTACGTCACTTAAGCATAGACGTTGACCGCTTAGTCACGGCGGCTACTCCCACTCGCAGGGCACTCTCCAATACATTATCCTTCGAATCCACGACACCTCCGTACCGCTCCCAATCCGCTCCACCGCCGAATGCCCTGTGGGAGCTCGAATTTCTACCGTCCGAAGCAACGGTCGTTCAAACGCCTCGCGAATACCCCGTCTACCGACCTCAGCGTTTGGGCGTTCAGGCGATGCAACCCGCAAACGAAATGAAACGCTTCAGTCTAACAGACATGGCCCAACCGCAGCCACCACTCACCCCCGTGGGGGAACACGACACCCATCTAGACCTAGAAGAGGAGCAGGAGGTGTCCTCGGAGCCAGGCATTTCACTCATTGGGCATGTCACGCAGGCTGACTACGACGCCATCGCGCCATTCGTAGGGCAAGACCGACTATGCAAAGAAGACAACACTCCCGAGTTCGCTGGAAAAAAATCAGCAGTATATGAAGGATTTCGGCGCGCTTCCATGCAGGCAAAGAGCGTGGTACACCGAAAACAAACACCGGCCGTCCAGTCGATTACGGAGTCCGATATCCCTGAGCGAACCCCTTCCCGTCTAGGTGCGGTCTTCCAATGGGCCCGCCGTACGCCTACGCCGGATGTCGCTGTCCCCACCGACGCTACCTTCTCCTCCCGCGCGATTCGCCACGGCCTGGGCGCCTCCGACGCCAAGCCTGTCAAACCCGTCGAAGTTCTCATCGCCGAGGAGAAGCGGAGGAAACGGGACAGCGGCGTGATCGGACTGTGCCCCATCGATGATTATGCCGAGAGCACGGATAGCAGCCTCACGTACAGCAGTGCGTTACGAGAGATTGCTGGGCTGACGAAACATCCCACCGGGAGGAAGAATCGTGCGCAAGCCGGCGATCGAGGGACGAGTTCCGATGTGGAAGAGCAGGCAACGCCCATTTCGCCTAACGGCCCGACCAAAGCGGTAATTCCCGGTGATCTACTGCACAACGAGAGCAATGAGGGCGGCGTTTAGCGTGAGAATCTGGAGTGAGTTGTCGCCCCTCATGGCTCTGCACCACCTAATACTCACCAGTCCGCAGAATAGGTGAGTGTATGCGGTGACTAGTGTTTTTTCAATCCCGAGTGGTGCCGAGGCGTTTGGAGTTCATTCTAGCTGCGTGCTTTCATTATTGTGACCCATCGCTGGCCGCTGCTGGGGAGGACTGTATGGTTGGTTGTTTGCCGCGTGTACACTAGGGCGTGGTGATGGGCGCACTGGTGACGCCATGAGGATACATGGCGTAAAACGCATTGCACGGAGTATGAGGAAGGTGAGGGAAGTTTGGAATTGATTATGCAAGCAAGTTTTTATGTTTGCGGTCGTGATAAACCAAGATGGAACATGACTACAGTGCAACGGTGATCAAACCCTAATGATATCACTCCGCATGCGATCCTTTCACTGCGTCACCCTGGTTGTCCTTCTTCCCCTTCTTCCTCGTCCTGCCATTGCTCCCTTGCGCTCCCTTCTTTCATTTCTGACTGAGGTCGTCCATGTTGCCGTACTCCTCCTGCGCGAGTGGATCCGCCTCCTTGCGCTGCTTAGCCTACGTTCATTTTCTTCGCATGTCAGCCTGCTCGGCGTCCATTTTTTCCTTTTCTATCCCGCTCTGCTTGGCCTGCGTCGACTTCGGTCCGGCTGAAATGCGGGGCTCGCAAGAGAGATTTCAACTGGACGCTCAGGCGCCTCTACGGTTGTGGTGTTTACCACCTTGGAGAACCGTCCCTTCAAGGTTTTTTTTCTTGTTTATTCATTACTCGCGTGCGTCCTATCTAGATCATGGCGAGGATAGGTACAGTCCGTTTCCGGTCCACTGTCCGCACAATGCCAGCTCATTACAAGCATCCCTTTTGCCCTCCGCCCAGGCCTGTCCCGAGAACGTGTGGTGCGCCCCAAAGAAATCACAAAAGAAAAGAACAAAAGAGAAGAGCGAGCGTGTATGACAAAGGAAAGGACGAAGGAGACAACACCGCTTCCGTGCCTACGCCGTTCCTGCGGATGCCATGAAGTCGGGTGTGGGCAGGAACAACGGCGGTTCTCCCCCAGCGCCCAGCTCCTCGGCCCCCGCTCCCTGCTCCTCCAGCCACTCCCGCGCCTACAGCTCCGACACCGCGCTCACAGCGTCGTCCTCTGCCACAGCCGGCACCCGCCTTCCCACGTCCGTAGAGGAGAGGAAGTCAAGTACTGCCCGGTTGCACCTCCCATCGGCCAGAAGGTCCCGCACGTTCCACCGGTCCTTCCACCGTCCGGTCTCCTTCTTCACCTCTGCCCACAGGATCTTCTGCTACGGCTTCCATTCTGGACACTCCTTGAAGAGGCGGTCCCGGGTCTGCGTTCGGTACGGGCACCACCAGCATTGCGGGGTAGGATGGCTCTCCGTCCAGTTGAGATACTGCCCAGTCAGGGAGTGCCCCGTCTTGAGCTGGTAGAACCGCGAGGCGAGCCTCTTGGCTCCCAGCTACCGTGCCATCGGGCCACAGGCTCTCAGGCAACTGGTACTTCTTCTTGGTGGTTCGGCCCCCCGCTCATTGGCGTGCCTCCACCCACTTCTTCTCCGAGATTTCCCGCTTGAGGTTGGCGAGAGATTGTGCGGGAGGAGCCGCCGGCACTTCTGTCCGGCCTGAGGCGCTCAGCCATTCCACCCTGCGGGTGTTAGGCTCCCCTGCTGCAATCTTCGCCCACTGATCGGCCTTCTCATTGCCAGCGGCTCCCTTGTGAGCTGGGCACCATCGGATTTCAATGACGATGCCCGGTCTCGCCCTGCGCAGCATGGCGATGTGCTTCCGCGTCTGGAGGGCGTACCGTTGTCCTTAGCCAGGTTCGTCCGACGCCATCCGCCGGATGGCTGCCTGTGCATCTGAAAAGATAGTAACCTGTTCCGGGGTCGCGTTCCTTTGCGCTGCCAGCTCCAGCGCGTGGGCAAGGGCAGGGCACTCTGCATCATAGGCCTCTTGGTTGCGGCCCATGTGCGCTTTGGCGCCCGCCCAGGTTAGGCCTAACTTCCACACCACCGAGTATCCGGTAACCTCACCGCCCAGTTTGTACCCGTCCGTGAACATGGTCGGTCCGGGTCGGGTTTTCTTTGCCTTCGCTTTTGCGTCGGCTTCCTCCTCTTGCAGTAGCTCCGCGTCGAGGGTTGCCGGCTCCTCGAGTAGTAGTGTGATTTCTGTCTGTCCTCCATATGCGAGGGCGTTTTTAAGCCGCCGCCCGATTTCGGTGGGGGCTCCCACCACTCCCCCGTCCCTTCAAGGTGTGTTACTTCCACCTTTCTTCGCTTGCCACGGGCTTCCAGATGATGTCGCGCTCCATTGCGGCGCTCGAGATCCTGTCTACCGTGTTGCTCGTTGCAGCCGACTACACGCGTGAGGTTTGGTCGTCGCCGCCTCTTAGTTTGAAAGCAAAACCGTTTCTGCGGAAAGAGGTCACCGCCTCGAAACGGGCGTTAGCCCACGCCAGGACAAGCATTACCGCTACGAGCAGCAGATCGTCAGGAAACATGGCGTAAGACTTCTCGCTAGTACTGAAAGCGGAGCCTGGCAGCTAACTCCGCACTTTGAACAAGACGGTAATCATCTTCTGCGGGACCAATGGCTCGAAAGAGGTTCCGAGATGGTCGGGAATCAAGAGATCCCAGGCTCCTTGGTTGGAGGCCAGCCGAACCGCGGCTAGCGCGTGGACGGGCATTCCCACTAGAGACTGGAATTCGTCTGCTGGGAGAAGCATCTCGGTCGAGACCCAGCGCGTGAAATTCATCCGCGCGTCTTCCAAATCCTTACTGAGCGTATTCCCCATGAGCGGCGTGTCAGCTAACTGCTCAGATGAGCAACCCAGGAAAACTTAGCAGCGAGCTCAGAATTCCTCATGACACCAAACGCTTGCGCGAACTTGAGGTGTGGAACTAATCATCTGGGGTCCTTTAGCCATGACACACAACATCTCTGCAACAAGCTCCGCAGTGCGTCCTTTCTCGATCACTACGAGTATCAATAGGGGTGCGGATATTCCCTCCATTGGCAACCTCCAGTGGTGCTCCACACGTCTTACATGTAGTAGTGCACCCCCTCCCGGGTGTTACCAACACGGCAGCCGGGGATTTTGCAAGTGCATATTGGCTCCCGTTGTGACCTAGGGATCTATGTTCGTGATCCGTCGCATAGTAGTCATTGGTGTCAGAATAATGGGCGTCCGGAAATGACCGATCGGAGACGGCGTCCGGAGATGACGGACAGGAGCCGACACGTCCGGAGATGACAGCTGCCCGAGTCTCCCGAGCACCGGGTCGGGGGACAGTCTTCCGTCTTTACCCCCTTGCGAGCCCCTCAGGCCCGTTGTATATAGAGAGTGTGTTCCTTCTTCTAAGTTGTATCCATCAAATTTTTTCACCACCTTCATCTCTATCGATCCCTATATTCCAATAATTGGCGGGCATCATAAGCAACTTAATTCTATTGCGATTTGGGACTACATCCCATATGCAGTCACCCCGCCTACCCAGCCCTATGGGATTACCATCTTTTTAGAGAGTTGTGCGCATTGTACCGGTTTGCGACAAATAGTCCCTATATATGTGTTGGAATATATTGATGAATAACAGTGAAGATTGTATTACAGCATTATGCGGGCGCAAGATCTCTCTATATACAGGAAGGCGGTCAGGACAAAGGACGGAAGACTGCCCCCCCGAGCCGGTGCTCGGGGACTCAGTCATGTCCGGACGCCACCTCCAGTCCGTCATCTCCGGACGCCCATTATTCTGACACTTCCCCTCGTTCGGAAGATGCAAAGGAACACGGGAGAGAATGAGAAAACAGAATCCTCGGATGCCTCGTTACAACTCATAACCGCGTAAAAAAACCCCTCAAGGGAAAACCACGCACATAGGAGAAAGAGCGCATCCTCCAAAGAAAGAACAGAAAGAGTAACCTATTTCAAACGCTTGACTCGTGGTTGGTCGGAGAATTCCCCTGAGTCCCGGCTTACGAGCCCAAGCCCGTAAACGTGCTTCCAGTGCGTCTCGAGGGAGGTTATTCGTCATGATGTCGGAGAGCATGTCGGATGTTGGGAGGTACATGGACTTGATGGCGTTCCGTTCCCAGGCATCACGGACAAAGTGGAAGCGGCCCCTGATGTGCTTGGTGCGCTCATGGAACTTCGGGTTCTTTTCAAGCTGGATTGCATCTTGGTTGTCGACAAAGATTTGCTGGGGCTCGGTAGCCTTAGAGTCGTTGTCTGAGCATAAGCAGTTGGGGTATTGCTCGGCATGCTTGTACAAGATCGTAAACACGTAGCCAGATGTTGATTTTTCGGTTATCAGGGTCTCCAGCGAAGTCCGAGTAGCCAATGGGCATGGTGACTTCAGAGTCTGATACATTGTACTGAATGGCGATGTTAGCTGTGTGTCGCAGGTATCGTAACGTGTAGGTGGCTGCTGCCAAGTGCTCAGTAGTCGGGGTGGAGGAGAGTTTCCTAGAATGGAGACAGTGATGCAAGGTCCGGTCGAGTGCATAGCATTAGTCACATCAGACTGCCGATTGTTGACTAGTATCGTTGGTTACCATCTGAGTCGAGCATCCTTGCTGTGCCGTTTGCGTTTGCCGGGTCTGACTCTGGAAGTCGCAAGCAGCTTCCGGACAGTGCGCTGTTGCTGGATATGCAGTATCTGTCGTGATCGGTCTCGCTTGATCTCTATACCGAGGAAGCAGCAAACTGGGCCGAGGTCGGTCATCTTGTACTTGGCGCGAAGGAGGTTCTTGATTTTGGTGACTCGGTTGGCCGATGGAGAGAAGAGCAGCATGTCATCAACGTACAGCAGCAGAATTATTGGTGCGTCGTTCTGAGCCGATTGCTTCGAATTCCAGATGGCCAGTGGGGAATCGGTTCGATCGGTTAAGGTAGTACTTGCGGAGTGATAGACATTCGGATCATACTCGCATCGTTGGAGACCGAGAGATGTGAGAAAGTGGTCAATATGCTCATATCAGAGACAGGGGGCCTGCTCAAGTCCGTAAAGCGACTTTGTCAGCTTGCAGACTTGAGGTTTGTCTGCCTCAATACCCTGCGGCAGAGCCATATAGAGGTCACTATCAACTTTGGGGTTCAGGAAGGCGGTGACAACATCCATTTGTTCGATTTCCCAGTCGAGGACAGCAGCGAGGGCTAGCATCATGCGTAGGCTTTGCAACTTTGCTACTGGAGCAAAAGTTTCACCGAAGTCAACCCCCGCCTGCTGTTCAAAACTCGGATAACAAGCCTGACCTTATACCGAATGCCGCCTCCTGGCAACACCTTGGTCTTGAAGACCCACTTGGAGCTAATGGGCGTGACGCCGGCTGGAACGTCTTCCAGCCCGACGTAGTCCCAGGTTGGCATCAGACCATTTCCGGCCAAACCTCGGGTGCGCAATGGCTTCCCGGTAGGACACCGGATCTGCAGAATCCATTGGTTCCTCTTTCACCCAGATCCGGTGGGCGACCGTTCTAGGTCTTTTCCGAAGATCATACCGGCCGGTGTTTCCTTCCAAATTGGCAAGACTTCTACTCGAGTCGCCGAGTCCGAGTCCGCCCGAGGAATTGAGTTAGAGTTCGCTCGGGGTGCCGAGTCCGAGTCCGACCGCCGAGGCGTCGAGTCCGAGTCCGCTCGAGGAATTGAGCCCTAGTCCGCTCGAGGCGTCGAGTCCGAGTCCGCCCGAGGAATTGAGTTCGACTCCATTCGAGGAATTGAGCTCGAGTCCGCTCGAGACGCCGAGTCCGAGTCCGACCGACGAGGCGTCGCGTCCGAGTCCGCTCGAGGAATTGAGCTCGAGTCCGCTCGAGGCGCCGAGTCTGAGTCCGACCGCCAAGGCGTCGAGTCCGAGTCCGCCCGAGGAATTGAGCTCGAGTCCGCTCGAGGTAACGAGTCCGTCCGAGACCAGTCCACTTCCGTTCGGGGCGACAAGTCCACAACCACCCTTCAGGCCTTCTGCAGTTGTGCTGAATTTTTTTTGGATGCGAGTACGTGTCCATTTATCAGTATTGAAGGGTCAACGATATCTGACTTGCCACCGATGGGGGTCTCGTATCGGTTCTTGGCTTTCGCCGTTGATACTGTCCTCGTATCAACATCGGCTTTTTGTGGATACCGGCCCCACACCAACGGAAGCCTCGCCGTCGATATCGGACTCGCGGTAGATTTCGGTCTCGCCATAATTCTTCCTATTTGCCACTCTTGGTACGCCGGCCGGGGCAGTGATAGGAGCTTCGAAGGACATCCGCTTGCTTGACGGATCAGCTTAATCCAGTTGCACTTCCACCCAGATCCGGTGTGGATGTAGTTTATGTCTGGGCAGCGAGGTTGTTCTGAAACTGGGTATTTCAGCAGATGTCTTCATGTCTGGAATGAATACTCAGCTTTTGGAATGGATTCCACATATGGTCTTTGTTCAATCGGTATCTTGGTGGAGAACCCACTCAATAGCAAATCCGATTCAGTAGCAACGCCGAAAATCACTGTATTAGCGATTATGCTGAAGTCGCCAAATCCTTTGAAGTGGCCGAATCCACACTAGCCGTCAAACGCGCTACAGTAGTGGAAATCTCCGAGTGGTTCTCTGTTGGTCGACAGCTTCTTTTCCGGATGTCTCGTAGGATGGCTCGTAGGACCGCTGGATCTTGTAGGCTCGCTCGTATAATCGCTTGTGGGATCGCTCGTGGAATTGCTCGTGCAATTGCTTGTGGGGTCGCCGTATCCGAAGGTCCTTCAGCTAGCAGGCCAACGCTTCGTTCGGATGACAACCGAGTGATGCTGACTGATGAATGGTTGCACCGTTCAATGCGCAAGGCTCAAGTCTGGGCAGTCGCGTTAGCTGGTAGGCCCCTCTATGCCGAGGACACTATTGGGTGTGTCGTTCTTCAGTGAGCGATGGTTGCTGGCATTGTAAAGGCCGGTGACTGCAAACGTGACGCGTTGTCTGGTTGGCGATGCCGTCGGACGCGACCCGGCTCCAAACAGTTGAGGCTTTAAAAAACAAGAGTGCAGGGATGAGACGCAGAAGCGAGGCACGAAGCGGCAGGTACGGCGGGTGCGATTATCGATGGGTGTCGGATTGGCAGAGCGTTCAATCCGGGCTCATAACCTTTTGGAATATATTGATGGATAACAGTGAAGATTGTATTACAGCATTATGCGGGCGCAAGATCTCTCTATATACAGGAAGGCGGTCAGGACAAAGGACGGAAGACTGCCCCCCGAGCCGGTGCTCGGGGACTCAGTCATGTCTGGAGGCCACCTCCGATCTGTCATGTCCGGACGCCACCTCCAGTTCGTCACCTCCGGACGCCCATTATTCTGACAATATGGGATCCAGCCGGTCTCAGTTCCCATATAGCTAAGAGCCGGAAGTAAACAAGTATGACTGCACAAATGACGGGGGCCAACCTGACTCGGACACATGCCGTGTACTGGTAAGAGAAACTTGCGCATGAGCCCATTGCACTCCTCATCGTCGCCATCATATCAACCCCCTCCTCCTTCTCCCTCGTCGCGTTGAAAAGCGTAAAAACGAAAAAATATTGACAGAGCAGGGAATCGAACCCTGGACTGCCTCTATCCTAAGCCACAACGAGATCAACAGAAAAGGGGAGCTTGCAACGAGCTGCCTCGCGCGAACTGCGGGCAGGAAAACCGGATACATAGAATGTACATACGCCGCCACGATCTAGGTAGGTCGAAAGCGAGTATTGAAAGGGTGCCCAAGATGGAGGAAGCAACAGAAGGTGCTGTGGAAGGAGATACGGAAGGAGACAGGGGTAGGGAGGTTTCGGTGGAAGGCCCATGAGCTGTTCGCCGGCCGGCGCTGCAGTCGGGCGGTGTTGGACTTCCTCTCCTCGACGGACGTGGGAAGGTAGTGCCGGTGGTGGAAGTGGAAGAAGATGACGCAGGGAGCGAGGCGTCGGAATGGGAGCTCCGGGAGAGGATGGAGCGAGAAGAAGAAAGGAGGGCGGGGGAGCTGGACGCTGAGGGCGGAGGGGAGGCCGAGGAGGAGCACAGGTTGTTCCTCCCCACCCCGCCGTTCATGGCGTCGGCGAAGTCGGACTAGGGGGCGGGTTTGTCTTTTCCTACGTTCTTTCCTTTGTGATTTCCTTGGTGCGCTGCTACAATCTCTCGGGACAGGCCTGGGCGGAGGGCACGGGAACGCTTGCACTGTGCCGCCATGCGCGGTTCGCGGCGGGGAAACGGACTGTACATACCCCTCGTCATGATCTAGCTTGGTCGCATACGAGTACTGAATAAACAAAAAAAAAAATCAAAAAACAATCGAATGCGAGTATGAGTAACCCAAAAAAAAAAACGAGATCGACAGAAATTAGCAGGGTGTACACATAGTGCAAAACTAAACTCTCTCAAAAGAGGTTATTTTTCAAATCGTGGTCGACGCCGCGCATGGCGCTTAACAGGTTTGGGATGAACCTAGCCCTTCAAGAGGAGGGGGGGGTGAATTCAAAATCATTTCCCATGGGACTTGCCTTAGGTGCCTGAGAGCTTATCGCGAACAAGACTAATTCCTTCGTTGCAGCTGGTATCTCGTTAGCCACCGCCCCGTCAATTGCGGGGAGTGAAGTTTCCGAGTGGGAGCGCCGGGAACGGGGGGTGGGGGGTGCGGAGGCGTAGGCGCTGGGTGCTGGGGACGAGGTGGGCGCTGGGGAGGAATTCCCGCTGTTCCTTCCCACACCGTCTTTCATGGCATCGGCAGGCGAGGAGTAGGTGGACGGGGCACGATTTTCTTTTGTTTTCTTGGGACAGGCCGGCGAGGAGGGCAAAGCGGGTCTTGCGGACTGTTGACTGCAAACGGACTGTACGCACTCCTCCCCATGATCTATCAAGGTCGCATGCGGGTAACGAATAAACGAAAAAAAATCACGCCTGTCATTTCTTGGTCTGGATTGAGACGGCTCCCAATTTTGGTGTTACCTGAAGGCGCCGCCCCCATTTTCAAGGAAAATCAATTTACGGGAAACCCCAGCCACAATGACACAACCGTACTTCAACATCTCCTTGCATGGCCCGATCAGCCTGCACTTGTAAAGAGCCTAGGTTTGTGTCCAGGACGTCCACACAAAACTTCGAGATATGATGCACACAGGTGCTGGCGAGGTACGTGGATAGGAGAGACGTACGGCGTCTTGCCCCACGGTTTTCTGCTCCGCGGTTTTCGTCGTCGGGGGGTATGTGCAGTGGTTGCCGAAAAAAAATGCGTCTCAACATCCTTCTACGCACTCACCAACACCTGCTCCTTCGTCAATTGCTCGCTCCACCCTTGCAGCTGCTCTACTCTGCTACCGCCCGCATCATCAGGTCCAATCGTACTACAGCTCTGCCTCCATCAGAAAAAAAAATATATTTGCGCCCACTGCGCCCGGGTGCACTTCATCAACAAAAAAAAATACCTTACGGACACGAGCGCTGCTTCCGGACGCACCAGACTGCGGACGCACACCAGCAGGGTATTAGCGTTCCGGACGCAGTGGAGGCACCCCGGCTAGGGTGTTGCCTGCGGCAAAAGCTTACAAGATAGTCGGTGAGCAACGCTGCGACCATCCGGACGATAGCCGCAACGGCAAAGCAGGTCCCGACGAGAAGTGTCGCAGCGCGAGTCTTACAGACGCAGAGTGTCAAGGCGACTGTCTTCCGCACACAGCGTGTCAAGGCAAACGCCTTCTGGGCGCAGTGTATCACGGTGAAGCGCGTCCGGGCGACCCCTGCCACAGCGAACCGCCTCGGGACGGGGCGGGTGACGGCATTTGCCATCTAGCCGCAGCGCATGTCCTCCGGTCGCAGAGTGTCAACGCTAATGTCTTCCAGATGCAACTTGTCAAGGCAAATGTCTTCCAGACGTAACTGTCACGGCAACGTACGTACGGATGCAGCTCGCCAGGGCACATCGTGACCAGACGAGGTATGTTAAGGCAAATGGGATCCAGAAGAAGCTTACGATGGCGCAGCACACATATGCAACAGAGCGGCCACGGTGCTAGAATTCAGACGCGACTATCAGGGCACTGTACTTTGCAGCGAAGACTATCAAACACGCAGTTGATTCCAGTCATTGTGACCCAATCCAGTTCCATTCATTACATCTAATTAACATATATATATGCTCACACTTAGCTTACCCACAGCAAGCACCCAGCGTCACATTCATCGCCAAGATGATCGCCTGTAATGCTGTTTCTTACGTGGGTGGAATCGCACTGCGCGTGCCAAAAACAGAAGCAGATCGGCAGAAATACCAAGACGCGGCGAGTCCGATGTCGGTGATACTGGTGACAAGGACGATCGCGAATAAGACGTCGAAGGTAGGCAGACGAGCTCGGTGACATGGTTAGCACAGCTCTGAAAGGAACACAGACACTGAGATGTAGTAGAATACGACCCAACGCGTATGATGTCGATGAAGATGTCGCCGGCGTGGATATCAAGTAAGACGCGACGAGTACGACGTCGATGAGGATGCCGTCGGTGTGGATATCAAGTAAGATGCGACGAGTACGATGTAGATGAGGATGCCGTCGGCGTGGATATCAAGTACGACGCGACGAGTACGATGTCAATGAGGATGCAGCCGACGTGGATAGCGAGTAAGATGCGACGAGTACGATATCGATGAGGATGCCGGCGGCGTGGATATCAGATAAGACGCGACGAGTACGATGTCGATGAGGATACCGGCGGCGTAGATATCAAGTAAGACGCGACGAGTACGATGTAGATGAGGGTGCTGGTGGTGTGGATATCAAGTAAGACGCGACGAGTACGATGTCAATGAGGATGCAGCCGACGTGGATAGCGAGTAAGATGCGACGAGTACGATATCGATGAGGATGCCGGCGGCGTGGATATCAGATAAGACGCGACGAGTACGATGTCG